>Ga0268285_1000983_pt1 | contig 14779 bp, 11 predicted proteins | sample saktaG_2_FD_190144 | JGI IMG/M metagenome (GOLD analysis project Ga0268285, IMG submission 190144) | Saline water microbial communities from Sakinaw Lake, British Columbia, Canada - sak_2013_06_06_120m | ecosystem: Environmental > Aquatic > Non-marine Saline and Alkaline > Saline ... | reverse complement strand
CTCCGGATCAGACGTTAGAGATAACACTCTTCATTCTTTCCTAAGCGCCAACCCCGCGCAAACAGCGAATCGAGACGCCGCGGAACTAACATATTCAGGTGAAAGGTGTTCCGCTATCGCCAGATTTTCCATCGGGTTCCATTTTTTCATCTGAACTTTAAGATTTTTATTCAGGTACTCAAAAACACCTTCCTGTTCGATCATGCCGCCTGAACAATAAACTTCACTAATATTTTTTCCCTGCCTGTTCTCAAAATAGCTGAACGAAAGTTGTATTTCTTTGACCAAATCGTCAAGAACTGAACAAGTTGACCGCAAAACCCTTTCCGATTCTTCGCTAACCGGATCTAACTTATATTTTTCAGCCTCCTCCGGCCGGATAGACAAATCCCGGCTAATCGCCTCGGCAATATTTTTTCCAGCAAACTGTATCTGCCGTATAAATGAAGGCTCTTTTCCTGTCGAGACTAACAGGTCAGAGCGTGAATGTCCGAAATTGATCAAAGCGTAAGTTTTTTCCTCCAAAGATGGTTTACCTTCCCAAAAAGCGTTAAATACCGCGAAAGGATCCGTATCGATTATTCCAATCGTAAGACCCAAATCCCCGCAAACTTTTATCAAATCCTCAATTGAATTTTTTTTTGCCGCGGCTAAAATTACCCTCATTTGTCCCGTTTCCGAAACACCTTCGGAAATAACAAAATCGGTAACTACTTCATTTATGTTAAAAGGAATATATTTTTCAGTTTCGTAAACCAAAGCATTTTCAAGCTCCTGCCGGCTCATTTTCGGAAAGTTTACAAATCTGACAACAACACCGGGTCCGGATATGGAAAGATTTACTTCGCGGGGACGAAAGTTCAACTCTTCAAACATTTTCTTTATGATATTCGTCTTTTCGTTAAGATCCGATTCGGGAGAAATTTTTTTCTCGCTTAACACGGTCAGGGTTTTTACTCCCAGGATATTTTTTAAAACGGCAACTTTGATCGAATAAGTACCAATATCCAATCCCGCTACCTCTCCGCCTTTATCACTTGATTTCATCATATTATACTGCCACATTACACCTATTATCTAATATTATAAAGAGACGTTAGTGAAAGCGTATCATACCAACCTTCAATTGTCAAGACGGTAACCGGTTCGCCTGTTTGCCTGTTTGCCTGTTCGTTGGTTCGCCGGTTTGGCGGGTTGCCCGGCATATGGCAAACGAATAAACAAGCGGGATTAAATTATGTCATGGCCTGATCTTCCGTCATACATTTCCTTAACTTCGTGCCTTTTTATTTTTCCCGTACGTGTACGGGGAAGAGCACTAAATGTAACAAAAAAATCATTGATTCTCTTATAGTCGGACAGCCTTCTCGAAACTTTTTCAAACTTTTCCCCAAGCACTTTCCCAATAGTTTCTATGTCGCCATTATATTCCTTGAAAAATTCCGGATCAGGAACGACAGCGGCCTTCAAAAACTGTGATTTCATGTTCCTCTCGGGACACCCCTCAAAAACACACATTTCTCTGATGGGGGCTTCTCTTGAATACTCATCCTCTATCTCTCCGGGGTATACATTCAACCCTGAATCGAAAATAATCACATCCTTTGATCTGCCCTTTAAGTAAAGATATCCGTCTTTATCGATAAACCCGAGATCTCCCGTATGAAACCACCCGTCCTTTATGACTGAACTCGTCATTTCAGCCCCAAGACAATACCCTTTCATAATATTCGCGCCGCGCGCGATAATCTCACCCACGCCTTCTTTATTCTTGTTCAACAGTTTCACTTCCACATCCGGTAGAGGCAGACCCACTGACCCGATTTTCGGTTTTTTAAAGGGATTTAACGTCAGGACCGGTGACGTCTCAGTGAGACCGTATCCCTCCAGTATCGTAAACCCGAACTTGACAAGATCCCTTCCTACATTTTCGTCAAGTTTAACACCGCCCGAGATAAAGAACCGCATTGATCTGCCAAGCTTTCGATGAGCTTTTCGAAAAAGATGCCGGGATAAATTGATCCCTGTCATTTTTCTGATACCGTAAAGCAGTTCAACTATTGCCCAAAAAAAAGGCTTGAAAATGAACGATATACTGTTCAGCTTTTCCGCGATTTCCGCGTGAAACATACGAAAGACCTGCGGTACTCCGATAAAATTGGCAGGGTTTTTTTCCTGCATGGCCGCCATAATTTCTTCGGGACACATACTACCGGGAAAGATTACCCTGCCGCCGTAAAAAAGCGGCAGAAGCATTGTGCAGGTCAGCGGATACGCGTCATACAAGGGAAGCGCGGCCGTAAAACCATCCTCCTGTTTCACGAGGTCCGCCCTCCTGGACAGAGCATTACTATTGGCCAACAGATTTCCGTGCGAGAGCATAATACCTTTGGGCTCTGCTGTAGTACCGGAAGTGTATAGGTTACATGCCGTATGATCCTCTTCTATAACACTCAGGGGGATACTTATCGGCTCTTTTTCCAAGGCGAGCCGAAATACATCCGACTCCACAGAAATAACCTTTTTGATAAAAGAAAACTTGTCCCGCGATTCTTCTTTAAGTAAAAAAGAATCACTGCCGACAAAGGCAATTTTGCACCCGGACCCGTACAGAATATTTCGGACTTCTTCCGGTCCGAAACGGGGGTTGATAGGAACAATAACCGCGCCTCTTGAAATCACAGCAAAAAATATCATAGTCCATTCGGGTCTATTCTCCACCGAAATGGCAACAGTGTCATTTTTATTGATACTTTCCTCCGCCAAAAACGCGGATAACGACTCGGCATTCCGGCGAAGCCGCCTGAAAGAAACGTCTTCCCACCTGCCGTTTTTTTTGTACTGAATAGCTACCTGATCTCCAAATTTTAACGAAGATTCCCTGAATTTATTCCACAGATTCTTCTGCATATAAAACCTTCCGATCATTATGTTTAACACGCGATTACTTTCCGCGCGTCCACTTTTCTTAAAAAGCAGGGACCTTGATCATATGGAAGTATACCTGACATTCGCGTTTTTTTGAAATTTTTTGTCCAAATTTATACAACGGACAGGGACGAGCCCAGGGTTGGCTCATGCGGTGGTTATTATTTGAACGACCAGCAAAATACCCCGAGTTCCTTCTCTCACCACCAACCTCGTAGGTTAGTGGTGGCTCCCCACACCACTATCCTACGAGGTTGGTGGTGTCGCGAACGGCCACCATTAACAAAATACCCCGAGTTCAACCTCGTAGGTTGGTATAATGCGGGCACATGCAATGTGCCCCTACAACCTACGAGGATGAACTTGCCAACTTCCTTCTCACCACCATCCTCGCAGGTTAAAGGTGAAACATTCCGCAAAAAAAAAAGAGGACAAATATAAAGTCTTGTCCTCTTTTTTTCACTCTTTTTTGGCGTGCGATCGTGATCATCGCGCCTATCTTCCACACTACTACACGTTCAATTCGTACCGATTATTCCTCCGGAACAACAGTGTGGGTACTGCATGTTGGATCAGTGCCGATCACAGCAACCGTGTATACTCCCCCGGCAGGACACGTCGGTGTCGATTTAATGTACGTCGGCACAAGATTCCCCATCGCGCAAGCTCCACCCGATGCTACAGCATTATCCAACGCGTACAGCGTTTTTGCTCCGTCAATCTGCTTTAAATTTGCCAGACAGGCATTTGTTTGCGCCGTTGTACGTGCCTGTACAAAATTCGGAACAGCTATAGCGGCCAATAAACCTATAATTGCGACAACGATCATAATTTCAACAAGAGTGAACCCGCCTTTTGATAACATTTTCTGAATCTTCATCATTCTCACCTCCTTTTCTCTTCAAATATTGAAAGGAACCATTCCCACCCTTCCATTTTAAGTATACCCGAACATACCTGAAAAAGCAACATCTGGCTTTCTTTTTGCCCTACCCCGTCTATGCCAATTGCCTATTTCCTTTCTAACCCGTGCTTGCCTTTATAAATCGGCAAACTGCCGAAAAAATCAACCGACTATCTTAAAACTGAATAATAGTGGAAATTTTAAATATAGGAAGAAACATGCATATCACTATTCCTCCGATCACTATTCCTAAAAAAGCGATAATGAGAGGCTCTATCAAGCTTGTCAGCCCATCGACCACTATGTCCACCTGCTCATCGGAAAAATCGGCTATTTTGGTAAGCATCAGCTCCAATTTGCCGCTTTTTTCCCCGACCGAAACCATACGGATAACTACCGGCGGAAATATGCCGCATTTTTTCAATGGTTCCGCGATGCTTTCCCCTTCCCGAACGCTTTCTTTCACTTTTTTGATCGCTTTTTCAACAACCAAATTCCCTGAAGTCTGGGCGACGATCTCTAAAGCGTAAAGTATGGGTACCCCGCTTTTAACAAGCGTCGCCAAGGTTCTCGTAAATTTACTAACCGCGACTTTTTTGAACAGCATACCGAACACCGGAAGTTTTAATTTCATAGAATCCAAAGCAAACTTACCGCGCGGGGTCAAAGCGTATGTTTTCAGCGCCGCGCCGCCGGCGATTAAAAATATGATAAAAACCCAAAAATATTTCAGCATGATGTTACTCACATTTATCAAAATTTGCGTAGGCAGAGGTAAAGCCGCTCCGAAACCGGAAAACATATCCTTAAATACCGGGATAACCTTCAATATCATGACAAGTGTTATTATGACAGCCATAGACGTTACAATCGCCGGATATATCATCGCCGACTTGATTTTCTTCTCAAGAGTATTTGTCTTTTCCAAATAAGAGGCAACTCTTTCCAAAACTTCTTCCAGCGCCCCGCCGGATTCCCCGGCTTTTATCATGTTCACAAAATAATCTGAAAAAGCATCGGTATAAGAACTCATTGCCTCCGAAAGACTCGCCCCGCCATTAACAGCTTCTCGGACACTATTCAGAATTTTTCGAAACGGTATGCTGTCGGCTTGCTCAGCCAGCGTTTCAAGCGAGCTAACGGCTGTAATCCCCGCGGACGTCATGGTTGCCATTTGGCGGGCAAAAATTACCAATTCCTCTTTTTTTATTTTTCTTCCGGAAAATAATCGCGCCGACGAGAAAAAAGAAGTTTTTTCCGCGATTTCTTCGAGTTTAAGAATATGCAGATTTTTTCCACGCAAAACATCTATCGCGTATTTCTTGTCGGGAGACTCGATCTCACCTTTAATCGTGCGCCCGCCCGTGTCTTCCTTCGCGACATAACGAAATTTAGCCATTTTTTATCTCCCCGCACAACCCTTATTGACCATTAACGGGCGGACGCAAGACCCCGCCAACTCGCCCCGCCAACATCCTCCGCCCCATTGTAGGGGCACGGCATGCCGTGCCCTTACGATGAGGTGGAGCCTTGGCGGCGGACAATTCCGCGTTCACCCGTTCACGTTACTCTTAAAACTTCCTCAAGTGTGGTCCAGCCTTTTATAAACTTTATCATCGCGTTTTCCCTTAAAGTCCTAACACCTTTTGATGACAAATACTTCCGGATCTCCCCCTCGGATTTTCGTTTATTTATCATGTCTTTTAATTCATCATCGACAGATAAGGTTTCTAACGTGCCCAAACGCCCGTAATACCCCGAACCGTTGCACATAGGGCACCCTTTACCTTTATAGAACTTGTCCGTATCCACAAGTTTACCATATCGCTCTTTTATTTCTTTCAATGTTTGGGGGGGTATTTCCGCGGGAATCTTACAATTCAAACAAATTTTCCGAAGAAGCCGCTGAGCGCACGCCATAACAAGACTGGACGCGATCAAAAAAGGTTCAACTCCCATATTCACAAGCCGTGTAATAGCGCCTACCGCGTCATTAGTATGAAGCGTACTCAAGACCATTTGCCCTGTAAGGGAAGCTTTAACCGCGATATCCGCTGTCTCAAAATCACGTATTTCACCAACCATTATGATATCCGGGCTCTGTCTAAGTAACGACCTGAGTCCGCTCGCGAAATCAAGCCCGATTTCGGGATTCGCCGCTATTTGAGTGATTCCTTCAAGCTGATATTCAACCGGATCTTCTACCGTAACAATATGTTTTTCCGTCATGTTCATTTTGTTCAGAACCGAATAAAGCGTAGTTGACTTACCGCTGCCGGTAGGCCCGGTCACCAAAATTATGCCGAAAGGTTTCCGGAGCGCCTCCTTGAAAACAGATAGAGGTTCAGGAAGAAATCCAAGAGTTTCCAATCCTACTGACAAATTACTTTTATCCAAAGCTCTCAAAACTATTTTGTTTCCAAACACCGTCGGCAGAGAAGAAACACGAAAGTCTATTTCTTTGTTTTTAGACTTCACTCTAAATCTGCCGTCTTGGGGAACCCTTGTTTCCGTAATATCTAAATTTGACATTATCTTAATTCGGGTCATTATCGCTTTTTGATTCTTTTTCGGCAGATCAAAAACATCATGAAGTTTCCCGTCTATACGATATCTTATTCTTAAGTTTTTTTCCTGAGGTTCGATATGAATATCGCTAACCCTCTGTCTGATCGCTTCGGTAATAACAAGATCGACCATTTTAATTATCGGCGCGGCCTTACTCTCTTGAGTTGTTCCGATATCATCCTGACTTTGGGCGCTCTCAAGAACTTCCACATTGGAAACGTCCTCATCTATAACGCTTAGAATATCCTCCTCTTCGGATTTAAAAAAAGATCTTATGGTGTCCTCAAGCTGACGGCGAATCGCCACTACGAGTTTTATATCACATCCTGTAACTTTTTTTATGTCGTCAAGAGCTAAAATATCCGTCGGGTCGTATACGATCAAAGTGATATCTCTGCCTATTTTAGATAAAGGCAAAATCGAATACTTCCGTATCAATTTTTCCGGCACCAGATTCACGATCTTCTCATCCAAAGTAACTCTAGTTATATCAATAGGCACAATATCCAATTCCCGGCTTAATATTGTCAGAAAGCTTCTTTCCGGAACGATATCGTTTTCAGAAAGCATCCTTATAATATCGCCTTCGTTTTTTTCCTTCACTTCCCGCGATATATCGCGAAACCGTTTTTCATTTATTAATCCGTCCGCCTTTAGAGCCTCTAAAATATTTTTTTTAAATGATTCCGCCATAAAATTCCGCTTTGTTATCCCGCGTCAATTGTCGCGGCAAGAACATCTTCAAGTGAAGATACGCCTTCAAGAACGTTTTTCAAACCGTTTTCCCGAAGTGAAACCATACCTTCACCGCGCGCGGTTTTTTCGATTTCAGATTCCTGAGCGCGCGAGCCAATAAGTTCCTTAATAGCCGGTGTTAAAACAAGACATTCTATTATCCCGATTCTGCCTTGATATCCCGTATTCATGCAATGCTTACAGCCCCGCGCGCGAAAGATCTCAGCTATTTTATTGTTTTTATCAAAAAGTTTGTACTTTTCAGCGATTTTCGCGTCCGGAACATAAGGCTCTTTACATTCGGGACATAGTTTTCGAAGTAAACGCTGCGCGGCAATAAGTTCAACGGAGGCGGATATCAGAAAAGGTTCCACTCCCATATTGACCATTCGCACAATAGATCCGGCGGCGGTATTTGTATGAAGTGTACTCAATACAAGATGTCCTGTCAGCGCTGATTTTACGGCCACATCCAATGTTTCAAAATCCCTTATTTCTCCCACCATGATAATATCCGGATCCTGCCGCAGAATGGAACGAAGACATTTCGGAAACGTTAACCCGACTTCATCGTTTACATTAACTTGATTGATGCCTTTAAGCTCAAACTCTACGGGATCTTCCACAGTTACAATATTTTTTTCAGGATCATCCGCGTATTTCAGAATGGAATATAAAGTGGTGGTTTTCCCTGAACCCGTCGGACCGCACACCAATATCATTCCATGAGGCGCGTCGGAAGCGGCGCGTATTTTTGCTCTATCACTTTCTTTGAATCCCAGTTTTTCAATATCAATAGTCGACTGCGCTTTATCCAAGATCCTTAAAGCCGCTTTTTCCCCGAAACTTGACGGTACGATAGATACTCTGAAATCAATTTTACGATCTTCAATTTTTATTTTAAACCTTCCGTCTTGAGGAAGCCTTCTTTCGGAAATATTAAGGTTGGACATGATCTTTATTCGAGATATGATCGCCTGATGAAATTTTTTCGGAGGGACATAATATTCACACAAGAGACCGTCAATTCGAAATCTGACACGCGCTTTCTTTTCCATCGGCTCTATTAAGATATCGCTTGAGCGCGCTTTCACCGCTTTATTCAATATCATGTTGGTAAGCTTTACTATCGGCGCTTCAGCTGTTTCGTTCAATAGATCCTGAGGTGAGATATCTTCCTCCCTTTCTTCGGGAATCATCTCCATCTCCGCGCTTTTTATGCCGCTGACTATTTCGTTTATCTCTTCATCGGCGGATTTTTCATAATGCTTCCTTATCGCTTCGGCCATATCATCACCGGAGGCAATAACGGGGCTGACATCAAGATGCGTTAGAATCTTCAGATCATCCAGAGCAAATATGTTGAGAGGGTCAACCATAGCCACGGTAAGCCGGCTGCCGATACAAGAAACCGGCAGAATCTGATATAGACGCGCAACTTTCTCGGGGATAAGCTCCAGAACTTCTTTTTCTATTTTCATCCGCGCGAGTTTTATCGGAGGAAACGGAATACTTTCGCTTATCGCCGCGAAAAGATCTTCTTTAGAGATCGCGTTCATCTTAAGCAAAATGTCTCCGAGGCTTCCGCCTTCTCTATTGAATTTTTGCCGGGCCCTATCCAGATCTTTTTTTGAAATAAGTTTTTTATCCACCAATAGAGCGCATATTTTTTGACTAAGCGCGAAAGCCATATAGAATCACCTTTTTTTAAAAAAACTTTTTAAGACTTCCGCACCGCTGTTTTTTCGTCATTCTGAGTCCGCTAAAAGCGGGCGAAGAATATCATTTTGAGCGAGATCCTTCACTCGGCTCCGCCTCGTTCAGAATGACGAATGGGAAGAAACGGTGGTTGTCGAGAGTCTTTTTTGTCCGTTCTACTAAAAATCTTACAACAGTTCGAAATAAGAAAAAATTCCGCGGTTATCATATTTTCTCCAAGGCTTCGCTTTTTTATGCCTTATAGAGGTTATCGAGCGCCTCATGAACAGCGGTCACCGTGCCTATGAATATCTGTACCTTTTTTTTTGTTATCATCTCGATATCTTCCACCGCTTTTTCGTTAAGCGGATTTGACATCGCGATGGTCAATATATTTCCGATCACGTCCAAAGGCACAATACAGTATTGCCTCGCCACGTTTTCAGGGAGAAGATTCTTGATTTCCTTGTTTAACTCGTAATGTTCAAGAGGAAGATATGGGAATCCGCACTGAACCGTTAACGCCTGCACAATGTCCCGTTCGTTCACATACCCTAACTTGATAAGAATTTCACCTAATAGTCCGCCTTCACGCCGCTGTAGATCAAGCGCCATCTTCAGCTGTTCTTTTGAAAGAATGTCACTCTGCAATAAAATTTCGCCTAATTTTTTCCACGCGTTATTTTCCGCCACTTATTATTTTCCTTTCATGTACACTGCATACGATTCACGGTGCACGCCGCACGGTGCACGGTGCGTATTTCACGTTTTTTATCCGCCGATCAGTTTTATCAATTCTTCAACATCGGACGACCTCGACAATATTTCGTCGTAACTGACAACATTTTTCGCGTAAAGTTCCGCTAACGCCTGATTCATCGTCTTCATCCCGAACTTTTGGGACGTCTGAATGATCGAATAGATCTGATGTTCCTTCGCGTCCCGTATCATACTTCTTACTGCCGGAGTTGAAACCAAAACTTCAGCGGATAGAACTCTGCCTTTTTGATCGTTGCGGGGAACAAGCTGCTGCGCCAGTATTCCGACCAAAACAAACGAAAGTTGTGTTCTTATCTGCCTCTGCTGATGCGCCGGAAAAACATCAACTATACGATTTATCGTCTGAATACTGTCCGAAGTGTGCAGTGTCCCCAAGACCAAGTGCCCCGTATCGGCAATTATCATAGCTTCCTGTATCGTATCCAGATCACGAAGTTCCCCGATCAAGATCACATCCGGATCCTGTCGTAAAACATGCCTTAACGCTTCACCGAAAGAATTCGTATCTTCGGAGAGTTGTCTTTGGTCTATGATCGCCTTTTTGTTGGCATGAACAAATTCTATCGGATCTTCCACCGTAACAATATGGCAATCCCTCTTTCTGTTGATCTCTTCCACCATAGCCGCCAAAGTAGTGGATTTTCCGCTTCCTGTCGCTCCGGTTACCAAAACCAGACCTCTTTGAGCCGAACAAAATCTCTGCATGACTTCCAACGGCAATCCGCATTCCGATAGGGTCATTATGCTTAGCGGAATCAATCTTATCGCGCATCCGACATGATTCCTCTGAAAAAAAGTGTTGCATCTGAATCTGGCTACATTTTCCAAAGCTAAAGAAAAATCAAGTTCTTTATCTTTCTCGAATTTCGCTATCTGAACATCAGACATTAAACTATAGATAATATTTTTCGCTTCCTCCGGAGATAACGGTTCATCGTTTATTTCCGTCAGCTTGTCATCAATCCGGTAATGCATAACACTTCCCGCGCCTATATGAAGATCCGACGCGTTCTTCTCAGGCATCATTTCCAATATTTTCTTAATATCCACTCTCATATTTTTCTCCTCAATAGTCGGGGTTTTAATTTTTAAGTGCCGCTTTATTCCGCCTTCTCCGCCGATGACGAAACCGCCTCCGACGGACATCTGAAACAATAGTACTATTCTCCACACACTTTATTACCGTCGTTTTTTTTCGCTTTATCCGCGAAACATCGCGCTTTTTCCATAATGCCTTTACCGGTTGCTCCATCAATCGGATTCTCGCTTACCCCGATACTAACGGTAATCATATTATCCGAAAAAGATGAGATCTTAACGCTTTCAATTTTTTTTCGCGCCGCTTCAGCCAAGTCAAGACTTTCCCTCTTATTTGTTTCAGGGAGAAGCACTCCGAATTCTCCGTCATTGGATCTGGCTATTTTTCCGACGGTCGGCATCTGAGAACTAAGAATTTTTCCTATTTGCTTCAACATCTTCTTAGTTTTTTCTTCGCCGTAATAATTGGAATACTCATCAAACTTATCTATTTGTATCAAAACTAAAGAACAGGGCCGCTGGTAATATACGGCTCTATTTATTTCGTCATTTAACCGCTCTTCAAGATACGACAAAGTATAAAGCCCGGTAACTTTATCAACAATTTCCAAATTTTTCACTCTCTCGAGTATCTCCGCGCTTTGATACGCCAGGCCTATTTCTTTTTCAAAAGCTCTTAACATCTCTATGTTTTCTTCGTCAAATTCCGTTCCTGTTATAAAACTTCCGGTGACCATCATCCCGATAATGTTCCCGTTTATTTTTATCGGAAAAAATATCACATTCATACCCCCCAGGTTATCCTTTATTTCTTTCTGACGGGTTTGTTTCAACGGACGGGAATCAACTAAAAAATACTCTTCTTTGCTCAAAATGTTTTCGATGGAGGAAATTTGCGCGTCTATACTTTTAGCGGGAAATTCCCGGCCGGAATTATCTTGTAAGGCCTTTAGTTTGTATTCCTTATTGTTTTCTTTAATAAAAATGGCGCAAAATCCGCCATACACTTCTCCCGCTATTTTGTCCGAGGCGAAATCCGCCACTTCATTAAATCCCATACCGGAAGAAATAAGATCCCCCAACCTCATCAAATTCGTCAAAGTGAGAACTTTTTTATGTATCTGGAGATTCAGCGTTGCTGTTTTTTCACTGTACTCCTGCAATTCTCCGATATACCCGCGTATTTTTGATGTCATCGTATTAACGGAATTCGCGATTTCGCCCAATTCGTCATCCTCCGATATCAAAATTTTCGCGTCATAATTTCCGTTAGCGATATTTTTTGCCTCCGTAGCCATTCCGATGATGGGAATAATTATTTTTTTCGCGAGTAGATACCCCGCGGCGGCCAGCACTATGGTACTGAAAACTATCAGCGACGTTTGAAAAATGAGTTCCGGAGTTTTAAAAACGTAGTTGATCAAAATATATGCCAAAACAAGGAACGGTATTACCGACATAAGGGAAACCGATAAAAGCAATTTATATTTTACCCCTTTCCGCCCTAAATCAGAACATTTCTTCATATTCTTTTTCACTTAAAACCTCCCCCGATAAAGTAAACCCGAAACGGGCAAAAACTCCCTCGAAGTCCATTTCGTCTACAAAACGTAATTTGTGCCCGAAAGAGACCCATATCATAATAGGTACTGTATCATCACCCACTCAACTATACCCTACGAAAAATTAAAAGTCAAAACTGACGAACCGGCTAACAGGCTAACCAGCCAACCAGCTAACAAGCTAACTGACAAACCCGCTCGCTTTAAATTCCGACTTCAAATATTCTTCATCTACTCCGGTTTTTATATGCGACCACGGGAGCACGTCGTTCAGAGAGTAGGTCTTACAAGCGCTTTCATACAAGTCTGATCCATTCTCTTTGAATGCTTCCTCCCAAATCTTAATATTAAAGCACTCAAAGGAACCATCCATTACCGCGCCATTCCGCCATGCCGTATGTATAACGTCCGAGGTTTTTCTGTCTCCCCGAGCCAAGGCTCCCTCAAGGATTGACTGTTTCAGATCATGAAATTCAAATTTAATTTTTTTTTGTGAATAGAATCTGAATTTTTCTTTTGTTTCCCTTAAACTTTCCTCTTTTTTCATGCCCAGCCATTGAAACGGAGTATGGGCTTTTGGAACAAAAGGATTAATGCTAAGCCGAATTTCCGCGGCGGAAGAAGATACCGATCTTTTAAGCGTTGAGAGTTCCTTCGCTATACCGGCGATATTTTCAACCTCTGCTTTTGATTCCCCCGGAAAACCTACCATAAAATATAACTTCAACCTCTGCCAACCATGTCGAAACGCCAATAGGGCCGATTTACAAAGAACTTCAAAATCAATTTCTTTTCCTAAAGACTTCCTGAGCTCGGGGTCAGCCGCCTCCATGGCAAATGTCAATCCGGTTTTACGAAGTGACGATATTATACCGGGAAGTTCATAAAACGATTCATCGATTCGTACCGAAGGTATTGATATGCCTATCCCTTCACCTTCGAAATCTTTTTTTACAGCACTGACCAGTCTATGTAAATTCGGATAATTCATACTGGAAAGAGATAAAAGCGAAAAACTTTCATATCCGGTATTTTTATAGGTCTCCCTCAATATCCGCCTTATTGTTTCCGGAGTTCTGAGTCGAACAGGACGAGTAACGTTAACAGCTTGACAAAAACGGCACTTATTCGGACACCCCCGCATAATCTCAACGGAAATCCTGTCCTGAACTATTCTGATAAAAGGAACTATCTGTTTAACCGGATAATACGCGTCTTCAAGAGTTTTTACATAAACCTTTTTTATTGTTTCGGGCACACTTGGCTCCAGCGGTTTGAGCCGTAAAAATTTATTGCCGGAAAATTCCGCCTCATAGAGAGAAGGCGCGTAGATTCCTTCCGCTTTAGCGAGAGCTCTGATAATCTGTTTTCTGTTTAACTTTTTCTTTTTCAGTTCTTTGTACGAGGCTATAAATTTCAAAAAGGCCTCTTCTCCGTCACCGATAATGAAGATATCAATAAACCTCGACATCGGTTCCGGATTATAACATAAAGCCCCGCCGGCTATTACCAAAGGACCTTCCTCCCCGCGCGCGGACGAAACGGGAGGTATGCCGCCGGCATTCAAAATATCCAAAACGTTAGTGTACGTAAGTTCATAAGAAAGTGAGAATCCGATAATATCAAATTCAGCAAGCGCCGTTTTTGATTCCAAACTGAACAATTTTTCTCCCGCGAGACGCAGGCGTTCCCGCATGTCCATTTGCGGCATAAAAACTCGTTCACAAAGGATATCATCTTTTTCATTCAGAAGATGATAAAGAATCCGCAGTCCCAAATAACTCATACCTACTTCATATGTGTCCGGATACGCTAAAACAACACTTGTTCTGTCTTTCGTAAAAGTCTTACAAACACTGTTTATTTCACCACCCGTATACCGAGCCGGTTTTTGAACTTCGTTAAGTATTTTTTGAATTTCAGTATTCATTTTATTCGGACTCCTCTTTATCCCATTCTTCTGCTTACGCTAAGCAGAAGTCCGACACTGATAAGCGTCGCGACCGTATTTGATCCGCCGTAACTGATTGCCGGTAAGGGAAGCCCTACAACCGGCATAAGTCCGATAGTCATAGCGATATTTACAACAACCTGAAAAAAGATCAACATGACCACACCCGCGGCAATTACCTTGCCCTCTATATCCGCGACATTTGACATGATCCTGATTCCTCTGGCGACAATAAGCGCGTATAGCGCTATTAAAACCAGACCTCCGACAAACCCCCATTCTTCTCCAATAACGGAAAAAATAAAATCCGTATGCCGCTCCGGTAAAAAATTTAAATAACTTTGTGTCCCCGAAAGCCATCCTTTTCCGAACATACCGCCGGAACCTACGGCAATTTTTGACTGTATAATGGTATACCCCGCGCCTAAGGGATCTAAATTCGGATTCAAAAAAACCATAAGCCTGTTTTTCTGGTAATCCTTAAGAAGTGTCCAGAAAAGAGGAACACTCGCCAGCCCCGCGCCAACGGTAAAAACGATATATTTTATTTTCTCACCCGATATGAAAAGCACCGAAAACAGTATCGGTACAAGAACAAACGCTGTCCCTAAATCC
>Ga0268285_1000981_pt1 | contig 14794 bp, 16 predicted proteins | sample saktaG_2_FD_190144 | JGI IMG/M metagenome (GOLD analysis project Ga0268285, IMG submission 190144) | Saline water microbial communities from Sakinaw Lake, British Columbia, Canada - sak_2013_06_06_120m | ecosystem: Environmental > Aquatic > Non-marine Saline and Alkaline > Saline ... | reverse complement strand
TAAATTAATTGTTATTTATTTTCTATTAAAAAATAATTTCAAACAAAACATTAATATATCTCCTTCCTTTAATTTGTAAAAGAGGAAAATGGTATTCACTCAACTTTTAATTAATGGATTGATAGCAGGTGCAATTTATGCTTTAGTTGCAAGTGGTTTTTCTTTAATTTATGCGACCTCCAAATTTATTCATTTTGCCCACGGTGTGACAATTGCTTTTTCTTCATATATTTTATATTTTCTCTTCGCAGTTGTTGGATTAAACTTTGGGTTTTCTGTAATTTTTGCAATTATCTTTGCTTCTGTTTTAGGTTTGTTAATGAATCTTCTTGTGTTTAAACAGCTTCGTAAAAGAAAAACTAGTGGAGTGATTTTACTTATTGCAAGTTTTGCTTTATTAATTTTATTAGAGTCATTAATCTTACTTTTATTTGGGGCAGAGGTTAAAACAGTTGGATACATCAAAGTTGCAGGAGGTTTAGAAGTTTTGGGAGCCATCATAACTCCTCTTCAAATTTTTATTGTGATTAGTTCTTTTGTTCTTTTAGGATTGCTTTTTCTTTTTATGAAAAAGACAAAAATTGGAAAAGCTATGAGAGCTGTTTCAGATAATAAAGATGTTGCAGAAATTGTTGGTATCTCGTCGGAAAAAATTTATAACTGGGCTTTTATAATTGGTTCTGCAATCGCAGGAATCGCAGGAATCCTGGTTGGTCTTGAACAAAGTTTAGATCCAACAATGGGAACAAGTTTAATGATTAAAGGTTTTACAGGAGCAATAATTGGAGGCATAGGTTCTGTTCCTGGCGCAATTCTCGGTTCTTTTTTATTGGGCTTTGTTGAGAATTTTGGAATTTGGTTTTTGCCTTCTGGGTATAAGGATGCAATTGCTTTTGTTTTATTGTTTATATTTTTATTATTTAGATCAAAAGGAATTTTAGGAATTAAAAGGGAGGTTGAAAAATGATAGAAGCATATTTGATTCACTTACTAATTTTAATAGGGATATATTTAATTTTAGCTATCTCTCTACAATTAACAATTGGTTATACGGGATTACTTAATCTTGGGCATATAGCTTTTTTTGCTATCGGTGCCTACACTTCAGCATTACTAGCTTTGAATGGGGTCCCATTCTTAATTTGTTTTTTACTTGCAGGAATTTTCGCAATGTTTTTTGGATTTTTACTTTCGGTTCCCACCAATAAATTAAAAGGGGATTATTTAGCCTTGGCAACCCTTGCATTCACATTTGTTGTTTATTCAATTACTCTTAATTGGACTGGTTTAACTCGTGGACCTTTAGGATTGCCTGGCATTCCAAAACCTTCTTTATTTGGATTAAGTTTTTCTTCTAATTTTAGTTTTTTAATTCTAACTCTAATTGTGATACTAGTTTCTTATTTAATTATTAGAAGACTTGTAGGTTCTCCTTTTGGAAAAGTTTTAGAAGCAATAAGAGATGATGAATTAGCAACAAAAGTTTTGGGAAAAAATACCTTCAAAATGAAAAGTTATGCTTTGGCAACTTCCGCATTCTTTGCAGGTATTGCAGGTAGTTTATATGCCCATTATATTACATTTATTGATCCGTCGTCATTCACACTATTACAATTAATTCCAATCTTAGTTATTGTAATTGTTGGCGGATTAGCCTCGCTGAAAGGAACTATTGTTGCAACATTTGTTTTAGTTTTATTACCCGAATCATTGAGATTTATTGGGTTTCCTTCCTCGATGGTTGGACCAATGAGACAAATCATTTATGCACTAATTTTAATTTTAATTTTAATTTATAAACCAAAAGGATTTTATGGAAAAGTGGAGCTAGAATAAAATGTTAAAAATAAAAAACCTAAAAAAATACTTCGGAGGATTGAAAGCAGTTGATGATTGTAGTTTTGAAGTTGAAAAAGGAAAAATAACTGCACTAATCGGTCCAAATGGTTCTGGAAAAACAACCGTGTTTAATTTAATCTCTGGAATTTTAAAAACAAAATCTGGAAAGATTATCTTTGATGGCAATGAGATAACTAATAAAGAAATTTCGGAAATATCAAACTTTGGGATTTCGAGATTATTTCAACAAGCAAGACTTTTTAATAATTTAACTGTCAATGAAAATCTTAGCATAGCCTTGAATAAAGAAGATACAAAGTTTCTAAAAAATTTATCTTTAAAGAGTAATCTTTGTAATGAAGAAAAAGAACACATAAATAAAATCTCCAAGTTAGTTGGAATAGATGAATTTAAAAATAAATTAGCAAGAAATTTAAGTTATGGCCAAAAGAGATTAGTTGAAATTGCAAGGGCAATTTTAAATCCTCATAAACTTTTAATGTTAGATGAGCCTGTTGCAGGAGTTAATCCTAAATTAAAAAAAGAGATTGCACAATTATTATTAAATCTAAAGAAAAAAGGGGAAACAATATTTTTAATTGAACACGATATGAATTTTACTTTGAAAATTGCAGATCATGTTATTGTTATGGACGAAGGTAAAATTATTGCTGAAGGAAACCCCAAAAAAATAAAAGATAATCCAAAAGTTTTGGAGGCTTATTTAGGAGATTAGGATTTCGCCTGTTCCCAGAGAACTTCAAAATATTTTTTATAAGAATCTGAAACTTCTTTTCCTCTAATTAATATTGCAATTGGATGTGAACTCCACATGATCATCAAAACTTTATCTTCATAAACTGCTGTGGATGATGGAAACAGCATATCTAATGGAAGATACCTTGCATCATATAGTTTAGGCAATTTTAAATCAGTTTTTTTAACTCCTTTACTAAGCAATACTTTAACTTTTATTTTATTTCTTTCAAGTCGAGAATGATAAATTTCAAAATAATGAGGAAAAAATTCCTTAAACCCCCAACCAGATCCAAATAAATAGACAGGGGTCTTTGAATTAGTATGATTGTCTATAACATTTTTTATTCCCGCTAAATCTTTGTAAATTGTTGCATCTTGAGGATATTTACCGAGTTTTTGAAAACCTTCTAATTTTGGAAGAATTTGCTTTAAGCTCTCTTTTCTATCCTCCTGTATTTGCAATAATTTCTTTGGATGTGCAGCTTCATAATATTTGGTTTTTCCAATCATCACATAACTTACTAAACCTCTTTCCTGCAATCTTTCTAAAATATCATATACATTAATTCTATGGACTTTCGATTTGCTAGCAATTTCCCCCGCAGTTACACTCCCAAATTTAAGTAAGATAGTATAAACTTGAATCTCATTATCCGACATACCAAATTCTTTCAAAACATTCACAATTTCCATGAAATTAAGTAGTATTTCTCATTTTTAAATCTTTTGAATATTAGTAATAATTATTACTACATATCTATATATAACAATTATCTGTGAAATTTTTACAATGAAAACTAAAATGAAACTCATATTAGTCTTAGCAGGTTTGCTAGTCGTAGCCATAGGATTTTTTGGTTGGGCATTAAATGGACTAGTTATTCAGGAAGAAACTATTCAAATTGGTTTTATGAGTGCATTATCAGGGGATTATTCATCTATGGGAAATAATGTTTTGAGGGGAGTAACCGAAGCTGTAAATGAAGCAAATAGTCAAAACAAATTAGACAAAAGAATAGAGTTAGTAGTTGAAGATAACCAAGCCAATCCAAAACAAGCTGTAGATATTTATCATTCTTTTAAGGCAAGAGATATTGATATTTTACTAACTTCTTTTAGTGGTATTGTGGCTGCAATAAACCCTCTTTCAAAACAAGATGAAGTTATTAATATGCACAATGCTTTTACTGAAAACTTTGCACAAGAAAATCCTTATGGATTCAAAGTTTATGGAAATGGTGCTCAAGAAACAGAATTAATTTTAGAAAAGGCCAAAGAAGTAGAGGGAAAAATAGCCATTGTTCATGTTCAAAATCCTTCATGTGTCGAGATTATAGAATCATTAGAAAAAGAAATTGAATTTTCTGAATATGTTTTTGACATGAATGAAGTTGATTATAGAACAATTATCTTGAAACTAAAAGAAAGTGAAGTAAAAACAGTTATAGTTTTAGGTTATTCAAATCATATTATTGCAATTGTTAAACAGAGTGTTGAGCTTGGTTATTCCCCAGAAAATATTCTTACAATCAGCGACGGTGTTGGCAAAGAAACAGTTAATACAATAAATGATTACATCCAGAATAAAGAAATTTCATATTATACAATTGGCTATGGTGATGAGGATATGCTATACATTTTTGGCTATGATGCAACTAAAGTTCTAATTGAAGGAATGGCTCTATGTGAAAAGAAAGGGGGAAAAGCAGATGATGTAAAATGCTTAAGGGAGGAATTGACTAAGGTTAAGATCCAAGGAAAAAGTGGATATTTAGAAATGGATAGCGATGGTGTCGCATTAGTTTCACCAACACTTTATCTCCTTGAAAACGGAAAACTTGTGCCTTTTTATTACTAAAATGAAAATTGGTCTTATTAATCCCCTCTCTCTTTATGTTCCATCTCCTTCTGAGAGAGAGTTTGTTTATTTGAATGGGATTAACTATATTAGTGCTTCATTAAAAGAAGATCACGATATTACAATAGCTGATTTTGAACATAATTCTAAGGCATCATTAGAAACTTTAGCAGATTGTGATGTTATTGGTTTAACTTCAAATATTACTTGTTATAAATTTTTCAAAGAAAATTTACCGAGGATAAAAATACAAAATCCTTCAAGTCCAATTGTTGTTGGAGGGGCTTTAGTTAGTTCCTATGGACTTGAGAATAATGTTTTAATGAAGACCTTCTCAGAAATAGATTATGCAGTTATTGGGGAAGGTGAAATTACTACCCTCAATTTATTAAAAAATTTGGAAAATTCTTCAACGCAAATTCCTCGAGGAGTATTGTATAGAAATACCCAAGGCAAATTAATAAATACTGGAAAAGGGGAGAAAGTTAAAAATTTGGATAATCTCCCAGACAGAGATTATGATTCTTGGGGGGATTTTAAAAGAGAGATTGAAGATAGAATACTCATGGTTAATCTTGCACGAGGGTGCCCTAACTCTTGTAGCTTTTGCTACAATATGTCTCCTGGAGTAAGATCCTTTTCACCTGATAAGATGCAAAGAGAAATTCAAAGAGCATGGAATCTTAAACCAAGTCAAATAGAATTTATGGATGAAACATTGACTTATGATAAAGAAAGAACATTACAACTTACAAGGATTGCTAGAGAACTTGGAATTAATTATAGTGCTGAAACTAGGGTAGACTGTGTTGATGAAAATATATTAAGAGAATTAAAAAATTCTGGTTGTCAAACAATAAGATTTGGAATAGAATCCTTTGATGAAGGAATTCTTAATAGAGCAAATAAGAGAATAACTTTGAAACAAACTTATACTGCAATTGAAAAAGCAAACAAAGTTGGATTAAATGTTTTTGGATTTTTTGTATTGGGACTTCCAGGAGAAAATAAAAAATCTTTAGAAAAAACTATCCGAGGAATTAAAGAGACTGGAGTTATTCCAAGAGTAAGGATTTTAATGCCTTTTCCAGGAACAAGAATATATCAACAAGCATTGAGAGAAAATAAATTTGACGAAGTAGAATTATTAAAACAATTTTCTCAACATAGAGATACCATTGACGGAGACTGGGTTTACATGAATATTTCTGATGTAAGCGACCGAGAATTAATTGAAGCAAGGAATAGAATTAATGAAATAGGAAATCAAAAAGGAAAATAATTATACTTATGTGTATGAGTCACTCTTATTACTTCAAAATCTCGAATGATCTCTGAGAATTTTTTTCTTATATCTAAAAGTATTTTATGAAATTCATCCTCGCTTTCAGATTCTATCTCCAATTCAATATCCCAGCTTCCAATAAGCTTCAAGAACTGTGTAATTTTCTTATGAGTTTTTGCATAAGCTTTTAATTTATCTTCAGATTGCTCATCAAAGTTTTTTGTTCTTAGAATTACTTTATATAATCCAATTCCAATTTTTTCTAAATTTAAAAAAACTCTATACTTGAAAATTATACCTTCTTTGGATAATTTTTTAATTCTATAATTTATTACATCTCTACTTAACTTCAATTTCTGAGCTAAATCAACAATATTTATTCTTGCATTTGTCGAAAGTTCTTTTAGAATCTTTATCTCTGTAGAATCTAATTTGTAAATTTCAGAAGGAACACCATAGATAAATTCAGAGGGATTTGTCTCTGTAAGATACTCTCTTGCATAAATAGGAGAGTACTCTGTTAAAAGTATATCTTTTTTAAATATAAATTCAGAATATTTGCTCATGAATTTATTTAAGATTTTTCCAAACTCAAAATTAGATTTTGCTAATATTGAAATTGCTAAATCCCAGCTTCCTCTAATTTTTCCAACCCAAACAGAATTATTTGCATTTACCCAATAATTGATTATTTTCTTTTCTTCTTCTACAGAAGTATTTTGAAATCTGAAATAAACTTTATACTTTGAATAGCCTAACTTTGTAAAATTGATAATTGTATAAAATTCTTGTATGACCCCTTTGTTCAATAAATTTTTAATTCTGTATTCTATCGTCGGTTTACTTAACTTAACTCTTCTCGCAATTTGGCTGTTACTATACCCTGCATTTTCATCAAGTAGGGTTAAGATTTTTTTATCTTTAACATCCAATTTTATTTTATTCTCCATAATTTTACATATGAGTTTATAATTTATAAATCTTCCCTAAAGGTAATAAAATTAAAAGATAAATATTAAATATATATTAATTCAAATATTATTAAAGAAAATGGAAACACAAAGAAAAAATAACGAAGAAAGTTTTATAAATAAGGATGTATTTATGAAATCTAAAGAGGCGAAGATGAAAAAAACATTATCTGTTCTGTTAGTTATTCTTGCTGTAGGGATTATTGCTCTAATTATTGCTTTGTCTGTAAATAATAATACAAGTATAGAACAAGGGGATATTAAAATAGGAATTGTGGGGCATTTTAGTGGAGAATATGCAAGTTATGGTGTTCCAATGAAAAATGCCGTTGAGCTAGCAGTTGAAGAGGTTAATAATCAAGGAGGAATCGACGGTAGACAAATAAAACTCCTTATAGAAGATGATGGTGCTGATGCAACTAAAGCTGCTTCGGCTATGAATAAGCTAATTAATATTGATAATGTAGACTACATAATTTCTGCTCAAGGAAGTGGAGCGACTTCTGTAGTTAGTCCAATTGCACAAGATAATAAAAGAATTTTAATGATTACTCTTGGATCTTCTCCAGACTTAGCTAAAATTGGGGATTATATTTTTCGTTCAGTTCCTTCAGATGTATACCAAGCAACAGAGATGGTGAAAGTTTTAAATGGAGATTTAAAATCAAAGAAAGTGGCAGGTCTTTACATAAATAATGCTTATGGTGTTGGAATAAGAGATATAGTTGATAAAAGTGGAAAAGTTACTATTAATGAAATGTTTGAGCCAGGATCTGCAGATTTTAGAACTCAGTTATTAAAGATAAAAGAAGCAGATGTTGACACAATGGTTCTTGTGTGTTATAAAGAGGAATGTCCTTTAATCTTGAAACAAGCTAATGATTTGAATTTGAATATAAATATTCTTGCATCTGAGACTTTTAAGGACGAGGAAATTTTATCAAATAGTGGATCTTATGCAGAAGGAGTTTATGTTATGTTCATGGAAGAACCTCAAGATTATGTTGACTTTACTGAAAACTATAAAAATAAATTTGGTGTAGATCCTTCAGCTTATAGTATGTATGCTTACGATGGGGCTACGGCATTAATAGAAGCTATTGATAAAGTAAAAGATAATGTTGATGGTGTGAAGAATAAATTATATAGCATTAGTTTTAATGGTGCAAGTGGAAGTGTTGGATTTGATGAAGACGGAGACAGAACAGGATCAGATTACACAATTTATGTTGTCGAAAATGGAAAGTTTGTTTTGTATTAATCCCCCAAATAAGTAAGTTTGATGTATTTTTCTACTTGAAGAATTTCCATTTCCCTTATTCCTTTCATTTCTTCTTTGAGAGTTTTTATTATTTTATTTAACTCTTTTTGACCTTCCGATTCAATGTTTAGTTCAAAATCATATTTTCCGATTGTTTCATCAACATAAATACTACTATCCATTTGCGTTGCGATCTTAATGAGAGAATCATAATCTATGTTTTGATTCCCTATTATATTTAATTTAAAATATTCTCTTCCAATTTTTGAAAGATCGATGTTTAGCGCATAACCTGCAATAATTTTTTTCTTTTCTAAATTTGTAAGTCTATTTGCTACAGTTCTTATTGGGATTCTTGTTTCTTCTGAAATTTTAAGTAGAGATTTTCTTGCATCTGTTCCTAAGCTCTTCAAAATTTTTTTATCTACTTGGTCTACTTTAATCTCTTCAGATTCCCCAGTAATAATTACTTGCCTTTCTTTTTTATTATTCACATTAAGATAATCTCTTGAAAAATGATATGTTTTTAGGTAAGTAAAAGTTTCTAATTCTCCTATATATTTTCTGTATTTAGCCTTGAATCTTTTAACAAATTCGTGAAACTTTCTGTGGGAACCAACCACAGACATAATTAGAATCTCATACCTCCCTTGACCTATTGCTAGAACAGATACCTCCTCTTGTTTTTTTAACCATTTAAAAATTTCAGTTTCTTTTTCTGGAGAAGTCCCAAGGAAATTAGAATAAACTCTATAAACAATATGCCCTAATTTTGAATGATCAATTATGGGGGCTGTGCCTATTATGGTTCCTTCTTCATATAAAGATTTAAGACGATATGATGTTGCAGATTCACTTAGACCTATTTTCTTGGATAGTTTTTTTAATGAAAGTCTTGAATCTTTTGATAATTCATAAAGTATCCTTTTTGTTTTTTTATCCATATTTAGAATTATAGGCAATATAGTATTTAAATCTTGCCATTAATGCTAAAATCCTAGAATAAGTTTTAATTATTAATTTTTCCCTGTTTGACTATGCAAGGAGCGATTGTATTAAGATGATGGATTATGAAAAAAGAATAAACAAAAAATATGGTTTAGCAATATTAGTTGTGCTAATAATAGCTTTGCTAGCAGTTAGCTTATCTTATTTTGCATTTACAGGATATTCAATTAACAATCAAGAAGGAGACATTAAGATCGGGTTTATTTCTTCACTGTCTGGAGATGCAGGGGTTTGGGGACAATCTTTTCAAAAGGGTTTTGATTTTGCAGTAAAGGAGATCAATGATAGGGGAGGAATAAATGGGAAAAAAATTAAAGTTATTTATGAAGACGATGCTTGTGATGCAACTACTGGGATTAAAGCATTCAATAAAGTAATAGATGTAGATAATGTTAAAATTATAACTGGAACAGTTTGTTCTTCTGTGGCGATGTCTGTCGCAAAGGAAACTCAAGAAAATAATGTCTTTTATATGGCCTCTGGGGCAACCCATCCAGAAGTTCCCAAGCAAGGAGATTTAATTTTTAGAGTTTGGGTATCGGATGCATATGAGGCAAAAGAGTTAGCAAGATATGCTATTAATGATTTAAATTTTAAGAAAATAGCAATTGCATATTTTAATGATAATCCTGCAGGATTAGAGTTAAAAGATAATTTTAAGGAAACTGTCGAAGCGAATGGAGGAGAAATTACTAAAATCGAAGCATATTCTTCAAATGAAAGGGATTTTAAGACAAGTTTGACAAAACTTATGCAAGGTAATCCTGATGCAATTTATATTGCTGCAATTCCCGAGCAAACTCCTTTACTGGTAAATAAAGCAAGAGAACTTGGATATAAAGGAGCAATTCTCTTATACGGTCCCTCTGTTTTATCCGAAGGAATTCCAGAAAAAATAAGTAACAAAGGAAAAATATATTATGCTTCTCCAATATTGAAACAAGAAACGGATTTCTGGGAGGAATATAAAGATAAAACTGGGACTGATGCAGATTTATTAATTGCTGGCGGGTATGATAGTATGAAAATTATTGAGTATGGGCTTAGAAAATGTGGCGAAGATAATTATTGTATTCGAGATGCCTTGTTAAATTTAAGGAATTATCCAATTACCCGAGGGACAATAAGTTATGATCAAGACGGAGATTTAACTGGGGTAGAATTTGAAATTAAATCCCTTTAATCTTCTTCCATAAATTTATTAACTTATTTTATCTTATTATAGAAAACAAAATGTTAAAAATAAGAGGCTTAAAAGCAGGTTATAATAATATAGAAGTCTTGCATGAGATAGATTTTAAAGCAAATCCTTCAGAAATTATAGCAATTATAGGCCCTAATGGGGCAGGCAAATCAACTTTATTAAAAAGTATTTTTAACTTATGTGAGGTTTATTCTGGAAAGATTAATTTTAAAAATAAAGATATAACTAAACTTCAAACCCCAAATTTAATCTATGAAGGTATAAGTTATGTTCCTCAGGGCAGACAAGTATTTTCAGACTTAACTGTTAAAGAGAATCTAGAAATGGGTGCTTTTATTATAAAGAATAAAGAATTAGTTGAAAGAAACTTAAAAGTGATTTTTGATAAATTTCCTTTTTTAAAAAATAAACAAAATGATTATGCATTTACACTATCTGGAGGGCAACAACAGATACTTGCAATTGGAAGGGCATTAATGCAAAATCCAGATCTATTACTTTTAGACGAACCTTCTCTCGGATTATCTCCAAAAACAATGAAAGAAATCTTTAATGAAATAAAAAAGATTAATGACGCTGGAGTTACAGTTATTATTGTTGAGCAGAATGCTAAGCAAGCAGTCAAGATAGCAGATAGAACATATATCTTAGAAAATGGGAAAATTGCTCTTGAAGGAGGAAAAGAAATTTTAAAGAATAAAAAAATTAAAGATATTTATCTTGGTTGAATGACCCTTGACAGAAAGCTACTCAGTTTTTGAAATTAATTGGTTCATGGGATTTAGAGATTGAATTTGAAGTTGAATCAGAAGATGAATTGTATAAAGTTTTGAATGATTTAAGAAAAAAGTTTTCAAATGTAATTAGGGACTATGATATTATTAGAATTATTAAGACAGAGAAATATGATTATTGGCCTTTTTGATAAATGAGGTGATAAGATTTATAAACAAATCTTTCTTAAATATATTGGAGATTAAATATGGAATTAATATCATTAAAACAAGTTTCAGAAAATTCTAAAATATTATTACTTAGTAAGTTAGGGTATAATTCTGATGGAGAATTTGTTCTTGATTCTGAGGGAAATAAATTTTTAGATCGTTATTTAGAAATTCCAATTAAGATTAATAATATGGTCATACTTCCTGGAAGCACAATTATATTAGATAATAATGAACTCTCCATTATGAAATATATGGAGGAGTTTGGGGATGACTTCTGAAGAGATTGCTAAGGGGATTACTAAAGGGGTTCTTGAATGGAGTGCGGAAATGCTTACTTCTTTTATTCAAAAGTTAAATGATAAGAAGCTGGCGTTTATTCAGGAAAAGAAAACTATAGAGATTGTTAAAGAGCAATATAACTCTGGAGAATTAAAATTTTACCAAGCTTATATAGAAGATAAAGAGATGCTTTTCGTTGTAAAACTTGGGCTTACTTTAAGAAGATTAGAAGACGATAAAGATAGATTAAATAACTTGCAGGATAAAATATTTACAAAATATAAGGTATCTGGTTTGCATATTGCCCAATTTGTTCAAAATGGAATTTTAAATAGGTATATTGGTATTTTGATTGATAAGTTAACTTCAATAGAGGATTTTAAAAGAGATATAGAAAATATTTTGGATAATATTGAGAAACATGTCCTTTTTGTTAAGAGTATTGATAAGCCGAGGGATATTATAAAGCAAACTTTAACAATTATTCATTCACATTCCCCTTCGATATTTATTTTGTCTGGTGTTTTTTCTGCTACAAAAATTGTTAGTGATTGTAAGGAAGAATTGAAAACTTTTCTAGAAGATTATGATCTTGAAATTATGAGTGGTTCTGATAAGGAGATATTATTTTTTAAGAGAGTTTTGAAAAAGTAATTAAGGCTTCACCCATGATATTTCATAATAACTAATCTTACTTTCTTCATCTACGATTGCTAAAAGAAGTTTCTTTTTTGTTGAATGTGCGACTCGGTTTTTTGCTGAGAATTCTGGCCATGTTAGTTTTTTTGATTCGTGGTCTGCAAAGACAATCCATTTGGCGTGTTCTTTTCCTGGTTGTTTTCCTTTAGGATAAACTCGAAAGTCTGCGCCGAATTTTAAGGCTGTTTTAACTATGTAACCTTTTTCTCGAAGATCTTTGAAAACAGAATATTTCACTTGGATTCTTTTGTCTATTTTTTGGAGATTTTTCATTAATTCATCTTTTGATAGTTTTTTATTTTTTTGGAAAACTTGGATTTTGGTTTTCTCGACGAGGAATAGAGCTTCTGATAAAGTGTATTTGATTTTTCCTGAAACTGGCTCGCCGAATGATGACTTTTTGTAAAGTGAAAAAGCATCTGCTGAGTTTGTTGAAATTGTTTCTCCTGTTATTTGGGCGGGGAATGTTTGCATGATTATCGAAAGAGAAAGTTGTATTTAAAATTTTGCTCGCAATGAATTGCTCGGGATTTTCGTTTAGAAAAAGTAATTATCTTGAAAAGAACTTTTATAATTTTGCCTGTTTCCAACTATTTTCAAATAACATTTTTTGAAATTCATAGAGTTCTTCGTCATGGATTAAAATTCCCCGAAGATCGTTTTCTTTGAAAGAAATGAACGCTACTTTATTATCATAAAGATAAATTTCTGTGGAGCTGTCTTTATTGATGAATCTCGTTTCTCTATTATGTTCTTTGTTCAACTTTTTCGCTTTTCTGTTGTGGGGGGTATCTGGAAGAATAACTTTTGCATGAACTTTCATTTCATTTCTTCTTCGATAATATTGGTCTGCAAATGTTTCTGAAAACTCCTTGAATTTTTCAAAATTTCCAAAGACTCTGAGGATTATTCCCTTTTTCTTTAGTTGATCATTAATTATGGTCTTTATTCCTTTTCTTCCCTCGAAGAATTCAACTTTATGTTCTTTTTTTGAATATGCTAATTGAAGATTTTCTAATCTTGGAATGATTGCATTTATCACTTCTTTTTTTTCGTTTAAAATTTCTATTAGTTGTTTTGGGCTCGCTGCTTGATAATTTGTTATTTTGTTTATTATAATTGTTGAGATTAAACCCTTTTCTATTAGTGATTTCAATACCCCATAAGTTGTTGTTCTTATTAGTTCTGATCTCTTTGAAATGTCTTTAACCTTAGATGTTCCTAAGATAAGACAAGCTAAGTAAACTTTGATTTCATTCTCTTCAAGATTTAATTCTTTTAGTTCAGGTATTACTTGCATTTTTTGTTGACTTTGTAAGACAACAATAATTTATATACCTTTTGTTTTTTATGATTTTAACTAAATGAACGCGAAAGCGGGGAGAAAAAAATGTATAAATATGATAAGCCTACAGATATAAATAGTGTCCTTGATACTACAAAGTTTGCACTGGACTATTATCCTAATTTGGCTCCTAGCATAATTGGGGGATTTTTAGGAGATATGGTGTGTTCAGCAGGAATGACTCGAGCAGACTTGAAAAATTCTAAAAAGGATCTTGCTATTTTGTTGAAGAAAATGGTTGATACTAGGGGAGACATTCCCTCTAGGAGGGATAGTTATTATATGAAGAATTCTCCAAATTTAGCACTTGCTAATTTTGTTAATGGAGACAATTGGAGTAACTGGAGTAACTATCTTGGATGGTTTGGGGATTTTGTTGTTGGAAAAGATAAAAAGGTAAGTCCTTCTTTGTTTTTGGATGCTGCCTTGGGAATCCATAAAAATCTTCGTGTTAAGAATGATGGCCTTTCTTATCTAGATAAGATTCATAACCTTGGGGTTATGGGTGGAGCAATAGCTATTGCAACACACTTAGTTTCTCGTGATGGGGGAAATTTGGATTTCTTATCCAGAACCTTTCCGGCAATCGACGATGTTGTTTGCGCATTAGATTGTGCTTGTAATACGAAGAATTATCCAGGGGCCTTAAGTGATATAAGAAGTTTTTATGATTCTTTAATTAAAAATTTCTTATAGATTTTTTATTTTTTTAAAGGAGGTGATTTTTTTTCCAAAGCAATAATCTTAAATATACTTTATCTTTTGTTCTTTTATGACATATAACTTCAAACAAATAGAAAAGAAATGGCAGAAGAAATGGGAAGAGGGGAAAGTTTTTGAAGTTAGTTCTAAATCTAAAAAACCAAAATATTATGTTCTTGATATGTTTCCGTATCCATCGGGAGCAGGGTTGCATATCGGACATGCCTTTGTTTTTTCGTTAGGGGATATTTATGCTCGGTTCAAAAGATTGCAAGGATTTAATGTTCTTTATCCAATTGGGTATGATGCTTTGGGTTTGCCTGCTGAAAATGCAGCGATTAAGGTCGGTGAACATCCAGAAGAGTATAATAAAAAGACAATGAAGAATTTTATGAAACAGCAAAAAGCAATGGGTTGGAGTTATGATTGGTCGAGGCTGATTCGAACTGATAAACCTGATTTTTATAAATGGGACCAGTGGATTTTTCTTAAAATGTTGGAGAAAGGAATTGCTTATCAAAAAGAATCTGCTGTAAATTGGTGTCGAAAGTGTGATACGGTTTTGGCGAATGAACAGGTTGTGAATGGAAAATGTTGGAGGCACGAGGATACAGATGTTGAGATCAAACATTTGAAA
>Ga0268285_1000980_pt1 | contig 14798 bp, 11 predicted proteins | sample saktaG_2_FD_190144 | JGI IMG/M metagenome (GOLD analysis project Ga0268285, IMG submission 190144) | Saline water microbial communities from Sakinaw Lake, British Columbia, Canada - sak_2013_06_06_120m | ecosystem: Environmental > Aquatic > Non-marine Saline and Alkaline > Saline ... | reverse complement strand
AGAAATTCAGCCAGGCTGACGGCTCGCTGACCCGCGAAACGACCGGCAGCGGGCTGGGGCTTGCCATCTGCACCGAATTGGCCGCCATGCTTGCCGGTACTATTGGGATGGAAAGTCCGCCGAAGGGACGCAGCGAAGGCTCTACGTTCTGGCTCGATATCCCAATTACCCTTACAAAAGAAGAAAATAAGACTGCTTCAACATAAAGTTAATCTAAAGCGGCCCATAACTGTTTTATTTCGACAATGTCGGGTTAGGAGAAAATCATGCGTTGGATATATTTATTTTTATTTCTTCTGTTTGTGCTGGCCGGTTCGGGTTTTGCAGCCGGTCTCGACCAGACTCATCCGTTTTCCATCCACGACATGCTGGCGATGGACCGGCTTTCCGATCCGCAAGTTTCGCCGGACGGCAAGTGGATTGTTTTCGTGCTGCGCAAGACGGATCTCGAAGAAAACAAAGGGCTGACCGACCTCTGGCTGGTTGGCGCCGATGGGACTGCTCTTCGCCGGTTGACATCTCATAAGGCGGCGGATTCGAATCCCCGCTGGGCTCCGGACGGCAAATCGATCTGGTTCGTATCGGCGCGAACCGACACTTCACAGGTCTGGCGTATTGCGATTGACGGCGGCGAGGCCGAACAGGTGACCGAGCAGCCTCTTGATGTGGGAAATCTGATTGTCGCTCCTGACGGCCGGCACATCGCTTTTACGATGGAAGTTTTCCCGGACTGCAACACGCCGGGCGAAACGAAAGACAGGCTCGGTGAAATCGAGAAAAGAAAATCGAGCGGACGAATCTACAAGAGCATCTTCGTGAGGCACTGGGATACATGGAAGGATGGCCGGCGTTCGCATTTGTTTGTCATGCCCGTCGCGGGGGACGAAGCCGTGGATGTAATGAAAGGTATGGACGCCGATACCCCATCCAAACCGTTCGGCGGCCCTGAGGAAATAACATTCACTCCCGACGGCAGGGCCGTAATTTTTGCCGCTCGCGATGTGGGCGCCGAAGAGCCCTGGTCGACGGACTTCGACCTGTACATGGTGCCCGTTGACGGCACGGAGCCGCCGAAATGTCTGACTGAGAAAAACCAGGCGTGGGATACGAATCCTGTTTTTTCGCCCGACGGCAAGACTTTGGCTTACCTGGCTATGGCCAGGCCCAGATACGAAGCCGACCGCTTTCGCATTATCCTGCGCCGCTGGCCGGGAAATCTGGAGCGGGTCTTAACCGAAGACTGGGACCGCAGCCCATCATCCATTTGCTTCTCCGCGGATGGAAATACCATTTATACCACGGCAGACAACACGGGCCAGGGATCCCTGTTCGCCATTGACGTAAAAACCGGTGCGACCCGGACCATCGTCAAGGAGGGCCGAGTCGGCTCGCCCGGCATCGCAGCCGATAGAATTATTTACGGCCTTTCTAATCTAAGCTCTCCAGTGGAATTGTATTCGGTAAGTCGGGAAGGCAGCGATGGTCGGCAAATCACCAAAATAAACGCAGAAAAAATCGCCGCTGCTCGCACGGGACAGTACGAGCAGTTTACCTTCGCCGGCTGGAACGATGAAACTGTCTATTGCTACGTAGTCAAACCGATCGATTTCGATGCCGATAAGAAATACCCGGTAGCTTTTCTGATTCACGGTGGCCCGCAGGGTTCTTTCGGCAACTCTTTTCACTATCGTTGGAATCCACAGGTTTATGCCGCTGCGGGCTATGCCGCTGTGATGGTCGATTTCCACGGCTCGACCGGTTACGGCCAGACCTTTTGTGATTCTATCCGGGGCGACTGGGGCGGCAAGCCTTTGGAGGATTTGCAGAAGGGGCTGGCTGCCGCTTTGGAGCGTTATCCCTGGATGGACGGCGAAAAAGTGGGGGCTCTCGGAGCTTCGTTCGGCGGCTATATGATCAACTGGATCGCAGGCAACTGGCCCGATCGCTTCCGCTGCCTTGTCAACCATGATGGCAACCTTTGCGAGCGAATGGCTTATTACGATACCGAAGAATTATGGTTCCCCGAGTGGGATCATCTCGGCACGCCTTGGGACAATCCTGAAAACTACGAAAAACACAATCCTGTGAACTTCGTCAAGAACTGGAAGACCCCGATGCTCGTAATCCACGGAGCGCAGGACTTTCGCGTGGCCGATACCCAGGGCCTGGGCACGTTTAACGCCCTGCAGCGGCGGGAAATTCCAAGCAAGCTGCTCTATTTCCCCGATGAAAACCACTGGGTCATGAAACCGGCAAATTCCGTCCTCTGGCACGAAACCGTCATTGACTGGCTCGACCAATGGCTAAAATAAGACCCAACGATCATACACTTGGCGAGTTCTTTGGCTGCGCAGTGCAATATAAAGAATAAAATTGACAATCACCCCACTATTTGATAACCTTACTCGAGTAAGACATGGGCAATAAGCGCAAGATATTAGACAGCCTTAATATGCCTGGGTATTTGGCAGATAGAGGGACACGATTATGAAAGGTGAGTTTACGGCAATCATTGAAAGTGCTCCGGAAGGAGGCTATTGGGCCGTATGTCCGGAGATTCCGGGAGCAAACGGCCAGGGAGAAACAATCGAACAGGCAAAAGAAAGTCTAAAAAATGCGATAATTCTTATACTTGAAGATCGCCTGGAGGATATTCGACGCGGCTTGCCTGATGATGCAATTCAGGAAATAATTGCGATCTAATGAAAAGAAGACGGTTAGAAAAAAGACTCAGGATTGCCGGCTGTTTTTTGAAAAGAGAAGGCTCATCACATTCGCTTTGGATAAATCCAAAAACAGGAATTATAGAGGCCGTACCCCGCCACACCGAAATTAAAGAACCTCTGGCCCAAAAAATCTTAAAAAGCCTGAATGCTGAATAAAAGTCTTTTTGAATCGAGGGTTAGAAAAGAATGATTATTTAACTCCCCAAATATTATATGGTTTTTTGAGACGCCGATTTTCGATAAAAGATAAATTCATTAAAACATATTCGAATCTGAGCGAGCAAAAAAACAAATTCAACATAACAAGATAAAAATGGCGGGACAAGCCCTACCTCACCGCTACCCGCTGATTTTTTAATGCTTTGTAACAACAGAATTGCCTGCTATATTTGACATATGGCGTGGTTTAGCTATAATAACTACCTGTTTTTAAAAAGGTGCAGGAATGAATAAGAAATATGTCAGGGCGATTTTTCCGGGCTCGTTCGATCCGATTACGAACGGGCATCTTGATGTTATCAATCGGGGCATGAAGCTGTTCGATGAGCTTATCATCGCGGTTGGGCGAAGCCCGGTCAAAAACCAGCTTTTCACGCCTAAAGAGCGTGTGGAGATGATCACCGAGCTGATCGACAAACAAAAGATGCCGGGCGTTTCGGTGGAAAGTTTCGAAGGGCTGATGGTCGAATATGCTACCGGTAAGAAGGCGGATGTAGTCCTGCGCGGCCTGCGGAGCCTTACCGACGTTCAATATGAATTTCAGCTTGCCATGACCAACCGGGCCGTGGCCGGCATAGAAACGGTCTTTATTATGACCAGCGAACAGTACGGCTTCACCAGCTCGACCTTGATTCGCGAGATTGCAACGCTGGGCGGAGATCTGTCAAATTTGATTCCGAAAAGTATCCAGAAGCGTTTGAAACAGCGTCTTAAGAAGTAGAATCATACGGGATATTCGATATTCGGATTTGTGCCAAACATGTTTACAATCAGTGTAGAAAGACACTTTCAGGCTTCGCACCAGTTGATTTTGCCGGACGGCTCAAAGGAGCCCGTTCACAAACATGACTGGGTCGTAACCGCCAGTCTCAGCAGTGAAAGGCTGAATAATATGGGAGTTGTGATGGACTTCCAGGCACTTAAGGCAATGATAGATAAAACGGTTGCCGGCTTCGATAATACGGCGTTGGAGAGCATCGGCTATTTTCAGCAGAATAACCCATCTGCCGAGAATGTGGCGAAATATATCTATGATAAGCTCCTAATCGAGTTGCCAAAAGGCGTAAAGCTGCGAAATATCCGGGTTGTGGAGGAGCCGGGTTGCTCGGCAAAGTTTCACGAATAAAAAATCGCTCTTGAGTGGACCTCGGAATTTGTCGATTATTTTTGCTGGATTCCGGCTTTTTCATTTTGATACATATTGTGCAATATACTTTTGTTGTTATAATAATAGATGGTGGCGATTGATCCACTCATGATGGACGCTTTCAACCGCATTCATGAAGAGGCAGATATTCAAGAGACAAAATAAGTTATGCTGTGTCAGATTTGTAACAAGAACGATGCGACGATTCACCTGACGGAGATTGCCGATGGAGAGCGCACGGAGATGCACATCTGTGAGCAATGTGCCATCGAGCAGGACATCGCGGTCAAGAGTCATATCCCGATTAACGAGCTGCTCAGCAATCTGCTTGCCGTCCAGCCTTCGGATGATGAGCTTTTCGGCCCTTCGGAGCAGAAGCTTGCCTGCCCGAACTGCGGCTTTACTCTGGCACAATTCCGCAAGGAAGGAGCCCTTGGCTGTCCCCGCGATTACGAGGTTTTTGAGAAAACACTTCTCGCCCTTATCGAAAAAGCGCACGATGGTAAGACAACTCACTGCGGCAAAATCCCTTTGAAGACGCCCCGGGACACGAAAAAGCAGATGGAACTGATGAACCTGCGTCAGCAACTGGAATCTGCGGTCATAAGTGAAGATTACGAGCTGGCCGCCGAACTGCGGGACAAAATAAAACAAAGCGAAAAATAATAACGCTAAAGACGATACGCAATACGAATATGAAACTGACCGATATAAGCAATGATATAAACGAGTGGTTTGACGGTTCCGGGCCGTTGGCCGATATCGTAATATCCTCACGGATTCGCCTGGCGAGAAATCTGGACGGCTATAAGTTCCTCAGCCGCTGCTCGAACAGCGAAAAATCCGAAATACTCGATAAGCTAAGAGACGTGATTATGTCGCTCGATCTTGGCGATAAAGTCTCCTATGTCAGTGTGGATAAAGCCCCGACTCTGAACAAACATTTTCTCGTGGAACGCCATCTTATTAGCCGGCACCACGCCTTCGGCAAAGGCCCCCGAGGCGTCGTCATCGCCCAGCGGGAATTCTTCACGGCGATGATTAACGAAGAGGACCACCTGCGTATCCAGGTCTTAAAAGCGGGCTGCCAACTGTCTGACTGCGCCCGGCAGATAAATCGCATCGACGATATGATAGAAGAAAAAGTCGATTTCGCCTTCAGCCCTCGCTATGGGTACCTGACAGCCTGCCCGACGAACGTGGGCACCGGAATCAGGGTCTCGGTAATGCTTCATCTACCGGCATTGAAGATGACTGGCCAGATCGAAAAGTTCTTCAATGCCGCCAGGGATATGAATCTTGCTGTGCGGGGGCTTTTCGGCGAAGGGACCGAGGCGGCCAGCGACCTTTATCAATTATCCAACCAGGCGACGCTCGGCGTATCGGAGGCGGATGTCGTCTCGCGATTTGAGAAGACCATCATCCCCGAAATCATCGAATACGAAAATGCCGCCAGATCGGAATTGCTCAGCAAGCAGTCCGATATCCTCGACGACAAAATATCCCGCGCGATGGCACTGCTGCAAAACGCCCATTTGATCAGCTCGCAGGAAGCATTGTTCCTGCTGAGCCACCTGCGATTGGGAATCAACATGCACGAGCACATGGGCGCTTCGACTCCCGCGATAGAAAAGCTCCACGCGATCTGCGGCGCCGGCAACGACCCGCATAAGGCCTCTGCGCTTTCCATCGCGACGATCAATAGGCTGTTCATGCTGACGCTGCCGGCTCACTTGCAGCTAAACTACGGAAAGCCGCTCGATTCCACCCACCGGGATGCCCTGCGGGCACAAATCATCCGCTCAGCCCTGAACCAGGAAAACCCGCGCAAAAGCTAATATCCCTCCTGCCCGCCATGCGGATGGACTCGAAATAACAGCCAAGGAATTCCGTTTCGCATTTTCTTTCATTTATTATCCTACTGTGCCAGGGCCTCGATTTCCTACGAGATCAGTGCTCGGCCGGATTAGTATCTTACGAATAAAATGTTGCGCACGGCGCGCAAGATATTTTTTAGAGTGTTTGTATCTATCTGTATTTACAATAGGTTACAACGTTTTTTTAAAAATCCAACTTTTTGGTTCCGGCTACGCCGGGTTAGGGTACTGCTACTTGAATGGAAAAGGTTTTCAAAGGCTCAACATCTTCCCATGATCTGTGATATACAAGTTCGAGGGTCATCTGCCCTGCACTTACGGCCTTGAAACGGAAGATTTCCCAGCCGCCGGCTCCGACAATCGGAGGCTCAGAAGTCTCGGATGACTTGAACTCTGCCTGGCCAAGCTGGACCAGGATAGACTTGTTGTTTTTGGGCTGCTCCCACCGATACCCGGTCGAGGGATTTGATTCGAGTGTAACGACAAGTATCTCGCCCAGCTCAAGCTCGACTTGTTCGCCGTCATTACCCTCATTGATTTCTACAGTTTCAGCCGGCGGGTATACCTCGAGCAGATGTTCGGTAAGGACAGTCATATCCTTGGCATCTACTATGCCGTCACCCCAGGGCATCGGGGCAATGTCGCACAATTGATTGTCTGTGCTCCAGTATTCAATCATGATGTACATGTCGGCGGAATCTACAATCCCATCGCCATTGAGATCGGCTATATTGTCCCTGGTTGGCATTCGAATAAGAAATGTTCCACCGATCCAGTCATCCTCAGTTCGTGTCGGGGGATTTTTGTAGAGATACTCCACGCCAAAAATCAGGTTTTTGTCCGGGCTGATAATACCATCCGGCACACCGTCATCGTCAAGATGAAATTCATTTCCGGGACCAACAGAGCAATCTTTGCGGCTGACGTCATGCAAGCCGTCGGAATAATAGGCATCCACCAACATGATTCCGTTGACATCATCAACAGCCTCTATGACACAAGTTCCCTGGCCGCAGGTGTAAGGGACACCGCCGGGGCCGGTTTCAAGAAATCTAACCTGATACGTACCTGCAATGTCAGCCATTGTGATCGCCTGGTCGGTTTTCTTGATGAAAAGATTATAACCAATATTACGATGATCATCAGAAGGAATGTCGCTGAAAATGGCATGCATTCCGTTCTTGCCCAAGAGAATCGGATGGGGCCCGCCCGAGGCGTATACGACAGCATCTTCATCATCAAGATGCCAAGTCTCTGTTTCGTATCTTGAACCCTCCAGAGAACTCACCCAGTCCGCATCTGCCAGACCATTTGGATGAAAAGAAACATGCCCCCAACCTGTTTCATCCCATCTATCATCTGTTCCCAGCCAATGCCCAAAGAAGCTATGGACGCCGAGAACATCATTGACATCCACATTGGTTGCTTTACGCGTGAATATATCGATCCCTTCTTCGCCTCCGCCAAGAACAGTTCCCGCATGAATCATCACGTCGCCATTCCAGGCAACATTATAAGTCTCGGCCGGAAAATTTATATTGATCGACCCATCCGGCTGGACTGTAGTGGTGAAAGCCTCCGAGAACATATGATTGCCGTCGTAGTCCTCCCACTGCTGAAGCCATTGATTACCGGTGATCGACACGGTTCCCCGTTTGCCCCATGGCGCACTTCCATCGACATTAACGCTGAGACTGCCGAACCAATACTGCCCGCTTAAGTTCAGACCGCCGAACGAAACAGTAGAGAATAATATAACGATTGCGATAACACTTTTTATGATTGACCGTTTCATTTCATCCATCTCCTGTATTTTCTATGTTCCGACATTTCCCTGAGACACTCTTGAACGCTCCAAGCCTAATCTTTATTGGGAACTTGTCAACAGTGGTGACTACGTAATTTTCAGAAAAAATTGGTATGCAGATAAAGCATCAAATTGCGCTAAGTTGGGTAAGAATTCCGGGAATTTTCGACCAAAAGCGATGGTAGTTGGAAACAAAAATGAAAAAAGTTAATATTTTTATTATCCCTTCCTCCACAAGCACTTACGTCGGAAAAGCCGTCTACTGTTTTGTAGATTCTCGTATCAAACGCGCATATCGGGCCAATAGTAGAGGGAGAATCAGATCCCTCCACTCGGCTGCGCTTCGGTCGGGACGACCTGCGGTCGTTTTCGTATCAAACGCGCATATCGGGCCAATTATAGAGGCGCTTATAAATGATTATTGATTATTGACTATTGGGAATCGGCGGGCAAAAGACGACCCAAATACTAATATCTAAATCCTATACAATATCGAAATACAAATTTCAAAGGCTCAAAAACGAGAATTTAGAGTGTAGAATTCAGAATTGTGAATGGGAAAATAGAGAATCCGACGGAATTAATCAACTGCTCCTCTGTGCCTTTGTACCTTTGCTCCTCCCAAAGCAAAACCAGCTTGGGCTAATTTGAAAAAACAAAGCCAATTTGCGGTAGGGCGAAATTGGCGCAAAGTCTTATATGAAAGGTGAATATGAAGAATTTTACGCTTTGAAGGCGGCGGAAAACAAACCCAATTCAAAGCCAAACAAAGCCAATACGACGGCCTTTGGCCGGAAATCCTAAATACTAAGCTCTAAATCCTAAACAATAGGAAGGTAGCCAAATGACAGAGCCCGAAGGCATATTTGAAAGGGTACGTTTGAAAAAACAAAGCCAATTTTCAAAAGTCAGAATTGGCGTAAGTATCTATACAAAAGGGTATTATGAAGAATTTCATGCTTTAGGTCGGCGAGAAAACAAAGCCAATCAAAGCCAATTTCATTGGAGCCGGGCCTGGCCTCGTCATTGGTAAGTCCGGACAAATGGCTGCGGAATGAGGATTTCGTTTATGGCTTAGCGGTATCGGCTGAATCTGCCAAAATGGCACAAAAATTGACATTGGGAAATTACAAAGAGTTGGGCGAAAAAAAAGCTAAATTCTTGTGATAAGGCGATTTAAGTCGTTTCCGACAGGACAATTTGCTCTTTGGCACGATTTTTGCATATATTGGGCTATGAGGTATGAAACTATTTCGAAAGGAATATGACTATGGGTAAAATTATTGGAATAGACTTAGGAACGACAAATTCTGTGGTAGCCGTGATGGAAGGCTCCGATCCGAAGGTGCTGATTAATTCTTCCGGATCCCGGCTGACCCCTTCGGTGGTCGGTTTTACAGATAAGGGTGAAAGGCTTGTCGGGCAGATTGCAAAGCATCAGCAGGTCACAAATCCGGAAAACACGGTGTTTTCCATTAAGCGTTTTATGGGCCGGCGTCACAACGAGGTCTCGTCGGAAGAGAAGATTGTGCCTTATAAAATTACCGGGGCTTCGGATGAGCTGGTGAAGGTCGATGTTCGGGGCAAGCAATATACTCCGCCGGAAGTTTCGGCAATGATTCTGCAGGACCTGAAGAAGACGGCCGAGGATTATCTGGGCGAGAAGGTGACAAACGCCGTGATTACCGTTCCTGCTTACTTCAACGATTCACAGCGCCAGGCCACCAAAGACGCCGGCAAGATCGCGGGGCTCGAAGTCGATCGTATCATAAATGAGCCGACCGCCGCGGCACTTGCGTATGGTCTTGAGAAGAAAAAGAACGAAAAGGTCGCCGTCTTCGACTTTGGCGGCGGAACATTCGACGTTTCGGTACTCGATATCGGCGATAATGTCTTTGAGGTTCTCAGCACGAACGGCGATACGCATCTTGGTGGTGACGATCTGGACGCCGTGCTGATAAACTTCCTGGCCGATGAATTCAAAAAGACCGAGGGTATCGACCTGCGGGGCGATGCAATGGCCCATCAGCGTCTTAAGGAAGCCGCCGAAAAAGCAAAGTGCGAATTGAGCACGCAGCTTGAGAGCACGGTCAATCTGCCGTTTATCACCGCCGACGCATCGGGCCCGAAGCATCTGCAAATTACAATCAGCCGCAGCAAGTTCGAATCGCTTGTCGAACCTATTTTTGAACGGCTTAAGACTCCATGTCGCAAAGCGATCGACGATGCCAAGCTCAAAGCCGGTGATATCGCTGAGGTTCTGCTCGTCGGCGGTTCGACAAGGATTCCGAAAGTCCAGCAGATCGTCAAAGACATCTTCGACAAAGAGCCGAACAGGAGCATCAATCCGGATGAGGTTGTTGCGGTCGGCGCAGCCATTCAGGGCGCAGTGCTTGCCGGTGACGTGGGCGTTAAGGATATTTTACTCCTGGATGTTACGCCGCTTTCGCTGGGCGTCGAGACCTTGGGTGGAGTTTTGACCAGATTAATCGAGCGCAACACTACGATTCCGACCAGCAAGAAAGAGATTTTCTCGACGGCCGCCGACAGTCAGACGACCGTTGATATTCACGTTCTGCAGGGTGAGCGGGAATTCGCCAGGGACAACCGTTCGCTCGGCAGGTTCCAGCTTGCCGACCTGCCGCCGGCGCCGCGGGGCGTTCCTCAGATTGAAGTGGCCTTTGATATTGACGCCAACGGTATTTTGAACGTCTCGGCCAAGGACCTCGGGACCGGCAAGCAGCAGTCGATTGAGATTAAATCCAGCTCCGGGCTGAGCGACGAGGAGGTCGAGAAGATGACCAAAGAAGCCGAGTCACACGCCGAGGATGATAAGAAGAAGAGGCAAGTCGTGGACCTGAAGAATCAGGCCGACCAGTTGATTTATTCGACGGAAAAAACGCTCAAGGAGCACGGTGATAAGGTCTCAGCAGAGACCCGCGGCAATATCGAGAACGCGGCCAACAATCTCAAGGAAGCAATCAAGGGCGAGGACGCCGACGCCATAAAGAAGGCGATTGAAAACCTGGGTACAGCCGGACAGGAATTGGGCAAGGTGCTTTATGAAGAGGCAGCCAAAAAACAGGCCGCTTCGGCTCCGGCCGGCGATGCCTCGCAAGCTCCTCCGCCTCCCGAAGAAGAAGTTCAAAGGAAAAAGCCCGATGACGTCATCGACGCTGAATTTGAGGCTAAGGATAGCTAATTGAAATCTAAAAACTGAATGCTAACACAGTTTTTGACTCTTCCATCGGCTCCCAGACAAGCCGGATGGAAAATAGAAAGTGCAAGAAAGCCGGAGCGCAGGTTAAAAATTAAGTAACCTGCCCCGGCTTGTTTGCCTATACAGGAGTTGATCATACACGTTTTACTCATTGAGCGCCGACCTGCAATAAGGCTGCGCAGCCTATAACGAGCCCTGATTGGAATTTATACATGAAGGAGCCAAACAAATTACCGTTTCGTCCGTATATACTGCTTAAATAACCGGCAATATCCCGAAGCTGCAATGGTGACCGATGAAACTGAAGCAGGATCTCAATCTGCTTGATGTCTTTTGTATTGCGTCCGGTGCGATGATCAGTTCCGGGCTGTTTATTTTGCCGGGACTGGCTTATGCCAGAGCGGGGCCCGCAGTCATTGTCAGCTATCTTCTGGCCGGCCTTCTATCGCTGCCAGGGATGCTGAGCATTGCGGAAATGACCACGGCTATGCCTCGGGCCGGCGGCGATTGCTTTGTCGTGGTCCGCAGCCTGGGGCCTGTCGCAGGAACCGTCGCAGGACTGCTAAGCTGGTTCTCGCTTTCGATGAAAAGCGCATTTGCACTCGTCGGCATTTCCATTTTCACCGCCATGATTATCGATGCCAACCTGCATTTGTTATCGGTTCTGTTCTGTGTCGGTTTTGTTCTGATCAATCTCGTGGGCGTCAAGCGCGCAGGTAGAACACAGGTCGGCCTTGTGATTGCCCTGCTTGTTCCTATGCTGCTTTACATCCTGTTCGGGTTGAGCAAAATCCGGGTCGAAAACCTCGCTCCGTTTGCTCCGAATGGAATTACTTCCATCCTGTTCACCACAGGCTTTATTTTCGTCTCGTATGCGGGTCTGCTGAAGATTGCCAGCGTCGCCGAAGAGATCAAGAATCCTACCCGCAACATCCCGCTGGGCATGATCATTTCACTTCTGGTAGTCAGCCTGCTCTACGGGCTGATGGTTCTGGTAACTGCGGGTGTGCTTGAACCGGCCGCGCTGAGCCGGTCGCTGACGCCGATTTCCGACGGTGCGGCGGTTTTCATGGGTCAGTTCGGTAAAATCGCGCTGAGCCTGGCGGCTATCTTCGCGTTTCTCTCGACTGCGAACGCGGGGATAATGACAGCCGCGAGGTCTCTCGTGCCGCTGAGCCGGGACGGCCTTCTACCGGGGTCTCTGAGCAGAATCAACGAAAGGTTCGGAACTCCCCATATCGCACTTCTCGTGACGGGCCTGATGATTACACTCGCCCTTTTGCTCAGACTCGAGGTCCTGGTTGAAGCCGCTTCGGTCGTCCTGATCCTGACCAACATTCTCTCGTGCCTTTCTGTCATTGTCCTAAGAGAGAGCCGGCTTCAGAATTACCAGCCGAAGTTTCGCGCCCCGCTGTATCCCTGGATGCAGATTGCCGGGATAGTGGGCTTCGGCCTGCTGATATTCGAGATGGGCTTAGAGGCCCTTCTGATTACGTTCATCCTTGTCGTCGGAGGCTTGTTTGTTTACTGGTTCTACGGCCGGATCAGAACCACCAGGGAGTACGCGCTTCTCCATCTGATCGAGAGAATCACCGCAAAAGAGTTAACCACACATTCGCTTGAGAGCGAGCTGCTGGAAATCATCAGAGAGAGAGACGAAATCGTAAAGGACAGGTTTGACGACATTATCGAAAGAGTGACCGTCCTTGACGTCGAACGTTCGATGCCGCTCGAAGAGTTCTTCAGGCGCATCGCCGATGCGATGTCGCCGCGTCTGGACATCGGGGCCGATGAGCTTTTCAGACTGCTCGTCGAAAGAGAAAAACAAAGCAGCACCGTCCTGAGGCCGGACCTTGCTATCCCTCATATCGTCATTCCCGGACAACACGCTTTCGATATACTTCTTGCTCGTTGCCGGGGGGGTATCTTTTTTTCCGAGAAGGAACCGGAAGTTCGTGCCGTCTTTGTGATTATGGGAACAAAAGATGAGCGTAATTTTCACCTTCATACGCTTGCGGCAATCGCTCAAATTGTTCGCGATCCGCACTTCGAGACCAAATGGGCGGCGGCCAGGACAAAAGAGGCCCTTCGGGACATCATACTGCTCGGTGAACGAAGACGCTCGCCCGGCGGGAAAAGCTCGTCCCTTTTCACGTAGCCTCCGGTCTTTACGACTGCCCCCTCGGTCGGAGCCGAAGGTCGATATGTCTGATGCGGTTTACTGTTTTGCTCCGGGCTCTCCCAGAGCGTTCAGCGGCTCTTTGACAATCAGCTTTTCGCCCAGTGTCGCGGCCAGATCGGGAAGGTCGTATGTCGTCAATGCCCCCTGCACAGCGTTAATCTGCTGATTGTAAGAGCGGCCCGATTCTATTACGTTCGACCATGAGCTGAGCAAACCCGTCAACCTCACCGAGCCGAAGAGTTCCGGTTCGAGCGCCGCGGCGTGAAGCGCGGGGATGGTGACGTTACCGGCGGCAATTAAATCGATTGGCTCTGTTTGCTGCTGCCGCAGGAAACGAGCACAATCCAGCACGTCCTCGGCTCGCATGCCGACGTAGGAGCGTCCGAGAAGGTAGGCCGTGAAAACGTCCTTCCAATCGAGACCGATAGCATCGGTAAACTTGTCCTGCTTGCTCTGCTGCGTTTCTCCCGTGCCCCGCACATCGACGGCCAGCACGCGTTTGCCGGCTTTGACCATCGCCTCGATAGGCCCGCCTGGAGCGGCATCTGCGGCCTTGCCCTGTTCGTGAATATACAAGACGGCAGCCTGTCCTGCATCCGTACCGGGGACGAACATCAATGCCGGCAGATAGATACCATCGGCCGGCGTCAAAATCATCTTTCTGATCTGATAGCCGTCCCGCTCAATGGTCTCGGTACTTGTCACTTTGGGTTCGGGCAGTTCCGCGAGCTTTCGTATGCCGGCGATCCTGCGTACCTCGTCCAGCAGCTCAGTAAGGTCTTGATTTGCCCACTGCTTTTGACGCCGGCCGACAAGCTTCTTTTCCAGGTCGCGGTTCAGGTCATACGTTGACCGTGCGCCGTCCAGATTCATCACCTGGCCGCCCGGGGCGCACAAAACTTCCTCGTCGCTGAGCAATTTGATTTCCGGCTCGCTAATCGGCAAATCTTTATTGAGCAGCCATCGTGACATCCACCGCACGACACCCTGTCTCTGGATCTGATTGTAATTGTGTCCGGCGTCGTTTTCCAGCAGGTCGATACGTTCGGCAAACTCCATGCGCGTGTAGAGCCTTTTGGCATAGCGGAACGAATTCCACACCCCTGTGATATCGAAAAAATCCTCAGTTGCGGCACAGATCAGTATCGGCATCGGGGCCCGCATCATCAGGTAGTCGGCGTGGTCCATTCCGAACGCAAGCTGGCCGTAAATGTTTTGCTCGGCGTCCTGCGGGCCGATTGTATCCAGCAGCCGCTCGAAGCCGGTGATATAGCAGCTCGGAGCCGCGGCAACGATACGCTCGTCCAGCGACATCAGGTACGACGTCTGTGTGCCTCCGCCGCTGTTGCCGGTGCAGCCGATGCGCTTGGAATCGACCTCGGGCCGTGATTGCAGGTAATCTATGGCCCGCATGCCGTCCCAAATCTCGAATCTCGCGGTATTGCGACCGAGCAGGATGCTGCCGATGCCGAGCATCGTATGTGCTCTTGTGCCGGCAAGTCTGGGAAGTTGTGAAGGCATCTGGCTTCGTTCGCCCTGGTCAATAGGATCGAAAACCAGCCCGGCCATTCCGTTGAGGGCAAGAAGCGCCCCCATGGTCTGGTAGGCCTCGTGGGCCTT
>Ga0268285_1000969_pt1 | contig 14872 bp, 17 predicted proteins | sample saktaG_2_FD_190144 | JGI IMG/M metagenome (GOLD analysis project Ga0268285, IMG submission 190144) | Saline water microbial communities from Sakinaw Lake, British Columbia, Canada - sak_2013_06_06_120m | ecosystem: Environmental > Aquatic > Non-marine Saline and Alkaline > Saline ... | reverse complement strand
TCTTTAAATAACCCTCTTCTTTATATAAATCATGGAAAAAGATATTGGAAAAATTTCAAAGAACGACACTTCAGATATCATCATAAGAATTGATGACTTTGGTGGAAAACGTGGTCTTACAATTCGGGAATTTGTTACAAGCGACCGATACACTGGTTTCACAAAAGCAGGTGTTCGAATCCAAGCAACAGATTTCGCAAAGTTCAAAGAAATGATTAATTCAATTTCTGAAGCAGAAATGAATGAAAGCCCACAAGAAGAACCTAAAGAAAATAAAAAAGATTTACCTGATTATTAACCATAAGATTTTAAAATAAGTATTCATAATTTCTTTTATGAAAAAAGGTAATTATCTAAATATTTTAATAATTCTGTTAATTCTAATTTTTGTTTTAGTTGTAAAACTTTGGCCAGCTCAAGAAACATCTGAAGAAATTGCAAAATGCATTGGAAAAAATTCAGTTCTTTATGTTCAATTAGGTTGTCATGCATGTGAAACTCAAAAAGAAATGTTCGGAGATAATGTGAATTTTATAACAAAAATAGATTGCACTTTTGAATCTGAAAAATGCAGTCAAATTGAAGCAACACCGACTTGGAAAATCAAAAACGAACTTTATCGCGGAGTTCAATCAATTAAAAAACTTCAAAAACTAACAGGATGTTAAAATGAATGAAATATTAGACTTAGCAAGAGTAACTGCATTAGCTTTAGCAGATTCTGTAAACCCGTGTGCAATTGCAGTTTTAGCTATTGTTCTAATAACACTTATTACACAAGACCCTACAAAAAGAAAAAAAGTTTTACTCGGCGGATTTTCATTTATCTTTGCAGTTTACATTGGATACTTAGCTTACGCTATTTTTTTAGTTGGAATTTTTAATATTCTCCAAAGTTCATTAAGTTCAACTTATCTTTTAATTTCAAAAATTTTCTACAATGCATTAGCAGTTTTTGCAATGATTATTGGAGCTTTGCAAGTAAAAGATTACTTTCATTATAAAGCAGGAAGTTTTGCAACAGAAATGCCTATCTTTATGAGACCTAAAATGAAAAAATGGGTTAAAAAAATAACTTCTCCAAGTTCTGCATTTTTAATTGGAATTTTTGTGACTTTGTTTTTATTGCCTTGCACAATCGGACCTTTAGTAATTGTTTCAGGACTTTTAGCAGAAATCGGAATTATTTCAGCAATTCCTTGGCTTCTTTATTATAATCTTTTGTTTGTAATCCCAATGGTAATTATAGTTTTAATTATTTATTTTGGATTTGCAAAAGTAGAAGATGTTGCAGGTTGGAAAGAAAAAAACATTCGAACACTTCACTTAATAGCAGGAATTCTCATGTTCTTAGTTGGACTTAGCTTGTTAATGGGTTGGTTGTGAAAAGAAATAACATTTATTCAAAACCTTTAAAAATTTAAATTAATTAAGTCCTATATGATTAAAAAAATAATAAAAGAATCGTCTGTAAAAAGATTTTTTCTTGATTTGTCTAAATCTCATAAGAAAGAACTAATAATTATAATTGCTATAGCTACATTTGGTTCTGTTTTAACAGCCTTTGTGCCATATATTTATGGTAGACTTTTTGATTTAGCAATAATTCCAAATACAACAATAACTCTTTTACTCTCATTAATCGGACTTTGGGCTGTTTTGGGATTAATATCAAATTTTACTTCTGCAAGGACATCAGCTTTAGGAGATGTTCTTGGAGTTAAACTTTCTTTAGAATCTGAAGTTGAAGCTTATGGGCATTTTCTAACATTGCCTATCTCATTTCACAAAACAAAAAAAACAGGAGAAATTCTTCAAAAAGTTTCGCGAGGTTCTTGGCACATGCAACACTTTATCCAAATGATGTCTAATATTTTACCTTCAATAATATTTTTAATTTTTGCATTAGTAGCAATGTTAATAATCCAATGGCAATTAGGATTAATTGTCTTTTTTACATTTGTTCTCTATTCCATTGTAACCTTAAAATTCACAAAACCAGTTCTTAAAAGTCAAGAAAATATGGTTAAAGCTTTTGAAAAAGAATATGGAAATGTTTATGATAAACTTTACAATGTCTTCTTAGTAAAAAATTTTGCCATGGAAGAAAATGAGAAAAAACAATTTTTGAAATCATTTATTGGAAAAGCACTTCCTCCTTACAAAGATAGTGCAGAAAAATCAGCTAAACTTCAACACATTCAGGGGATTATTTATAATCTAAGTTTTGTTCTTGTACTCGGAACTGCTATTTTCTTTTTGAGAAATAGTCAAATTAGTCACGGAGAATTCATAATGTTCTTTGGATATATTAACTTATCTTTTAGCCCATTTTTTAGATTAAGCGAATTTTATAATTTTTATAAGAGAGCATCTGTAGCTATTAAAAGAATAATTAAATTAAAAAAGTTAGTTCCAGAATCTATGACGCATGGAAATAAAATAATAGAAAATTTCAAAGGGGAGATTAGTTTTAGAGATATAAATTTTAGTTATAATAAGGATAGAGAAATATTAAAAAATATAAACTTAGAGATTAATTCTGGAGAGAGCATAGCTTTAGTTGGAGAAAGCGGTGTTGGAAAAACAACCCTTTCAGAACTTATTTTTGGGTATTACCAACCTTCAAAAGGGAACATCTTTTTAGATAATGTTAATATTTCGAAATTAAAATTGAAATGGTTAAGAAAACAAATAGCAATTGTCCCTCAAGAAATAAGTATTTTTAATGACACTCTAATTAATAATATAAAATATGCAAATCCTAAAGCAAGTTTTGATGAAATTGTTAGGGCTGCAAAAGCAGCAAATGCTCACGAATTTATTATGTCTTTACCAAAAAAATATAAAACTTTTGTTGGAGAAAGAGGGGTAAAATTATCTGTTGGCCAAAAACAAAGAATTGCTATAACAATGGCTTTTCTTAAAAATCCAAAAATATTAATATTAGATGAACCAACTTCCGCTCTTGATGCAAAATCAGAAAGAAACGTTCAAGAAGGAATTAAAAAATTAATTTCAGGAAGAACCACAGTTATTATTGCCCATAGATTTTCAACAGTTAAAAATGTAGATAAAATAGTAGTATTAGACAAAGGAAAAATTATTGAAGTCGGAAACCACAAAGAGTTAATGATAAAAAAAGGAAAATATTATGAACTTTATTCTTTTCAAAAAGGATTTGATTAATAAACTTAAAATTCAATCTTCAATAACTCGGCATCATATCAGAATGTCCAAACTGAATTACTAAATCAATTTTATTATCAAGTTCTTTTCCAAGAACAGGCGTGTCACATGCACCAAAACAAGAACCCATCCAAATCAGAAATTCTGCTTTTGTTTTTTGTTCAAGAAAATCCACAATCGTAGTTGCATAAGGTTTCAATCCATCAGGAAACTGCAACAAAACCAACTTCGCCTTTTTAGTATTCATGACTTCTCGTGCCCTTGGGGGTATTAGGTTATTAATTTCAGAAACAACTTTAGTTAATTCAAAATCATATTTTTCTTCAAGTTCCTTAATTGTTTTCATGCTTTTATTTAAAACCCAATCTTTAAAAATTAATCTATATTAAGAAAGATATGACAATCAGACAACCAATTGTAACTGTTTGCGGTCATGTGGACCATGGAAAAACTTCAATTTTAGATTGTCTTAGAAATAGCTGTGTTCAAGGAGGAGAAGCAGGAGGAATTACACAAAAAATTTCATTCACATTATTTCCAATTGAACAAATAAAAAAAGCTTGTCCTTTAATTGAAAGCTCAAAGTTAAAATTAAACATACCAGGATTTTTATTTATCGACACTCCTGGGCATGCAGCTTTCACGAACTTAAGAAAACGAGGAGGAAGCTTAGCAGATTTAGCAATTCTTGTAATAGATATTAATGAAGGAATTAAACCTCAAACAGCAGAAGTAATTAAAATTTTAAAAATTAACAAAATCCCTTTTATAATTGCATTAAACAAAATCGACAATATTTCTGGCTGGAAAAGTTCTCTTGAAAATTTAAAAGAAAATATTGAAAACCAAAATCAAAATGTAAAACAAATTTTTGACGAAAGATATATGACTTTAATTGGCTCGTTAAATAGTTATGGATTTGATGCAGACATTTATTACAATATAAAAGATTTTACAAAAAAAATAGCAATGGTTCCTTGTTCTGCAAAAACAAAACAAGGTGTTTCAGAATTAATTATGGTTCTTTGTGGTTTAAGTCAAAAATATCTTACAGATAAATTAGAAATTGGAAAAACAGCTAAAGGCGTTACACTTGAAATAAAAAAAGAAAAATCAAATAATTATATTGAAGCAATACTTTACGACGGGAAACTTTCAAAAAAAGATGAAATTGCTGTTTCAAATTTTGATGGAAAACCAATAATCACAAAAATAAGATTGCTTGAAGAGATTCGACCTTTATGCTCGAAGTTTGAGCCAAAAGAAAGTGTTTCAGCTTCAACTGGATTGCGAATGCAACTTGTAGAAAAAGAAGAAATCCTTCCTGGAATGCCTTTTATTAAATTTGAAAATAATGAAAAACAGATACAAGAACTTTTCCAAAAACAAATTTCAGATGTTATAAAGAATGATAAACAGGGGATAATTGCAAAAGCAGATTCTCTTGGAAGCTTGGAAGCATTGCTTTGCTTATTAAAAGAAAAAAATATTTCTGTAGTAAAAGCAGGAATTGGAAAAATCAACAAAACAGATATTGCATCTGCAAAAGCAAACCAAAAAATAAACGAACTTGATGCAATAATCATTGGCTTTAATACAGATGTCGACGAAGAAGCAAAAGAAATAAAAGGAAGTGTAAAAATAATCACAGACGAAGTTATTTATAAATTAATTGATAATCTTGTAGAATTTAGAGAACAAAAAGCAAAAGAAATTGAAAGAAAAAGATTAATGGAACTCACAACTATTTGCAAACTAAAGATTTTACCTCAATATGTTTTTAGAAATTCAAATCCAGCTGTGTTTGGTGTAAAAGTAGAAGCAGGAAAATTAATTTCAAATTTAAATTTAATAGACGAAAAAGGAGATAAAATTGGGCACACAAAAAATATTCAATCACAAAACAAATCAGTTACAGAAGCAACAGAAGGTATGGAAATTGCAATTTCAATTCCAGGAACAAACTTTGAAAGAAAAATAAAAAACCACACTTTTTTGTATTCAAACATAAGTTCTGCTCAATTTAAAACTTTCAAAAAAAACAAAGACCTGCTTTCTGCAAATGAAATAAAAACTTTATCAGAGATTAAGGAGATAAAAAAGTTCGAGGGTTAATAAAATTTAAAAACTCCCTCCTAATTTTAACAATAAAAAAGATAGTGCAAATGTTTCAGCTGTATTTAGATTGAGATAATTAATTTTTTTTAACAAAGACAATTCCTTTTTCTTGATATTGCTGTCTAATTTGGAAAGGGATATAATGTTTTGTTCTGATAAAAAGTTCCAGAAAATTTCCTTTAATTTCAAAGATATCACAATCCAAACAAAAGTCAGATAATTCTTTATAGATATCAATTATTTCATTGCACATTAATTCATGCGGGCATTTAATTAAGTAATGATTCATAATTCATAAAAGAATTTTATTTTTTAAAAGGATTTATATTCTAAATCCTATATAACCAAATCTTTAAAAACCAAATTTAGTATTACTTCTTATGTTTAAAATTAATATATCTGAAAAGTCCGGAAAAACTTACAAGTTAGAAACTGAAGCTGAATCTTTGATTGATAAAAGTTTGAATGACAAAATAAATGGAAAAGAAATTTCACCTGATTTAGAAGGTTATGAATTTGAAATAACTGGGGCGAGCGACAACGCAGGATTTACTGCAATGGAAAATGTTGAAGGTGTTGGATTAAAAAAACTTCTTTTAACATATGGAAAAGCAATGAAACAAAGACCAAAAAAAGAAGGTAAAAAGAAAAGATCAAATAAAAGACCAAAAGGTCTGCGATTGCGAAAAACAGTTCGTGGAAAAGTTATCTCACCTGCAATTATTCAAATCAACATGAAAGTTATCAAAACAGGTTCAAAAAAACTTGAAGACCTTTTTGGAAAAAAACAAGAAGCTGGTTCTGAAGAAAAGAAAGATTAATTATACAATAGTAACAAAGGGAAAAGTTTATAAACTTTATAGCAGATAAGAGAATATGACATATTTAATAAGTTGCCCAATTCAAAATAAAAGAAGAAATCCTCTTGAAATAAAAGCAGAAGATTATTTAGGAAATCTTCGTCAAGTAGAAGAAGGAGCATATTCAATAGTTACAAATGCTCAAGGAAATGCTATATTGCTTTATGTTGGAGGAGATGTTAACAAAGCGACAGATATTGCAGAAGGGCTTAGATTAAAAATAAAAAATCCTTCTTTTAGGCTAGTGAATGAACAAACTTTAATGGAAGCACTTGGTTTTTTAGATAATTTTAAACCTGAAAAATTAATAAAGAATATCAATAAACACAAATAGTTCTAAAAGTTTATAAAACCAAGAAATTTAAAATTTAATAAATAAATAAAATGGATAATTACAAAAATAATTTAAAATGAATTACAACAAAATAAAAAAAGGGGCATGTCTTTCCATAATTCCAATGATTGCCTTTTTCTTAGGAAGGGATATAAATAGACCTTTTTTGTGCCAAATGGATTTTCACAGAGCTAAATGGGAATTAGTAGAAAACCCTGATGGGCAAATATGGGATAATTATAGAGAAGATCGAGACATACTTCATACTAGATGGAATTACCATATATATTACAAAGCAGTAAGAGAAAAAAATCCAAACGGACTTGAAGGAATTATTTATTTACCTAGTTTAAATTGATATGGAATTGTTAGAACAAAAGTCAAAAACCAAAACTCTTTTTAATTTTTTATTTCTAACAATAATCTTAAAAAGTACTTATTCAATTAATTTATATGACAAAAGAACTACCTGAACTGAACGTTGGTGTTGTTGGACACATTGACCATGGAAAAACAACTTTGCTTAGTCAATTAACTGGAAAATTTACAGATACACATTCTGAAGAATTAAAAAGAGGAATAACAATAAAATTAGGATATGCAGATATTACAATTTACAAAGATGGGGAAAAATTTAACACAAAAAAAGGAAAACCAATAAGATATGTTAGTTTTATCGACGCGCCAGGACATGAAATGCTTATGGCTACAATGCTGTCGGGAGCTTCGACAATAGATGCAGCTATACTTGTAATTGGTGCAAATGAAGGAATTAAACCTCAAACGCGAGAACATTTTCTGGCTTTACAATCAAAAAATATAAAAAATATAATAATAGTTCAAAACAAAATTGATTTAATTTCAAAAGAAAAAGCCCTTGAAAATTACAAAAAAATAAAAGAATTTGTAAAAGGAACTATTGCAGAAAATTCTCCTGTAATTCCAATTTCTGCACAACAAGGAGTTAATATAGATAAAATATTAGAAGAATTATGCAAAATTGAAATCCCGAAGAGAGATATAGAATCTGAACCACTTTTTTTAGTTGCTCGTAGTTTTGACATTAATCGTCCAGGAAGTGAAATTGATAAATTAAAAGGAGGAGTTCTTGGAGGAATTTTAAAAAAAGGAACATTAAAAATAGGAGATGAAATTGAAATAAAACCTGGAATATGCACAAGAAAAGCAAATGATATTCAGTATTCTCCTTTAATTACAAAAATAATTTCTCTTCACAAAGGAAACCAAAAAGTTGAGAAAATTTATCCAGGAATTAGTATTTCAATAGAAACTTCACTTGACCCTTTTTTAACAAAAACAGATTCTTTGACAGGGTGTGTTGTTTCAAAAGTAGGAATTTTGCCTGAACAAACATATGTTTTAAAAATAAAACAAAATCTTTTTTCAGAAGTTTTTAATATTAAAGGAGCTCAAAAAATTAAACCTCTAAAAACAAAAGAAATGGTTATGATAAATATTAACACAACGACAAGCGTAGGGATTATTGAAAAAGTTTCAGAAAATGAAATAACTATTCATCTTACGATACCTGTTATTGCATTAAAGGGTGACAATGTTGGAATTGCAAGAAACTTCGAAAACCACTGGAGACTAATTGGGTGGGGGGAAGTTTTGTAGAAGATATATCTTAATAATTTTTTATATCCTTTTTCATCTGTTACTCTTCTAAAATTAACACCCATATACTTCTTATTAATATATACCTATCCAATTCATAGATAAATTTGGTTCATTTTATTCACAATCAAAAATTCAAAACTGACTTTGTCAAGTTTTTTGCATTAACTAATTTTAGCGACGAAAAAATCTGCCAAAGGCGATTTTGGAGTTATATTAATTTGAGCAACTTATTGCAAACTAATTTTTAATTTATTATTAGCATAGATTTATTGGAAATACATTAACTCTCAACAACCAAATAAACTTCGTCCCCTTTTCGAACCAAAGGGAGTTTAATCCCAACTTCTTGACCTTTTTTTGCTTTTGCAACAGATTTATTCTTAATTTCAATTCTTTCAATCTTAACATGTTCAATTCCAGTTGTCTTCCCAATAATAACTAATTCATCTCCAATCTTAATTTCATGTGATAAAATTTTAATTGTTCCAACACCAATTTTTGAAAAATAATGTGTAATTTTTCCAACAAATTCTTTTTTAGTTGATGCTAAAGAATTTTCAGCATTTGAAAAATCATCAGAAGTTGGTACGCCCAAATAAAACCCAGACGAAAAACCTTTTGTATAAACAGAATTCAACTTTTCTAATTCTAATTTAATTTCATTTTTAGAAAGATTATTATCTAATGCTTTCCGGTAACTTTTCACAACAACATCAACATAACGTGCATCCCGATTCCGACCTTCAATTTTAAATGAAACAATTCCTGCTTTTTTCAACTTCTCAATAAATGGCAAAGCACACAAATCTTTCGCAGACATAATTGTATTTTTTTCTAATCTAAGTTTTCTTCCTTCTTCATCCTCTATAAAATAACTTCTTCTACAAACTTGTGCACACCTCCCACGATTAGCAGAACGCCCAAATAAATGTTGCGACATAAAACATCTCCCAGAAATAGCTACGCACATTGCACCATGACAAAAACATTCAACAGGCAAAATTTTAGAAATTTTTTTAACCTGCTTTAAGTTTAATTCACGTGCAAGAACAATTCTTTCTGCTCCAAGTTTTTTGTAAAATTTTGCAGATTCTGAATTTGAAACAGACGCCTGAGTTGAAATATGAAAAGGAATTTTATATTTTTTGCAAAGAGCGATTATAGACAAATCCCAACAAATTACAGCATCTACTTTTCCTTTAATTTTTTTAAAAACTTTTTCAATTTTATTTAATTCCTCGTCATAAACAACAGTATTTAATGTAAGATATTTTTTCACACGAGAACCACAAACTTTATTTATTTTATCTAAATCTTTAATTTCAAAATTTTTCGCATTTGCTCGCATTGAAAAATCTTTTAATCCAAAATACACTGCATCTGCTCCTGCAATAACAGCAGTAACCAATTGCGGAAATCCACCTGCTGGTGCAAGAAGCTCATATTTCTTTTTCATGAAAAAAAGAAATTCAAAAAACTTTATAAAGATATTCTCATATACTTTAATATGAAAAAAATTTTAGTTTTCATTGTATTAGCATTATTTTTAATTAACATAATAGGATTTATAGATGCAGTTAGTACAAATAAATATTCAACAGGATTAATTATCCCAGACCAAGTAAAAGCTTATTGGATAGGTGTAGACGAATGTTCTTCTATTGGAAATATTTCCGAAAATGGAATATATAATAATAATAGTAAAACTTGGTGGTTCAACTTAACCCCTTTTAATGAAAAAGAAGGATGCAATCCTGCATGTGTTGTTTCTTTACAAAATGAAAAAGCAGAAGTAAATTGGATGTGTACTGGATTAATAATCCCTGATTATGAAAACACAGGAAATGAAACAAATCTTCAAAATCAACAACAAACACAAAACCAAAAAAAAATAAAATCTCAAAATAGATTAAAAATTCAAGATGGAACAGGAGAATGCCCAAATAATTGCTCGTGCCAAGGTTCTGTTGTTCAATGTCAACTTCAAGGCAGAAGGCAAATGACTATTTCTGCAGGAAATTCAGGGAACACAATTATTCAAACAAAAGGACAAAATATTTCAACAATGACTGAACTTTATACAGAAGAAGGAATTATTTATGGACAATTCGAAGGGCAAACAAAAGCAATCAATTTAATGCCAGACCAAATTCAAGAAAAAATTCAACAAAGAATTCCCGCAGAACTTTCTGAAGAACTTGAAATTAAATTAGATGAAAATGGAAATTACCAAGTTCAAACAAAAAAGCAAGCAAGATTTTTAGGAATGTTTAAAGTTCAAGAAAAAGTAAGAGTTCAATTTAATTCTGAAACAGGTGAAATGTTACAACTAAAAAATTCTTGGTGGGGATTTTTAGCAAAAGATATTGAAGCGAAACTTCTTCTTGGTGCAAGCTGTGGAACAGTAAGTCCAACAGGAAGAACAGAATGTTGTCAAAACAAAGGTTACAATTCTTGGAATGAAGAAAAAGCAGAATGTTTATTTTATCTTGCTAATGAAGAATAATAAGGGACTTCTTTTTTAACAAAACGTTTCTTTCGTCTTGCTGACGAAGAATAAAAGGAACTCTTTTTTGTAGACAAGTTTAAGATTCTTTTAGTTCCCCTAAAAGGACCTAAGGAAATTGCAACTAAATCTCTTTTTCTTACAGAAATTTGGTCTCCATCTTGATTTGAATTATCTGGTTTGACTATTAACTCATACATTTTAGGAATATCATCTATAGGAGTATTAAAAAAAACAATTAAATAAGTTTTTCTATTAATTTTATCTGGAAGAAAACAATTTGCAAAAGAATCTTGAATAATTGTTCTTATTTCTTCTTTTGATTTATATTGTCTTAAAGAATCTTCAAAAACCATTTGCCTATATTCTTCAACTGCACGTGCTAAAATATTCAAATTATATTCCATAAAAATAAAAAATAATTAAAGCTTATAAGCATTGTTGTAGTGTAGAAGCAACTGACATATGTCACCAGCAACCGAAAATTAGTTTGCAACAAGTTGCTCAAATTAATATAACTCCAAAATCGCCTTTGGCAGATTTTTCCGTTGATAAAATTGTTAATATATAAAATTCTAATCTATCTTAATTATTTTTTTAAAATTTTGGCTTGACAAAGTTTGGCAAAATTCATTAAATGTGAAAAAAGTGAACCAAATTTATATGTAAAATAGAGGGGGCATATGTCTATGAATAAAACAACAACAATCTCCAAAATCTTTATAATCCCTTCTTGATATTATTTTTAATGGCTTTATATTCATATTCTAAATTAAGTTGTTTTGAACAATGCCCCTTCAAATATAAACTTAGGTATATTGAAAAAATTAAACCAGAAATTGAACCTATAATTGAGATTCATCTTGGAAAAACAGTGCACGATTCTCTTGAATGGCTTTACAACCAAGTTAAAAAAAACAAAATTCTAACAGCAGAAGAATTAATCCAACATTATTCTGAAAATTGGCAAAAAACTTACAAATCTGAATTTGTAATTACAGACAAAAACCTTACACAAAAAGATTATTTCAACAAAGGTGTTGGATTTTTATTAAACTATTATATGAAACACAGACCTTTCGATGATAACACTTTAGAAACAGAAAAAAAGATTTTATTCAATTTAGGGAATAGTCAAATTTTAGGATATGTAGATAGAATAGCTTACGACGAAAAGAAAAATGAATATGTTATTCACGATTACAAAACATCTGGCTCGCTTCCAACAAAAGAAAAAATCGACAACGACAAACAACTTTCAATTTATTCTTTAGCTGTTCAAGAACTTTTTGGAAAAAACCAAAGGTCTTTGCTTGTCTGGCATTATTTAAATTTCAATAAACAAATCTTTGCACGAAAATCAAACCAAGAACTTGAACAACTTAAACAAGACATTTTAGAACTTATTCAAAAAATAGAATCTACAAAACAATTTTCAACAAACAAATCAGCTCTTTGCAATTGGTGCGAATACAAAAACATGTGCCCTAATTTCGGATGCCAACCTCCAACCAAAAAACAAAAACAAGAAACATTGGATAAATATCCAATTGTTAAGAAATATTTGAGGGATTGATATTAATTTTAAACTTCTATTTGAATAAATTTTTTTATTTGCTATTACTTTTCCCAAACAATATGCCCATTAATATCGTGTTTCTCGTAAGTTTTCAAAACATCTTCACAAAATTTTATTAATCCCTCATTATTTTCTTTCTTTGCTAATTCATACAATCTAATGAACATCTTCTTTCCAGTTTCAGTTTGTTTCAAAGATTTCTTTATAAAATTATGTTGTGCACATAAAGTTTGGCCATTTTCAATTGTAGCTTTTCCTCCAAAATATTTTGGTTTAATGTGATCTACTTGTAATTCAACACCTTCTTTTTTTCCACGACCACAAATTACGCACTTGTAACCATCTCTTTTCAATATTATAGCTTTTTGTTTTGGAGTAAATTCTTCTAACTCTTTTTCTTTAACTGCATTAGGATCATAACGATAAATTCCTTTCTTAACTTTAATAAGAAAACCACTCTCGTGTAAATTTCTAATTGACCTCCAAGTATCTCTCGGTTTTTTATTATAAATTTTCAAATATTTTTCTTCAACCCAATCTACCACAGGCCCATGAGACATATCTTTATTTTGGTTTGCTTTAAAAAATTCTATTAACAAATCCTTAATTGATTTTTTCTTTTCCATTTAAGATAATTCTTTTTGATTTATTTTCGCTTCTGTTTTTAAACGCTTGATTGCTATATCACAATAATCTTTATCAATATCAACACCTATCCCCTTACGATTATTAAGATGGGCAGCAATAAGAGTTGTCCCACTTCCAAGAAAAGGGTCAAAGATTACATCTCCAACATAACTAAATAATTTTATACACCTACGAGGTAATTCAATTGGAAAAGGTGCAGGATGGCCCCCGGCTCCTTTTTTGTTTTGCCCTTTAAAAGACCATAACCCATTTGTCCATTCTATGAATTCTTCTTTAAAAAGATCTGAACTCTTTTTATCATTTTTTTTCCATTTCTCTTTATATAAAATAATAATTAATTCTACCGGTGCAATCACATAAGGAGCAGATGCACTAAGCCAAGAACCCCAAGCAGTTCTTCGTGAAATATTTCCTTCATTCCAAATAATTGTTGAATGATATTTAAATCCAATCTTTTTCGCAAGAGTTGTTAAATCAGCTCCAACACTTTGTTGCCCTCCCTTATTTTTATCTAAAGGAACATTTAAACACATTCTCCCATCTTCTTTTAATAAATCAAAACACTTAGACAACCATTTATAACTAAATTCTAAATACTTTTCATAAGAAATTTGATCATTATGAGTATTATATTTTATATCCACATTATAAGGGGGAGAAGTTACTATTAAATCCACTGAATTATTAGGTATTGAATCAAATTTTAAAATATCTCTTTTAAAAATAGAAATATTCTTAAATTTAAAGTAAGGTTTATTATCTTTTAACATAGGGATAGTATTAATTTTATAATTTATAGGAATTTCTTCTCTTTGTTTATTTAAACTTAATTGCATTTTCCTTTATTATCTTTTTATTAATTCCATTAGCTATATAAAAGTTCCTTCTCAATCCCCACAACCATCAACAACCTTCACTAAATCAGTTACAGAATCACCTTGTTGAAGTTTCACAATTCTAACACCTTGAGCAGCACGACCCATAACTCGAATGTTTTTCAAAGAAGTTCGAATCACAATTCCTTTTGCTGTTGTAATTATTATACCATCATTATCATTTACAGAAACAGATGTAACAACTTCTCCTGTTTTTTCAGAGACCTTTAAATTAAGAACCCCTTTTCCAGCTCGTGCAGTTTTTCGGTAATTACTTACAGCTGTTCGCTTCCCATAACCTTTTTTTGTAATTGTTAAAATAGCTTCGGTATTCAAAATTTCCAAGCTCACAACTTCATCACCTTTTTCCATTTTAATTCCCGTTACACCATAACTTGAACGACCCATTTCACGAATATCATTTGAACTAAACCGAATCGCTTTTCCTTTTCGTGTTGCAAGTGAAACTTCTTCAGACTTTTTAACAACTTCAACTCCAACTAAAAAATCAGAATTATCATTAGGTAAATTAATAGCACGAACTCCTGAAGCCCTTGGTTTTGAAAAATGTTTTAATGAGATTTTCTTAACCTGTCCTTTTTTTGTTGCCATAAATAAACAATCATCAAATTGTTTAACAGAAATAACATTTGTAATTGATTCATCTTTTAAACTTAACAAATTAACCAAAGCTTTTCCCTTGCTATATCTTTCAGCTTCAGGAATATCATAAGTTTTTAACCACAAAACCCTTCCACGCGTTGTAAAGAACATTAAATAATCATGAGTAGAACAAGTAATTAATTGTTTTACAAAATCGCCTGTTGCAAGATTACTTCCAATCACTCCTCGACCACCTCGTTTCTGCTCCCTATATGTTTGAACATCCATTCTCTTGCAATAACCTTTATCTGTAATTGTCACAACAACTTCTTTATCTTGAACCAAATCTTTTTCTTTAATTTCCCGAATATTCTTTAACACAGTTGTTCTTCGATTATCACCATATTTTTTCTTAAGTTCTAAAACTTCTTTAACAATAATTTTTAAAACTTCCTGAACATCGCCCAAAATTTTCTCATATTCGGAAATACTTTCTTTCAAAACTTGGTTTTCTTTTTT
>Ga0268285_1000955_pt1 | contig 15022 bp, 10 predicted proteins | sample saktaG_2_FD_190144 | JGI IMG/M metagenome (GOLD analysis project Ga0268285, IMG submission 190144) | Saline water microbial communities from Sakinaw Lake, British Columbia, Canada - sak_2013_06_06_120m | ecosystem: Environmental > Aquatic > Non-marine Saline and Alkaline > Saline ... | reverse complement strand
TTGCAAAGCGCAAGTTGCCTATTTTAACATTTAGAAAAATGTCAAATCATCTTGCGGCACTTCGGTGAGATGTTACAAATATTATAAACAATTTGGGCTTGTTTTTCAAGTGTCTTTTCGCTGTTTATGAATCATTCGTAGTGAAATACCTCCTCCATATTCGCCCACCATTCGCCTTCTTTTCGGGTCGGTATCGGGCTCTGACACGGTTCGCAAAGTGTCCACCATTTTTGTGTTGTCGGATCGGCGGCCATTTTGGCCATGTCGGCCTTGAAATCGTCGCCGGTGTACTCGAAATAGCTGAACAGGTAGTAATTGCCCTGCTCCAGTTCGCCGAGGTAGATCGAGTAGTTATGGATGTTGCACTGTTCGATCATTTTCAGCACGTCGGGCCAGACGTCCGCGTGCAGCCTTTTGTACTCTTCGATTTTTTCCGACTTCAATCCGATAACACTGCCGTAGCGCTGCATTTTTTGCTGCGCACATCCGCTCAGTGCCAGATAAAAGGCAAGCAATGTCACGGTCGAAACGATTATGGCGGGTTTAGTGAGAGTTTTCATTGCAACGTCTCCTTTCAATATGGGAAGCAATTCTTCTTTTTACAGGCAAAGTCCGGAATTCCTGCCCGGGTTATGGTTTAATGCTGAATTTTATGTAGAGCAGAATCATTACCACAAACAGCAGCCCCGCAAGAAATTTGTAGTTTCCGATGCCCTTCCAGCCTTTGTCGCGGAGCGCATCAATCGGATTGTTCCATACGAGTTTTTCACTTTCGGCTGTGTGTTGATGGGGTTTCAATAGCGATACGACGATCAATATTACCGAGCACATAACTGCCAGGTAAAAAGTCGCCATCATGGGTGGAATTTTCCAGCCGGTACCGTGATGGAAATCAAAGCCGATGGACCGACCTGTGAATCCTTCAATGTGTTCCAGAAGCTTAATGATCAGGCCGGGTGTTCGTTCCTTGTACCAATCAAGCAGAAAGACCGCGAATCCCATAAGCGACCCGAGCCATAGCGTGACAAAAGCGGCTTTGTCGCTGGCCCGACGCCAGAATACGCCGAAAAGAAAAACTACGGTTATCGGCGGTGCAATGTAACAGATGACCGCGGTGATTCCCTGAAAAATGCTGGGGTAGTGACTGACAAGAGGCGACCACAGTATTGCGGCAATCATGGCGATAAATGTCACGATGCGTCCCACGATGACTAAAGTCCTGTCGGATGTCATGGGACGCCAACGCTTGTAGATATCGTAGCTGAACAACGTTGCTATCGAGTTCAAAGCCCCGGAAACCGTGCTCATTAACGCTGCCAGCAGCGCCGCGGCAACAACGCCTTTGAGTCCGACGGGCAATAGGTTATTAATCATGAATGAGTAGGTATACCGCGGGTGCTCCAACGTGTCGGGCAGTTTGCCCTGGTTGATCAGGCCGAGGCAGATCAAGCCCGGAAGCACGAAAATGAAGACCGGCAGGATTTTAATAAAGCCGGCGAACAAAGGCCCCACCCTCGCGTGATTGGCGTCCTTTGCTCCCAGCACGCGCTGGACTATTGTCTGGTCGGCACACCAGTACCAGATGCCAATTATCGGATAGCCGAGAAAGACCGCGTACCAGGGCAGATTGGAAGAATCGCCGTGCGGCCGCAGGACGGTGAGTTTGACAGGCTCGACGCTTGCGACGAACTCGGACCATCCGCCTGCGTGATAAAGCCCTATGACCGTGACACAGACCGCTCCCGCGACCAGGACGATTGTTTGAATCGATTCGGTAAAGACCACCGCCAGCAGGCCTCCGATGATGGTATAGAGGCCTGTCAGAACAGCCGTCAGAATTATGCTCGTCCAGATGTTGATTCCGAACATCCCCTCCAGAACAACGGCCCCGGCGTACAGAGAGAAACCGATGTGTATGAAAATCGCCGAGATGATTGACAACATCGCCAGCCAGTCACGGCACGGCTGGCTGTAACGTTTCTCAAGAAAATCAGGCAATGTTGCAACCTTCGCACGCAGATAAAAAGGCGCGAAAAAAAGTGCCAGCACAATCAGGGTAAAAGCCGCCATCCACTCGAAGTTGCCGTATGCCAGGCCGTTTGTGTAGCCTTCTTCGGCGAGACTCACGAGGTGGACGGTTGAGATGTTTGTCGAAAAAAGTGCCAGCCCGATCACAGGCCATGTTAATGTTCTGCCAGCGAGAAAATAGCCCTGACCTTCGGCCGTACGACGCTGCCGAAAACCGGCCAGGCAGCCTATTGTCACAATACCCACCAGGTACACAACGATGATCGCCAGGTCGATCGGATCCATCGCCAGTGTTGCTGTGGGCATGAGGCTATTCTCCATTATAGTAAGTGCTTATCATCCATAATTTATAAACAATAGCGTCAACCTGCTTTTTTCAGCGTGATATGCCCGGTCCTTTAACTGCCCGAAATCCCATGATGCTGCTTTCCTTGAGCGGCAGTTGCGTGGCCCCCGTGATGGCATCGCAGGCCGCGGCCACGGCCATCCACGAACCGCCCCTGACCATTCGGAAGCCATCCAGGCCGGCGTGATATGACGTCGAGTACCAGTCAAGGGTCCACTCGGCGACATTGCCGGCCAGATCGCAGATGCCGTACGGGCTGCCGAACTTCGCGAAACTTCCCACCGGCGACGAGTACGCAAATCCGTCGTCCTCGGTGTCGAAATTGCATCGGAATACGCCGTCTGCCCCTGGTGATTCATCGCCCCAGGGGTAGCGTCTTTCGGGCATTGGATTCGGTTTTTTCTTTGCTGCGTCACCATCCAGGTAGAGCCCTCCGCGCATGGCTTTCTCCCATTCAGCCTCGGTGGGCAGCCTCAGCCCGCACCACTGCAGGAAGTTCGACGCGTCGTACCATGATACGTATGTAACCGGATAGTCTTCTCGGCCGGGTTTGAGGCTGTACGTGCCATCGTCGTTTCGAACAATACCGCAGCGATTCTCGCTCGCCATACGCTGGCTCCAGCCTGTGGCCTGGCCGCCGAGCTCGTTGAGATAATCGGTGTACATGGAAATCGTGGTCTCGTTTTTCGCCATGTAAAACCGTGGAAGGTCGGGATCGGGCGTGATTTCTTTCGATTCATCCCGTCCGTCGCCGGGAAGGCTTTTCATGACGAATTTTCCCGCCGGGATCCGCGCCATAGCAATGCCGCGAATGCGAACCTCGACCTGATTGGCATCGGCAAAGCTTGTCTGATCCGTTCCCCACCAGACAATCTGCTTATGTCCGGATTTGTCAATAATGTCAAAGCCATTGCCGCGGAGAGAATCCATAGGAATCAATTGCCAGTTTTTTCCGGAGTCCCGGCTGTAACGAACAAAGACGTAGGCTGGAGATTCCGGTGAAATGTTCGGATCATTGATATCATATTCGATGATAATCTTCGGCCCGGCCAGTTCCGTCGGTTCCTGTCTGACTTTTACGTTGGAGATTTCAAGCCATTGCGAATAAGAGCAACGGCTGCATAAGACTGCGATTCCAAAAGACAACAAGAGTATGCGTAGCATAGTTTAGTTCAATCCTTATACGTTATCCGGCACAACCCACGGTTCGCGATATTCACGTTTGATGTACTTGTTCGCCTCGTCGCAGTTTGTGAACCTTTCGGTTTGCGGGTTGAACTCGAGCTTGAGGTTGCCGACGCGATACGATATGTTGGCCATGTGACACAGCAGCGCGCTCTTATGGCCCATTTCAACGTCGGCATTCGGTCTCTTTCGTGTCCGGATGCAATCAATGAAATTGTCCTGATGCTCTTTATCGCCCTGTCGCCCATATTCACTACGGACCAGCTCGCCGTTTGCGTCGTATGCCTGCCATCCCCCCCCGTGCCTGCCGTAATACATGAAACCTTCGGTTCCCAAAATCTCGACCCTCGTGCTGCAGAACGGCCATTTGGGAAACTGGTCCGAGTCCCTGATGTTGCCGGGTATTTTCTTCATATATGGCGTCCAAAGTGCCGACTCGGTCATTAAAGTCAGCGGGCCGTATTCGAATGTGACCATCTGGGTGTCTGGGATTTCGCGGCCATCCTTCAGTGCGCTGACTCCGCCGGCGTGAGAAACCGTTTTCGGGTATGGTATGTCGTCCATCAAGTAGCGGGACATGTCCAGTTGGTGGATCAGGTCGCCTGGAATGGGGCCGACACTATATTCCCACTGGTTCAGCCACTGCCGGCTCGGATTGTACGGCAGTTTCGGCGCCGGGCCGCACCACATGTCATAATCGAAGCCCTCTGGAACCGGCTGGTCGGGTACCTTCCTCTGCATGGGATGCTGCATTATGTTGAATACGCGGATAATGTAAATGTCACCCAACTTGCCAGACTGGATATATTCTTTCGCCTTGCCGCTGTAAGCAGCGCTGCGGGACTGCATTCCGACCTGGACGACCCTCTTATACTTTCGTGCCGCCTCGATCATTTTTCTGCCCTCGAAGATGTTATGCGCCATAGGTTTTTCCACATAGACATCCTTGCCGGCCTGGCAGGCCATAATTGTGCCCAGCCCGTGCCAGTGGTCGGGTGTGGCGTTGATCAGGGCATCGACGCTGCCGTCATCGAGGATTTTTCGAAAATCCTGGACCATCTTCGGCCTTTTGTCCTGTGCTTCCTCGACCACCTCGCGGGCCCGGGCGAAACGCCTCGTATTGGGATCGGAAAGATAGGCGATCTCCACGTCCGGCCTCTGGGCGAATTTCTCGGCCAGGTATGTCCCCCTGCCGCCCAAGCCCATTACACCAATGATGACCTTTTCGCCGGCTGCATGTGCCCTGGATTGTGACAACACTGTCAAACCGGCGGCGGCACCTACGGTACCTTTCATAAATTCTCGACGATTTAATGATTTCATGTTCTGCTCCTAATCAAGAGTCTTTCAAAGTAAAAGCTTGCGGCACAAAACCAAGTGCTCTATATCTATAGCGTCCAATCTCCACGATACTCGTAGTGGAGATAATCGTTCGCCTCCGGCACGTTCGTAATCTTCATGTTCTCGCCGTCCCAGTTAAGTTTCTTACCCGTACGAATTGCGATATTGCCCAGCAGGGTCATTTCGGTTAGAGGTCCCCCGATATCGAAATTGCAACCCGCCGGTTTGCCGCCTTTGCACGCCTCTATCCATTCTTCGTAGTGCCCGATCGACCGGGGCAGTGTCTTGGGTGGGCGCCTGTATTCTTTCATCCGAGTTTCAGGTATGAGCCTTGGACTTTCGCCGGTAAAGCCACACAGCATGGAAGCTTGTTCGCCGATAAATATCAATCCTTCGGCGCCCAGTCGCCGACTATCTTCCAGTCTCGCTGGCCGGCGTGGTTTAAGGCCTCCGTCATACCAGGTCATTTTTACGGCAGGCATGCTTTCGCGAGCGGGGAAATCATAATGGATCATCGAAGCCGATGGAGCCGTCTCCGGGAAGAGTTTCGTGGAACTGGCGTGGACGCTGGTCGGATGCTTGAGCTTCAGCGCCCTGGCAATATGAGCGAAAGTGTGGCAGCCCATATCTCCCAGCGCCCCTGTGCCGAAGTCCCACCATCCGCGCCATTTGAACGGCACATAAGCCGGATGATAAGGCCGATACGGAGCCGGTCCCAGCCACATATCCCAGTCCAGGCCCGCGGGCACGGGCGGCGTATCTTTGGGCCGCTCGATTCCCTGGGGCCATATCGGCCTGTTCGACCAGACGTGGACCTCCCGTACCGGGCCGATGGCGCCGTCCCATATCCATTCGCACAGTATACGCTGAGCCTCCGAGGCATCCGACTGGACGCTCATCTGGGTGCAGACTTTGGCCTTGCGTGCGGTTTCCGTCAGCATCCGGGCCTCGTAGACCGTCCGGGTCAGCGGTTTTGCACAGTAGACATGCTTGCCCATCTTCATTGCCATGCCGGCTATGACTGCGTGCGTGTGGTCGGGCGTGCCGATGACTACGGCATCGATGTTCGTCTCCTTTTCGAGCATTTTACGAAAATCGCGATAGATTTTCGCCCTGGGATATCGCTTGTAAGTCTTGGCTGCGTATTTTTCGTCCACGTCACAAAGCGCGACGATATTTTCGCTGCCTACACCCTGGAGATAGGCGCTGCCGACGCCGCCGACGCCAACGCCGGCGATATTGAGCTTATTACTCGGAGCAACATTGCCGCTGCGACCCAGCACGCCGCTGGGGACGACCGTCAAAGCTGCCGCGGCAGCCATAAAGTCCCGGCGAGAGATTCCGCGTCTTTGCTTATGACTGATTTTCGCTTTGCGTTTCACGATGAAGCTCCTTTGTGTTCACGTTGATATTCGAGCCCGAGCGGGCAGACCGTGGGGCAGCCGTCGTCCTTCCATCCGGTCAGGCCGGAACCGATATTATCCGCAGAAATTCGGTTATGCAAGAATTTCTCACGAGCCAAAATGCAAATGTTCGAAAATTTCGCTGGCATTTGTGTACCGAACTGTGTACTATGATGGTCTGGAGATTGAACGATTTAACTAACCGGCGATAGCTGGCAAGTTTAAACCGATGTGTTGTAATGTATTCTGAAGAAGCAAATACAAACCAAACCACAAACTTCTCATGCAATGAAGGGAGCTTAACATGGATAGCAAGAATTTAACCAGGCGAGCGTTCCTTGCCGCGTCTACCGGCACGATCGCCGCTGTCGCGACGAGCCGCGTTCCTCTATACGCAAATGCCGGCAAAAAGGCAGGCAAGCTGGCCATGCTCGGCGGCATACCCGTTCGAACCAAGAAATGGCCCGCCTGGCCTCAATGGGACAGGTCGGCCGAGGAGCATGTCATTTCCATACTACGCAGCGGCAACTGGTACAGAGGCCGGGGCAATACCGTCACTGAATTTGAAGCAAAGTATGCCGAACTCCTGGGAGCAAAACGATGCATCTGCACCGTCAACGGCACTAATGCCCTGCTGACTGCAATGCACGTACTCGATGTCGGCGTCGGCGATGAAGTGATTGTCTCTCCCTATACGTTCATCGCCACGTATAACGTTGTCATCGGCTCCAGCGCCCTGCCGGTCTTTGCCGACACCGATCCGGAGACCTTACAAATCAATCCGGATACGATTGAAGAGAGAATCACCGAAAGAACCAGGGCAATTATGCCCGTGCACATCCTCGGCCTGCCGGCAAACATGGACAGGATCATGGCCATCGCCAAAAAGCACAACCTAATCGTAATCGAAGACGCCTGCCAGGCGTGGCTCGCAGAATGGAGAGGTAAAAAGTGCGGTACACTGGGAGACTTGGGGTGCTTTAGCTTCCAAAACTCCAAGCATCTGCCCATTGGCGAAGGCGGCGCCGTAGTCGGAAACGATGAGGAACTCATGGACAGAGTCCACTCTTACCACAACTGCGGCAGGCCCTACGGAAGCGTCAAGAGGACCAGCGGTTACCCCGTCATCGGCACCAACCGCAGGATGACGGAATACCAGGCGGCCGTGGGACTCTCGCAGATCAAGCGTCTGGAAAAGGATACGCAAAGGCGCAACGAGAACGCCGAGTACCTGACTTCGAGAATCAAGGACATTCCCGGCATCGTTCCGCACAAGCTGTACGAAGGTGTCACCAGAGCGGCGTATCATTTATATCCTTTCCGCTACAAGAAGGAGCACTTCAACAACGCGCCCAGGAGCAAGTTCCTCGCCGCCCTCAGTGCCGAAGGTGTCCCCTGCTCCGGCGGTTACGGCCCGCAATACCGCGACGGCCTGATCGAAGATTTCTTAAATTCCAAGAACTTCAAACGCAGCTTCCCGAAGGAAAGGCTCGACAAATACCGTCAGGAACTTAATTTTCCCGGCAATGACCAGCTCTGCGAAGAAGCGGTATGGATCGGCCAGAATATGCTTCTCGGAAGCAAGAGCGACACCGGTGACATCGCCGACGCCATCCTGAAAATCTCCGAGAACAAAGACAAGCTGGCTTAGCCGGAAAACTTATATTATATTCGAGAGCATATTACGTGCCCTGCTTGAGTTGCTCGATGAGCTCCAGGGCACATTCCGTTATAATTTCGCCTGCTCCCGGTGCGAGGTTAGTGCCGGCGCCCGGCTCGTAGCCGCCTTCTTTGTAAGCGGTGCGGGGGCAGACATAGCCAACGGCGTCGTTCGCCAGGGAAACGACAAAGAGATTTTCAATGCCTGCTTTCGCTTTAATCTCAAGGCCGATTTCAACCAGGATTTCTCCGGGCAGTCCAACGATATAAATATCCCCGATTCTCAGAACCTGTATCTCGGTTTTCTGAGTCTCCGCGTCTTTGCCGACGCTCAGCAGTCTTTCCGGCGGCAGGTCCTTCTTTATGGGAAGAGTGACCGTCCGTTTGACCGCGCTTATCTTTACGTTGCTGCACGACTGAGTAAACTGCATATGCCGCAGAGCCGCCCCGCCGAGCGCCTTGCCGGTCTGCATGCGCGGGTGCGTCCTGTTCAGCCGAACCGGATTTATATTGCCTGCCGAGCCTAACAGGAAAATGCAATTGCCGCCCTCAGCCTGCTCGATAACCTGGGCGGTGTAGCCGGGATAGTCGGCTGATATGTAGAAAAACTTATCGCGGATCGGATCCCCGCTGACGGGATGGCAGGCATAATTTACCACCGCCGCGACCAGCGCCCCGTCCGAATCATCGACTCGCAGCACGCACAGTTCCGGGTCGATGGGGCCGAACGTCAAATCCGGACTCGCGGGCGGCAGGTTGAACGTCATCGCCACCGTGCCGTCGGGTTTTCTTGTCCTGCGATTATAGACGATCTCTGTCATCTCGCCTTTGCCCACGCTTAGCTTAACCTCATTGATATCCCTCTCGGCAAGCATTATCGAATCGAAAATCTTCTTTTTAAGAACTTGAACATAGGATTCGTCAATCTCAGCTACTGCTGCATCCGGCCAGTCCTTTGCGATTCGGTCGATCTTGGGAGCAAAATGCGTGTGCGTGCCGCAGATCATGATATTCTCCTGCGGAATGCCGAGTTTCTCCTGCACATTTTGCCGAATCTCATTGGTTATTCCGAGAGGCACCCAGAGCAGGTCGGCCGAGACGATAGCGATTTTTTCCCGCCCGTCGTCGAGAACCAGCGCCTTTGCGTAAAGCGGATCGAGTATGCCCTCGCTGGGTTTATTGCGCGATCCGTAGCCCGAAAGCCATGCCCCGATGGCCGGCGTGATATCCACCTTCGCGGTGCCTCCTTTGAGCGCCCCATCGGCGGAAGAGCTAAAAACGCAGGTTAATAGAATCATTCCGACCAGCAGAGTGGTCCCGGCAGCATATTTTTTCATAGAAATCATATCGCACCCCTTAAAATCCATTGAAAGCCGTATTGTATCAGCCCCGGCAGCCTTTGCAACCGTTTGACCCTCCGGAGCAGGTAAATTGGCTTTGATTGGCTTTGAATTGGCTTTGTTTTTTCGCTGCCCCATCCTGCTAAATTCTCCATAAACCATTGTTAACATTGACTTAACGTTATTTTGCCCTTTCATAAATTGGGTTTGTTTTTTCAAATTAACCCTTTTAAATATGCCTTCGGAGCTGTCTTTTAGCTCCCGTTACTCTTGTTTCGGATTTAGAGCTTCGTGCTTCGGATTTCCGGCCGAAGGCCGGCATATTGGCTTTGTTTTTTCAACCCCCAGAGCAGGTCTGGGGGCTAACCGAGATTGGCTTTGTTTGGCTTTGAATTGGCTTTGTTTTCTTGCCGCCCAAAACCACAAAAATCCTCATATCTCCCTTTCGTATAGATACTTAAACTCATTTTGCCCATTCGGAAATTGGCTTTGTTTTTTCAAATTAACCACGAAAAAACACGAATTAACACCTGATTTACTCTCATTTTTGCCTTTTTTCTTCTATTTTTTTCCATTTTCCATTCTTAATTCCACTTACCACATACCACATACGAAATACGACATACGAATTCGTTAAGTATTATACGAACCAGTCCGTTTGCCGTCAAGGAAATTCCAAAAAAATCTCCGTGAAACGCCACTTGCTGTACGCGGCTCGTGCCCCGTGGTTCGTGATCCGAGCGACGGACTATAGCTTTTGCCTTCTTTTCTCCTGTCTTCTGGTTCCTCCGTAAGTCCCGTCAGGGACGCCATCCGGCGGAGTCACAAGGACTGAATTCTCCGTGAATCCCGTGAAATATTCTGTATCACGTAGAAAGGCAGATTGTTTTTGTTATACGAAGGAGCAAGTGGTATAATGTGAAACAGCAACCTTGAGCAAGCAATAAAAGGCGCCAAATAAAGAAGCGAGTTTTTAGGGCGGTAAATGGATTTCTGGAAGAAAATGTACCGGAGACCTTTAATTTATCTTTATACTTATTCAGGACCGACTAATTATGGAATAAACCTTAGAATAACCTGGCGCAGCCTCGGGCTTCGCCCTTGGCCGCAACCAAAAAGTTCGTCTAATAGAAAAGCTTCGTAAAATCTTGCAAATACAAAGGTTACGAGTGGCCAAAACAAAAATCGAGCATAAAAAACAACGTTTTGAAAGATTGTATTACGAAAAAGACATAAGAAAATCCCATTCTGAGTTGAAAATTAAGTTGATGGCTCAATGGGAAAGTGATATTTTGATTACTGCAAGCAGGTGGATATAAGGCGTTTGAATTCATAATTGAGAGCCAGAGCCAGAGCCAGAGCCAGAGCCATGGCAATTTCAGGGATCAGTGTGGCTGAAAGAGGAGGGGGCAAAAAAGGGATTGTGCGGATTTACGCAGTCACTATTCTGTTGGTTGTGGCCATGATTCTGAGTGGATGTAGACCGGGCCGGTCGGGCACGTCCTTTGAACCGAGCCTCGAAGACATTTCTCGTATCAAGAATGTTGGATTGCACGTCAAGGTCGAGAAAGGATTTGCCGTACGGCTTCAGTACGTCACCAATGCTGATGATCCAAATCTTTTCGAGAATTTGATCGGCCTCGGCTTGATTGTCGCTGTCCAAAGAAGCCGTGGTATTAGTGTCCCCAGGGAAGCTGTGGCCGGAGGCGCCATCGGTGGCGCCATTGGCGGCGTCATCGGAGGCGTGATTCGCGAGTCCAGCCCTGACAGACGAGCTACCCGGGCGCTGAAGCCCGAAGCGGCTCAAATGAACAGTGCCGACGCAATTGGGCACGCGATGGTGGACAAGTTTGAGACTGCCAAGGTTTTCCCAGCGATTGAACTCGTGCAATCTCAATCCCCTGCGGCTGCCCAAGAAAGCGGGATTGATACCCTTTTCATCTTTACAGTCAGGAGATGGGGACTGCGGCCCCCGCTCGGCAGCAAATATGACAAGGGAGACAAAGCAGAGGCTCAGTTGGAACTGGATGTGAATCTTAAGTTGATATCGTCTGCCACAAGCAAAGTTTTATGGGAACGCAACGAGTTTTACCCGGACAGTAAGTCCTACAGTCTGGGTGACTTCAAGTCCCAAGAAGGGCTGCTCGCCGGACGAATGGAGTATGTGCTCCAAATGGTGTGCGACTGTACGGCCAATGAGGTTTACCGAACGCCCCAAAACCAAGGAGTGATGCAATGAATCTCAAGCAAGTCACAATCGGATTCGTAATTGTATGGGCTTTCCATCTGTTGTTGTGTGCCGGCTGCGCTTCAAGACAAGTAAAAGTAGCTTTGAATTATGCGCCAACCGGAACGGGTCTACTGAGTGACCTGAAACCAGCGGTCGTTTCCCTCCAAGTCGTAGATCATCGACCGAAGGAGCAGCGGAATTACATTGGAGTCCAGCGTAATACGATGTTTGGGGCAGAGAATACCACCGTCATTTCGAAAACTCCCGAAGTTCAAGTAGTGCACAACGCGCTCAAGGTAGAATTGGAAAGAAGCGGCCACCGCGTGCTGAACCCAGGTCATGGCCATGGAGAAATAACCGTGAATGTCGGGTTGACGCAATTTTTCTTCGACAGCAAGGCATCGGGGGTCGATATCGAATTGGTCGGGAGCATTCGGGCAGATGTTGTTGCTTCTGCCGGCGTTGGGAATGTGCCCCAAGTCTCATTCACAGTCGAAAGTTCTTATCGTGATTTTGTGCAGATGGGCTTGTCTCGTCCCGCGTTTTTTGGAGTATGGGGTATCTTCTCCAGTGCGACTTCAAAGAGCCACATCGAAAAGGTGCTGAACGGTACATTGGTGGAATTCGTGAGGCGTTTCTGCTTGGAACCAAAGTTCCGCAAATTTTTTATCTAATTGGCTAAGATGAAGCAGAGCTTGAGCCTTATGCCTCCTGACAACACGTTGAGACCTACAGCGGATCCACCTTACTGTGCTTCACTGAGGAAGTGGTTTGGGCGTCAACAGCTTTGTCGGAGTGTAACTGCGGAAATTATTAAAATTATTATGGATGTTTACCAATTTCCTGCAACTTCCTCTTACGTCACCGAAGATGTTGACGGAGAATAAAAAGAGCAGGTAGGGTGGGCCTTGGCCCACCGATCAACAATGGTGGGGCATAGCCCCACCCTACGATTTCTAATCCTCTAATTCACCGCCCTGTTTATCTAAAATAACTGTTTCGCTTCAGAATCATATGTTATAATGCCGCAAATAACAGCTTAGATAATCGAATTTAGAATTTATTTTATAAGGAGGTTCTGCAATGCAAGGTTTATATTCTCGCCGGGGGTTTTTGAAGACGGCTACGGCCGGGGGAGCTGCTTTTGCACTTTCGGCGGCGAGCTATTCTCGCGTGCCCGGTGCCAACGACCGGATATCTATCGGTCAGATCGGCCTTGGCGGCCGAGGAATCGGCGCCCACATGGCGGGCGTGCATCAACACCAGGATACACAGAATTTCGAGATTACCGCCGTGTGCGATCCGTGGCGGCTCCGCCAGGAGGAAGCCGCCGCCAAGACTAAGGAATGGTACGGGCGCGAGGCGCGGAAGTTCTCCTCGTATCGCGATTTGATTGCTCTCAAAGATGTTGACGCCGTGATGATTGCCTCGCCCGACCACGCGCACACTACGCACCTCGAAGCGGCGGCGAAAGCCGGCAAGGACGCGTACTGCGAAAAGCCGCTGGCCCGGCGGCTCGACAGGCTCATAAAAGCATGCGACGCCGTCAAGGAGGCCGGGATAGTCGTCCAGATCGGCACGCAGTTGCGAAGCTTCGGCACGTTTACCGGCTGCCGTGAGCTTTATAAGACCGGCATCCTCGGCAAGGTCGGGCGGATCGAACAGTGTCGGAACGGCGAACAGCCCTACTGGTACGGCTACGTCAAGGACGTCAAAGCCGAGGACGTGGACTTCGACGAGTTCCTGATGGACCAGCCGAAGCGTCCCTTCGATCCCGTGCTATACTCGGGCTGGTACGGCTATCGTGATTTCTCCGACGGGCCCGTGCCGGGATTAGGCAGCCATTTTATCGACCTGGTGCATTATATTACCGGGGCGAAGTTCCCAACGAGCTGCGTCTGTTTGGGCGGGACGTACACGTGGAAGGATGAGCACAAATTCACGTGCCCCGACCACGTTCACGCCCTGTGGACTTATCCGGAGGATTTCATGGTGAGCTACTCGACGAACTTCGGCAACGGCAGCGGCAACAGCTTCAAGATATTCGGCGACGCCGGCGTTATCGATATGGTCAACTGGAACGCGCCGATTCTGACCGCCGAAGGGGCAAACAGCGAGAAAAAGGGACCGATACGCGGCAGGAAACCGGTCGAAGAAGTCTCGCGGCCGGAACACTTCCTCGACTGGCTCCAGTGCATGCGAACGCGCAAGACGCCCAACGCCTCGATCGATGCCGGATACCAGCACGCGGTGGCGGTTATTATGGCGATGAAGTCGTACGACACGGGCCTGAGAATGATTTATGATGCCGAGAAACGTGAGATTCGTCCGGGATAAATTTACGCCGGCGATTGTCACTTTGAGCAATATGTCCGAAACGAGTTAGGAGAAAATATCGATGAATGCTTTTGACGAACTTTCCCGCAGGGATTTTTTAGGCCATAGCCTGAGACTCGGGGCGGTGGGACTTGCCGCTTCTTATACTGCCACATCAACGATGGCTTCGACGGCCGGAGACCGATGGCAGATCGGCTGCTACACCCGGCCCTGGGCGAAATACGATTATCGCGTGGCGCTGGATGCCATTGCCGAGGCGGGTTTCAAATACGCCGGCCTGATGACGGCAAAATCGAAGAACAACCTCGTGATTTCGGTGGAGACCACGCTCGAAGAGGCCGAGCAGGTGGGCCGGGAGGTACGGAATCGCGGGCTCAAAATTCCATCGGTTTACGGCGGTGGAATCCCCGTGGACAAGTCGCTCGAAGCGGGCATCGAAGGTCTGAGGAAGCTGATAGATAACTGTGCCGCATGCGGCGCGGGCAACCTGCTCATGGGCGGCATCGGCAACGAAAAGCTGTTTAAGGTTTACTACAAGGCCATTGCCGAATGCTGCGATTATGCCGCTGAGAAAGGCCTTGGGATAAGCGTAAAACCGCACGGGGGCCTGAACGCCACGGGACCTCAGTGCCGCAAGACCATCGAGATGGTCAACCATAAGAACTTCCGAATCTGGTACGACCCGGGAAATATTTACTATTACTCGGACGGCAAACTGGACCCGGTTTCCGAAGCGGCCAGCGTCGATGGGCTCGTCGTCGGCATGTGCGTCAAGGATTATAAGCATCCCAAGAAGGTCGATTTGACGCCGGGGACGGGCATGGTGGATTTTCCCGCTGTAATGGCACGTCTGAAGAAAGGCGGCTTTACAGGCGGCCCGCTGGTCGTCGAATGTCTTGAGCCGGGCGATTTGGAGCAGACGCTCGCCGAAGCGAAAAAGGTCCGGCAGTTCCTCGAAGAGCTGACCGGCCAGAAAACATCGGCGCGCCGGAGTTCCGGTCGTGCGGCTCAACTAACGGCGGGTCTGGCAGTTGCCGATATCACGCCGCCCATCGGTTACCGAATGAGCGGATACTTCAGCGAGAGATTGAGCACGGGCACGTCGAATCCGCTTCATGCGAAAGCGATTGTCCTTCGACAGGGTGAGACGTCC
>Ga0268285_1000954_pt1 | contig 15039 bp, 17 predicted proteins | sample saktaG_2_FD_190144 | JGI IMG/M metagenome (GOLD analysis project Ga0268285, IMG submission 190144) | Saline water microbial communities from Sakinaw Lake, British Columbia, Canada - sak_2013_06_06_120m | ecosystem: Environmental > Aquatic > Non-marine Saline and Alkaline > Saline ... | reverse complement strand
TTTCAAGAATTTTTGGGTAGAAATCAGCCGATTGTTGATTTGAAATCGCTCGCGAATATCCACCAAATGGGGTGAAAGATGAAGTCCAACCCTAAAACCTTGCGATTTTAAAATCAGGCTGATCAAGTAAGCCGTTGACCCCTTGCCAGCAGTGCCGGCAACATGAATCACTGTTAACTTTTCTTGAGGGTTATCAAGATGGTTTAGAATTTCTTTGGTTCTGGCCAGGCGGTAAGCCGGAGATAGTTCCTTTTTATGATTATCGATTTGAGCAAAGAGATAGTTTTGGGCTTCGAGAAGAGTTTTTAACTCCATTTGGGTTGGGTGAAATTTACTGCGGAGAAGGTGGGATTCGAACCCACGATGCCCTTGCGGACATACGGATTTTCCAGATCCGCGCCATAGACCAACTAGGCGACTTCTCCAATTCTTTAATTATACCAGCAGGAGCTAGAAACGCTCTTTGCCGTTGGTCCGATTACTCCGATAGAGGTTACGCCTCAGAGCCTCACCATGCCTTGTTTGGCCGGTTTCTAGATCCCACGCCAGACGACATTGATTACAGTGAGCCTCGAGGGGGGCTTCTAGGCCATGGCCATCAGAAAAAGAAACCAAGGTAATTGGCCCCTCGCAATTGGGGCAAGATTGACTAATAACAGTTGCTTTAGATCGGCAAGGCATAAGAGAAGCTATTTTAAGATAAAGAAGAGCTTAAAACAAGCGACCATCTAGTATTTTTTTGGCTTGTTCTAAAATTTTTTTAGTTGAATCAAAGGTTAATTTTTCCTTCGCCTCATCAAAAGAAAACCAAATTGCTCTTTCAATTTCTTTTTCATCAAATTGGCCAGTATCCCTTTTGGTCTTTACTAAAAAGTAGGTGGTGGTTTTAAAAACCTTCTCGCCATCTTCCACAAACCACCAAGATGAACTATCAATTTTCTCAATTATTTCACCAATTATGCCGGCTTCTTCTTTAACTTCTCTTAGAGCGGTGCTTTGGGCTGTTTCGCCTTCCTCAATCCAACCCTTAGGGAATTGCCAACGACTGGTATCTTTTGGTTGGATTAACAGCCAGAGAGTTTTGTTGCCTTCTTTTTTATAGACAACGCCGCCGGCTGAAAATTGTCGCTTCATAGGCGTTCCCGGCGTGATTCGAACACGCGGCCTACGGTTCCGGAAACCGTCGCTCTATCCAGCTGAGCTACGGGAACAAGATAAGCTAGTTGCGGAAGGGGTGGGACTCGAACCCACAAGGGCTTGCGGCCCGCTGGTTTTCGAAACCAGTTCCTTAGCCATTCGGAGCACCCTTCCATTAGCGTTCCCGGCGTGATTCGAACACGCGGCCTACAGTTCCGCAAACTGTCGCTCTATCCAGCTGAGCTACGGGAACAAGACAACCCAATTATATCAAAGCCAGCTCCAAAAGAGGGGTTTTAGGCAAAAACTATTTTTCTTTTTTGTTTTCCGAAGAAGAATCCAGAGGAAAAGTTTTGGCTAACCAATCAGTACTTTTTTCAATAAAGTTGGGCTCCGGTTTATAGTAAGGTAGAAAGTCTTCCATAATTCCCTTAACTTCTTTTTGGTCTTGGTTTCCAAGGGGCATAATCAGCCTTTTGGGAAAATTAAGCAAAGTATTAACGTAAAGAACGTTTTGTTCTTCTTCTTGATCAATAAAAAAGTAGTCTAGGCTGTTCCAGGGGTGTTTTTGCTCACCCCAGACTAGGCCTTGGTTGGTAATTTTATAACCAATTGTTTTTGGGGCTTGAGTGGAAAGAATGTAGTAAAGAAAAATCAGGGCAAAAATGGTGGCAATCAAAAAGTATTCTTTAGCAAAAAACAAAATAATGGAAACCAAAAGAGCGATTGACAAAACCGTAGTCCAAAAATCTTTGTTTCGGGGTTTAAAAATTCTTTCTGGTGCTTGCCAGGAAAGAAGGGTTTTTACTCGATAAGAAGGAATAACTTCTTGAGGAGGGGGAGGGCTTTTGGTAGTTTCCTTCTTGTCTTGAACCATTAAAGTCATTTTATACTAATTGGCTTTTCGTTTGCAAGGGTTCGATTAAAGATAGTGATTTTGATATAATTTGAAAGTCTTTTGGAGGAGTCGCTTAGTGGCCCATAGCACAGGTTTGCTAAACCTGCGAGCCTTACGGCTCACGAGGGTTCGAATCCCTCCTCCTCCGCCAAAGCAAGAAATGGAAGGGTGCTCCGAATGGCTAAGGAACTGGTCTTGAAAACCAGCGGGCCACAAGCCCTTGTGGGTTCGAGTCCCACCCCTTCCGCCTTCGCCTCGCTGTAGCTTGAGGCTTTTGGCGAGACAAGGTCCGCCAGGACTAAGCGAAAGTGGTTTTTTAAAGACAGCCTCTATTTTGCTATTTTTATAGCGCACAAAACAACCCCTAAACATTGAATATTATAGGATTATAAGGTATAATTTAATCTAATTTTCGCAATAGCGCGAAAAGGCTTTGACAATTCCTGAGAGGAGAAGAAAATGGTGTCCTTTGGGAGACGGTTTTTGTATTGCCTAGCCTTAGTGTTTTTTTGTTCTTGCGCGGTCGCTGGTGCCTTTATGGTTGCCACCGGTGTCCAGTGGGTAGCTGATGATATTCAGCTAAGTATTATCCCGATGAGGAAAATCGGTCTTCCTGAGGCAACGGCTTTGGGTTTATCGATCATGTCCTCAGTGTCTGAGGTGATGGCCGGGCTATTGTTCTTAGACCTTAAGGAGGTAGAAAAGGCGATTAGGAATGAGCCGGCTTATAAAGCGGTTCTTCCTATTCTGAACGAGAAAACCCTGCTTGGGGCGCGGATCTATTTTGTTTTGATGTTGGCCTACGACATCATCACTAATATTTGGGGCAGCTTTATGCTGAATCCCAATCCGATCAGCGTCTTTCTCCAAGTGCTTTTTCTCACTTTGTCTGAGTACTTTGTGGTCCTTGGACTAGCCTTTGTTATGGCGGTCATCTGGTTCGGGAGTGATGTTCTGGGTCGAATGAAAAAGGAGGAAGTTTCTTTTCAGGAATCTTAAGGTTTTCTTTTGGGCTTTTTGGCCTTAGGGGAGATGGGTTCTTTTTTTGAATTACCCTTAAAAAAGTAATTTCAAAAGCCCATCTTCCCGTCCGTTTTCAATCAGAATCTTCGCCTTTTCTTCGTTTTACTTTTTTACCAACTTGGGAAAAATTTGAAGAGTAAAAAAATTATCCAAAAACCTCTTTTTCAAGGTTAATCTTAATGAGTTAAAATATAAGCGTTATGTTATCTCTTTCGACTGACCAAAGAAAAGTTTTAGATCAACTATTAGCCTGGCAAAAAACCCCCAAGGGTGGTTTTATTACCCTGGGTGGTTATGCCGGTACCGGTAAAACCACCCTGATTGGTATTTACCGGAAAAAACTTCATCAGGATAAACCAAAATTAAAAGTCGCTTTTGCCAGTTTTACCGGTCGGGCTGCTCGAGTATTAAAAAAAAGTCTTAGTGACCAAAAGGCGCTTTTGGATCAGGATTTTGTCGGTACTATTCATTCGTTAATTTATTCACCGATTATTGATAAGAAGGGAGAAATTACTGGTTGGGATCGGCGAGCCGAAATTAAATTTGATCTTATCATCATTGATGAAGCCTCGATGGTAGACGAGGAAATTTGGCAAGATTTGCTTTCTTATCAAATTCCGATTATTGCCGTTGGTGACCACGGTCAGTTACCCCCAATCAGAGGCCACTTCAATCTAATGAAGCGGCCAGATTTAAGGTTAGAAAATATTCATCGCCAAGCCCAAGACAACCCAATTATCAAGGTCGCCACTATTGCTCGTCAGCATGGGGTTATTCCTCCTCTAGAGTTTAGTCCTCAAGTCTTAAAAATTAAGAAAACTAGTTCTGAGGCGGCCGAAAAAGTGGCCGAATGGTTGGCCGATTATCACTTCGGAACGCTGATTTTGTGCGGCTATAACAATACCCGAGTTCGTCTTAATACCCAAATTAGGAAAAATTTAGGTTTTGATTCCTCCTTCCCCCAGTCTGGTGATCGGGCTATTTGTTTGCGAAACAATCACGAAAAAGGAATTTATAATGGTATGTTGGGAACAATTGATTTTATTGACAAGAAAAATAGAGATTGGTATCTGGCCGAAATTACCATGGATGAAGAAAAAGAGTTGTATGGCGGGTTAATTTTTGTTGATCAATTTAATAGTCAGGAAACCCTAAATTTTACTAATCAGAGAAGCCGGCTAACCGGAGGAGATTTATTTGATTTTGGCTATGCTCTAACGGTTCATAAAGCCCAGGGCACTCAGGCCAAAAAAGTGGTTCTTTTTGAAGAACGTTTTGCCAAATCAACCGATGATGATTGGCGCCGCTGGCTTTATACCGCTGTTACCCGGGCCGAAGAAGAGCTTTATATTATCGGCTAACCTTCGTTGAATAAGCTATAATTGTTAATATATGGACCAAGTTGAAGAAGTCTTGTCCAAGGTTGACATTGTTGAATTAATTAACGAACGAGTTCCCTTAAAAAAAGCTGGTCGCAATTTTAAGGCCAATTGCCCGTTCCATTCGGAAAAAACCCCCTCTTTTATCGTTTCTCCGGAGCGGCAGATTTTCAAATGTTTCGGTTGTTCTGCTGGCGGCAATGCTTACAAGTTTTTAATGGATTATGAAAAAATGGACTTTGGCGAAGCCCTAAGGTATTTGGCCAATAGAGTTGGGGTAAAGTTAAAATCCTACCGGCCCGGCCCCGACGAATCCAAACGCCGCCGGCTTTACGAAATTAACCATTTGGCCGTCGAAACTTATCACTTCTTGTTAATCAAACACGAAGCCGGGAAGCAAGCCAGACAATATTTGGCCGATCGCGGCGTCAAGAAGGAGACGATCGAAGAATTTATGCTCGGCTATGCTCCTCATAAATACGAGTTTATTAGCAAATTCCTAGTTGCCAAAAAAGGATTTTCCCCTGAAGAGGTTGAGGCTTCAGGGTTGGTTTTTAAAAATGATCGGGGCAATTTGACCGATCGCTTCCGGGGTCGGATTATGTTTCCCTTAACCGATAATCGGGGCAACATTGTTGGCTTTTCCGGTCGGATAATTACCCCCCAGGAAAATACCGGTAAATATATCAACACTCCGGAAACGACCATTTATCACAAAAGCCAACTTCTTTTTGGTTTTAATCAAGCCAAAGAAGCCCTGCGGAAAACCAAACAGGTAGTGGTGGTGGAGGGCGAGTTTGACATGATTTCCCCCTACCAGGCCGGAGTGAAAAATATTGTTGCCATTAAGGGCAGCGCTTTAACGGAAGAGCAAATTCGCTTACTTTCCCGTTATGTTGAGGAGTTGGTTTTGGCCCTGGATGCGGATTCAGCCGGTGATGCCGCCGCCCGGCGAGGAATTCAATCGGCTGTCAATGAAGGGCTTAACGTTAGGGTGGTTTCTTTGGGTGATAAATTTAAGGACCCGGACGAGGCGGCTCGAACCGATCCGGAATTTTTTCAAAAACAAATTAAGAAAGCTCAATCCATTTTTGATTTTTATATCGCTTCAGCCCTGAAACGGTTTGATGTTAGCACGGCTTGGGGTAAAAAAAGGGTGGCCGACGAAGTGACGCCGATTTTATCAGGCATTAATGATGAGGTTTTACAATCTCACTATGCCCAAAACCTAGCTAACAAGCTAGAAATTGATACCCAGGTAATTTGGGAAAAAATTCAAAAATCGGGCTCTGTTTTGGTGGCCCAAAAAGATAACCAGCAAGCTTTTCGTCAAGAAGAAAAAAAAGACCGCCGCCAAGTGTTATCCGATTATCTTTTTGCCCTTTGCTTTCAGGAGAACCGCCACCAAGAGCTGGTCGATAGTTCTCTTAAAGAGCTGGTTGGTAACCCCGGTTTAGTTAGAGTTATTGAGGCCCTAGAAGAATATTTATCGGCTCACGATGATCAGTTTGATAGCCAGGAGTTTGTCAAAAAATTACCGGAAGAATTGGTGGTGATTTTTGATAATTTCTTTGTTTATCCCCTGTCAGAAAAGCTAGCCGACCCTCAAGCCCAGGACAAAGAAATTGCCCAAATTAAAAAAGGTTTGGAATTAATTTCTCTTGAGGCGGCCAGAAAAAAACTCTCCGGCCAAATCCGCCAAGCCGAAGAAGCCGGTAAGGAGACCCAAATAGAGAAACTTTCCGGTCAAATTGATGAAATTGACCAAGAAATTAAACAGCTCCATTAATTATCTTCTGTTTGTGATAAAATAGAAGCTACATTATGGCTAAAAAAGCAACTTCCAAAGCCAGTACCAAGAAAAAAACCCAACCAGAAAAACCCAAAAAAGCCGTGGTTAAAAAATCGGCCCAGAAGAAATTGATTCTTTCTCCTGAGGCCCAAAAGCTAATCACTAAAGGCGAAGATGAGGGTTTTTTAACTCACGATGAAGTTTTAATAGTTTTCCCCGATGCTGAGGAAAGAATTGAAGAATTAGATGAGTTTTATTATCAGGCCCTAGAAAAAGAGGTGGATATTTTTGAATCGGTTGATATCGGCACAGCCGAGGAAGAAGATTTTGCCAAACTGGCTGCCCAAATTGAAAAAACTGTTGCCCAAACCGGCGAAATCACCGACCCGGTCAGAAATTACTTAAAAGAAATTGGCCGGATTAACCTTTTAAAGGCTGATGAAGAAATTGATTTGGCTCAAAAAGTTGAAGCCGGCTCGATTGACGCCAAAAAAAAGCTAACCGAGGCTAACCTTCGTTTGGTGGTTTCCATTGCCAAAAAATATATCGGCCGGGGCTTACCGTTTTTGGATTTAATTCAGGAGGGTAACAAAGGCCTAATTCGAGCTACGGAAAAGTATGATTGGCGCCGAGGCTTTAAGTTTTCTACTTATGCTACTTGGTGGATTCGCCAGGCCATCACCCGGGCCATTGCCGACCAGGCCCGAACGATTAGGATTCCGGTTCACATGGTGGAAACGATTAACAAGGTTTACCGGGCTAGCCGCCGCCTAACCCAAAAGTTAAGCCGGGAGCCGACGGAAGATGAAATCGCCAAGGAATTGGAAATTCCGGTTTCCAAGGTTAAGACGGTTTTTAAAATTTCTCAAGATACCGCTTCCCTGCAGGCTCCGGTGGGCGAAGAAGGCGATTCGGTTTTGGGCGATTTTATTGAGGACGATTCTCGCCTATCCCCTTATGAAGAGGCGGCCAGGGAATTGTTGAAGGAAAATGTCGACGAAGTATTGTCAAGCTTAAGCGATCGAGAAGCCAAGGTGTTGAAATTAAGATTTGCTCTAGATGGCGACCGGCCCCGAACTTTAGAAGAAGTGGGCAAGCACTTTGGGGTAACCCGCGAGCGGATCAGACAAATTGAATCCAAGGCCCTGCGCAAACTAAAGCACCCCTCCCGGCGCAAAAAACTCCAGGATTATTTAGACTAAGAAGCAGTTAAACTTTAGTAGTTATTTTTTTGGCTAGTTTTTGGTCGAAAGTGGCCAGTTTTTTAGCTCCCTGACTTTGGGCGTAAACCAGATTGTAGCAATCCTCTAATTCCAGGCTGGTTTTCTCAAATTGAGCCAGAGCTGTTTCTAAAATTTTTCTTTCTTTGATCCCGATGAAACTTAGGGAAAGAATATCATTTAAGATTTTGATAACTTGAGTTTTGCTTTTTCCATAGAAACTAGTAAAAACCCAGTAAAGTTCGAAGAAAACTATAGTGCTGGTAAAAAGCCTTACTTTCCCCTCGGCTCCCTGCTGAAATAATTCTTTTGCCTTTTTCTGTTGAGAAGAAACATCAGCCAGCAGGAATTTTAGAAAGTAGTTAGTGTCAACGAAGATCATTTTTGGTTCCGAAAATGTGTTTTCTTGGCGCTGGTAATAACCTGATCGAGGTCGATATTTTTTAGTCTTTCAGCAACCCTTACCGATCCTGCCAGATTATTAATCAGGCTGTGGACTGGCTTGATGATTATTTGGTTTTTTTCTTGGCGAATTAGAACTTTGTTTCCCTTGGCAAAATCTAATTTTTTAAAGATATCGGCGGGAATAGTCAACTGTCTCTTGCTGGTGATAGTGGCTAGAAAATTCATCGTAAGGTGAGTTTATAATAGTAAGGAGAGTTTGTCAATAGTAAGGTAGTTTCATCAACAGCAAGGTAGATTAATTACTTTTGTTGTTTCTTTCACTTCTCTGTAGGGGCGATCATGTTATAATTTAGTCGTTCATTGATATTAAAAAATTATTCCTCGGTAGCTCAATGGTAGAGCGCCCGCCTGTCGAAATAGGCAGCGCCCGGTAGTAATATCGGGATGAAAATTGGGTGAATTCAGGGAACCCTAAATGGCAAGAGCGATTAAGCCGTATGGTAACCCTGAGCCAATCCATGAATCATAGGTGGTTCGTGGCCGGTGCAGAGACTAGGTGATTACACCAATTAGCGCCCAACCCCTCCCTTTTTGAAAAAAGGAGGGGATGAGATAGTCCACGCCATTTGGAAACAAGTGGGTTTTGTGTAAGCGGAGGGTTCTTGGTTCAAGTCCAAGCCGAGGAGCAAGTTAGTCCTTATTCTAACCTGATGAGCATCTATAAGGTTTTGGAATAAGGGCGTATAGATTACTTTTGCTATCTTTTTATCCCTCACTTCTATCCTTTCAAAGAATATAGACAAGTAATGCCTTTTGGCTTCAAAGTTGGCATTGGAAAATGCTTCTTTGATGTTGTTTACTAGATCAAGAATAGCGATAGTTGCATCCACATCAAATCCTCCCTGACTTTCAATAGTTGCCAGCTCACTTTCCCTATTTTGAATATCAATCGTAATTTCGGTATGTTTTCTTTTAAATGTTTCTTTATCGATGGTTTGCTCAAGCAAGCTATCTTCAAGGACATTACGCTTTGACTCAAGGGCTTTGATAGCATTTTGTACTCCTTGTACCTCTTGTCCTTTTGCTTCTCTGGAGCGATTTACTAGCGACTTTGCTTTATCGATAATGTGTTTGGTAAATTCCTCAGTAAACTGGATTTTCTCCATTTCTTCAACAACTTGTGTTTCAAGACTTCCTAGTGGAGTGTAATGGCGGCAACCTTGTCGAACATTGCCATGATAGTAAGCCGCCTTTTTCTTTTTGTTCCAATCACCGCTAAGTCTTGCATTATCTTCCTGACAAAAGGCAAAACCATTTAAGAGCCATTGATACTTGCGTCTGCGACAGGCATTTTGGTTGTGTAGGGTAGATATTCTTTTACAGCCATCAAATATTTCTTGGGTAGTAAGTGGTTTATGGTTTCCTTTAAGTATTTCTCCGTTATATCGAAACATGCCAAGGTAAAAAGGATTTTTCAGAAGACCATACAACACGCTCCTATACACTCTCACATTGTTTTTGGAGCGCAAGCCTTTTTCATACATCAGATCTACCAAGGTATCGACTGGGTAGTTTCCTGTGGAGTAGAGCCTAAACATTTCGGTAACGAATGGTCCCTTAACTGGGTCAATCTTGACAACTTTATGAGGTTTTTCTTCTGAGCCTAAGTTCACGTTAAGATAGCCAAGTGGCGCCCAACCTGGAAAATCACCAAGCTGACATTTTTTCTCTAGACTCTTTTTAACTTTTCTTCCAAGTAGACGACTATAAAAGGCATTGGTACCCGCAAGGATTGTTTCAAAAAACTGTCCTTCTGGGCTATCGTTTATCATTGGCTGATTGATAGCAATGAGTCGTGTGCCACCTTTTTTCAATGCAGTTTTTATATTGAAATGATCGACTTCGTTTCTTGCGATCCGATCAGTATCAACCACTAACGCTACATCCACATTTTCTTCCTGACATTGAATGATCATGTCTTCTAGACCATCCCGACCAACAGTTTTGGTCCCACTTTTACCTCCGTCCTCAAAAACACCCACTATTTGGTAGTTGTTGCTTTTTGCCCACTTACTACAAAGTTCCTTTTGAAGTTCAGGGGATAAGCCTTTCTTTTGTTCATCACTACTAACTCTTGAATATATCGTTGCGGTTTTCATATCTTTACGTCCTGTGGTTTAACTATTAATGCCCTAGCGCATATAAACTGCCTCAATCTTTTGAAGATAGGGTATATGCCAGGAATTAAACGATACCCAAGCTCAGATAACCGAACCTCTGCAAGCCTAGTAGCGATAAACTCAATACTTTTGTCTAAATTATTTTTCATAATATTTACCTCCTTAATAATAAAAAAAGGTCTAGCTCTCCACGCAAAAAGCGCTTCGAAAACTAAACCTTAATACTAAAAAACTTTTACTTAAACTGTCAGTCTTATTAACTGATTTAATAACAGTATACATAGTAATTAGCCCGATATCAAGGGCTATTCTCATTAATTATTTAATAACTTATCACTATTTTTATTAACTATTTTATTTTCTTTTGCTTTCAAGCGCTGTGCTTTCTTTTTAGCAAGATATTTTGCCCTTAATGCTTTGCCTTTTTTTGATTGCTGAAATCTTTTGCGGGCCTCGATACCTTTGGGCGACTTTGCATATTTGCGTTGTGATGGTGTCCACATATGTTTTTCCTCCTTTAGAGAAATTAAATTGTTAATAAATTAATTATCACGACAAATCCACGCATAGGCACGATGGCTAAACGGGTATTAACGGGGGCAAAAGGCAATACGGGGGGCGGTATCTTTAGAATTGAGCTGGTAGCTCATATAGTTTAGATAATTTTGTTGTTACTGATGTTTTTGTTTACAACTCTCTTTATAAAATAGTTAATATAAGGGCGCATGTAACATTAATTTTTAAATGACTCCCTAGTGAGGCAAAGTCTTTATTTTCAAGATCAGAAAGGTAAAAATGACTCTATTTTTATTTAGCATATTATAAGGAAACTACTATAGGAAATTGATAATACTTCGATTGTTTTATTTACTTTGCTATTTCCTCTTATAGGCATGGTTTATCCCTACAGTCAAAAACTGCAGTCGCAAGAAAAATTAAATGGTTCTTGATTAACTCCTCATATACAAACGCGCCCTGGTGTATCTTTACCGCTTTATGAGGCTTTGTGCTACCTAGTTTACGGGACTTGGAATATTTCTATCCTCACCCGCACTTCTACGACGGTTATGCCATTTAAGGCAAGCATCAGGATAAGACCCCTGTTTCATTCTCGGTGTTTGCGCTTGGTTATCGCCTTTACCGCAGGGCTCCGATACCATTTAATTTCAACCATGGAAGTCTTTTTGGCTTATATCACAGGTTTTGCCAATTTTGACTTCTGACACTTGGTCTCTTGCGACCGCTCGACTATAGAGTCGGACTAAATACTTTTACTTTTTGTTGTTTTTTAACAAATGACCATATTTCTTGATAAACCTAGTGTTATATCTTTTCTCTGCTGTGACGCTAAACTTTTTTCCTCTTTTTAACGACAATTTATATTTGTGATATTTACTGGTAGTTCTCATTAAAGAGGGGGTAATTCCTGAATGTGGCGCTATTCCAGACGGAATAATCCAAATTTCTACGGGTATTAGAGAGCTTATTGAGTCATTGAAATACAGACAAAAATAAAAACTAACTTTATGTCTTTTAGTTTTTACTCGGAAAATTGGTCTTTTATAATGTGATGTTTTTACATTTACATTGTTATTTCTCCAGGTAATATCAACAGGGCCTTTATCATTGTCAGATACTCTGTCACTCGCATCATTTTTAAAAAATGGTAAACCTAAAACATACAATTCTCCCAATCTACCTTTTCCAGTATTATTGCCAAATAAATGAAGCTTTGGAGTTCTTTTAAGACCATATTTTTTCATCCAATAAACTATGGTTCCGTTTAAAACCCCAAAGAATTTACCCACACGCCTGGTTGATCCTAGCTCGTCATATTTTTGTTTTAGTAATATTTTGTTTTTGTAGTCCATAAAAATTCCTCCTTGATAAACAAGAACTGAAACTCAGGAGGTTTATGGACTCCATTACCTAAAACTTAGACCGAAGAATTTGGGGAAGGGGACAAAAAAAGAGCCCTTCGACCACAAACAAGTGATCTATTGACTCCTACAATGAGGGACTTATTACTAAAAACCTTTTACTTTAACCTTATCCTTCCTTTATGTTACACAACCACTTTCAAAATGTCAAACAATTGGTTATACTTGTTCTTAATTGATTAAATAATTAATAAGCTATGGTAAAAGATAAGGTCGCTGAACTATTGACGCTTAAAGAAGCCTCAGAAATATTGAGGGTTAGTGAAGGAACGCTTAGGCGTTGGGATAGAACAAAACACTTTAAAGCGGTTAGGGTTGGAGTGCGACGAGGGGTTGGGGACAGAAGATACAGAAAAGAAGACGTAGAAAATTATCTAAAAAATAAAATATGACAAGAATTAAGGACTTACCTAAACATAAAAGACCCAGAGAAAAGCTGTCTGAAAAAGGGGCAGAAAACGTAAGCGATGCTGAACTTTTGGCAATCCTTATACGTACCGGGCGTTCGGGCAAGAGCGCCTTGGATATTGCCAGAGAAACCTTAAAAAAATATCCTATATCACGACTATTGACCGTTACCAAAGACGAACTGATTGGTATAAAAGGATTGGAAGATACCAAGGCCATTACTATCAAAGCCGCTTTGGAGCTTGGCAGTCGAGCAGTTGGTTCATTTCACGATTCTCTCCCTATTCTTGACTGCGTAAAGGCAGCTGTAGCCCAACTAGCCGACTTGAGAGGCAAACAGAAAGAGTATTTTATAGTGCTGTATCTTAACGCCCGAAAGCAGCTCATCCATAAAGAAATTATATCTATAGGTATATTAACTGAATCCTTGGTGCATCCACGCGAAGTATTTGAACCAGCCATTCGTAACTTTGCGTCTTCAGTCATGCTAGCGCACAACCATCCGTCAAAAAATACCGAAGTATCTGATGAAGATATCAAGTTAACTGAGAAATTGATCCAATCGGGTACAATTCTTGATATTGAAGTGCTCGACCACATTATTATTACCGATGACGGTTATATCAGCTTTAAAGAGAAAGGATTACTTTTTAAGTAAAATACAACTATGCCACAACTAGAAAACATTGAAGCAATCGAAAAAAGACTTTGGGGTGCGGCAGATACGCTTCGTGCGAATTCCAATTATGCTAGTAACCAATATTTTATGCCGGTCATGGGCCTGGTATTTTTACGTCATGCTTATAGTAGATATTTAGCTGTAAAAGACGAAATTATAGCCAGTCTACCCACTCGTGGAGGTAAAACACCAGAGTTAACAAAAAAAGACTTCAGTAAAAAATCTGCCATATTTTTACAACCCAAAGCTCAGTTCGACTATCTTGTCGCTCTTAAAGACAGTGATGATCGGGCTAAAGCTATTGTGGATGCAATGGAATCGATAGAGTCTGATTATGAAACTTTGGCTGGAGTATTGCCAAAGAAGGAATATCGAGAACTGGATAATGAAATATTGGGACAACTGCTTCGCGCGTTAAATCCTGAAGAACTAAAAAAGGTTACTGGCGATGTATTCGGCAGAATCTATGAGTACTTTCTTACTCAATTTGCTGATCAAAAAGCTCACGATGGGGGTGAGTTTTTTACACCAGTGTCGTTAGTGTCGCTTATTGCAAATGTATTGGAGCCTAAAAAAGGCACAGTACTGGATCCTGCCTGTGGAAGCGGAGGAATGTTTGTTCAGAGTGCTCGCTTTGTCGAGAAATTACATCAAAATCCAAACGATAAGTTTAATTTTTATGGACTAGAAAAAAACGGCACCACAATCGATTTGGCCAAAATGAATTTGGCAGTTCATGGCTTAGTTGGTGATATCAAAAAAGCTATTACATATTATGAAGATCCGCACAACTTGTTCAACAAAGCTGATTTTGTGATGGCTAATCCACCATTTAATGTAGATGAAATTGACGCGGACAAAATCAAAAACGATCCTCGTTTATCGTTTGGTTTACCTGGTGTAAATAAGAAAGGTAAAGTCAGTAACGGGAACTATGTTTGGATTAGTTATTTTTATAGTTACTTAAAAGAACAAGGCAGGGCTGGATTCGTAATGTCTTCTCAGGCATCTAGTGCTAGAGGAGAAGAAGCTAAGGTGCGAGAAAAACTCATTGATACTGGTCATGTGGATATCATGATTTCTATTAGATCCAACTTTTTCTATACACGAGCTGTTCCCTGTGAGTTGTGGTTTTTTAATAAATCTAAATCAGCTGAATTTAAAGATAAAGTGCTAATGATTGATGCGCGTAATGTATTCCGAAAGGTAACTCGCAAGATATTTGATTTTAGTCAAGAACAACTACAAAATATCCTATCTATCATTTGGCTTTATCGAGGAGAGAATGAACGCTTTCATGAATTAGTAGCAAATTATATTTCATCCACGCTTCATGAAGCTGTTCAGTGTATAACCCTTACCAAGGATTATGCCACAATTTTTGCTAGATTAAATCGTGAGCTTCAGTCATTTTTAAATACTCTTCCAAAAGACGGAAAACAATCAGAAACGGTCAATGAATTAAACGATTGTATAAAAGATTATTCTGACAGAAGCACTGAACTTGCGAAGTTCGTAGAGGAAAAAAGCTCATGGTGGGAAAAACAAAACAAAGACGTTATTAAACTTTTTGATGTATATGAGGAATTGAAACCACTTGCTGAGGAAAACAAAAAGCTAATCAAGAATGCAGAGTTGATGTATAGGCTCATCAATCGTTTGATAGATCAATGCCTGAATACCCACAATGCAAAAGAGAGCGAAAAATGGAATACAAGAGAAGTAGTTAAACTAAAAAAACAGGTTGAGGTATCGCGTGATGTAGTGATTAATCAATTGAAACTTGTTCGATATTTTAATCATCAGGCAGAGTGGCTTATTGAAAGATTCCCTGAAGAGAAACTCCGTGATGTGGAAGGCTTGGTGAAGTTAGTGGAAAAAGAGGGTGAAGATGGACTAAAAGCCAACGATTGGAGCTTAACTCCTGGCAGGTATGTTGGGGTTGCTCCTGAAGAAATAGATCCAGACTTTGATTTTA
>Ga0268285_1000949_pt1 | contig 15081 bp, 14 predicted proteins | sample saktaG_2_FD_190144 | JGI IMG/M metagenome (GOLD analysis project Ga0268285, IMG submission 190144) | Saline water microbial communities from Sakinaw Lake, British Columbia, Canada - sak_2013_06_06_120m | ecosystem: Environmental > Aquatic > Non-marine Saline and Alkaline > Saline ... | reverse complement strand
TCAAAAAAAATCACTCTTCCATTAGATGTTTTTTCTACTGCCCATGAATGTTTAACAAAAACTGAAAAAACAATCAGACAAAAGAAAAAAAGGCTATAGATTATCTTGCGCTCGCTTGCTGGCTTGTCCATATTTGGTCCAAAAAATTATCAAGACAGCTATTACAAAATATATAGCTATCATCCACTGCCATGAGATGGATGTTTCAAAAGATGCAATTGGAATTTTAGATACATACTTTAATACCGCCAACATCGTCCCAGAAACTTCTTTGTATGGCAACCACAAAATTCGCAGAATTACAGATGGAGCAAAAAACAGAAAAAGTGGAGCGATGCCCAAGATCATGATGACAGGAATTAGCGGAACAACGATTAAATTTACAAATGGAGCAACAACTGAAACTTTCCCGAACTGATGGACAACAAGAGGAAGCGTCAAAATTTGCGCAGACAAAGATACAAGAAAAAGACTTTTTATCTTAAGCGGATTCGGCCAATTCTCCGTTTTTTCTTCCAAAACTGGCCACAAAAAAAGAATCCCCGCCACAGCCATAAATGACAACTGAAATCCAATATCATATCTCAGGAGCAGTGGATTTATCAAAAGCATCATTGCCATCGTAAAAGTAAACGCATTTTTTGCAGAAGAAACTCTCCCAATTTTCAATGCTAACAGAACTAAAAAACCCATAATCCCTGCTCTCACAATTGAAGCAGAAAATCCGATGATTGCAACATAACCAAGAATTACCAAAACAATTCCCCAAAATATCTGTTTTCTGTTGAGACCGATTGATGCCAAAAAAATAAAAAGTAAACTAGAAATTATTGAAACATGCATCCCCGAAACAGCAATCACATGGCTCGTCCCTGTAATTGAAAAAATATCTTTCCAAAATTCCGAAATGCCATTTTTATTTCCCAACAAAATCGCTGACAGAAAATTCGCTTCCACTCCTGAAATTGATTGTTGAATCTTTTCTTGAATAGATTTTTTCAACATAATCATCGCGCCAAGCGCGCTCATGTGCGTCTTCTTCTGCAAAACAGTGATTGTGGGATTAAAACTGATTGCTTGTATATCATGTCTTAATAAATATCCTTGCCAATCAAAATCATCAAGCTTTTCTGGAACTCTAATTTCTCCAGATATTTTCAGTCTATCTCCATAACTATATTTGGGAAATGTATCCGTCCTGACCTGTAAATTCCCACTCACTCCATCAACCTTGAGTGTCAAATTTGTGTAAGTCAATCTTTCATCAGGTTCTTTAATAATAGTCCCTGTAACATCTTTAACATTTTTTTCTGCCAGAAAAACGATGCTGTCGTTGCCGATGTTGAATGCATTATTACATCTAACGATCCCTACTAAAAAACAGATCAGCATTATACTGATCGTAAGCATCTTGTGATCAATAATTGCCCAAACGATTGATACTAAAATCAGTACACTTGACAGCATTATCGCCCATCGTTGGATGATGAAAAATGAAGAGAAAGCGATGCCGATTAAAAACGAAAAAATAGCCCAGAAAAATATCTCAGCTCTTGTCATGACAACTCTATAATTTTATTAGCTGTTTTTAGACCTTTTTTAATGCACAAACTACTTTTTGGAATATGTAAAAAAACAGCTAATGATTTTATAATTGCATCATTAGCCTGCCCTTTTTGCGGTTTTTTTGTAGTATATATTTTGAAATTTGTATTATCTATCTGCTCAACCTTATTCTGTTTCGCCCCCGCCACAACTTTTACATTGATGGTCATAATAGTATAATAACATCTAAACATTGTAGCATGCCACTTACGAATTCGTGATTCGTATACATTCGTCTTACTTCGTGCTCATTCGTTCTTTCTACTTAGCTTTTTCTATGACTTCTTCCATACTTGGCAACCCCACTTTCCATGAAATTACTTCTTGATCATTTTCATCTGCAACAACGATGGCCGGAACTGCCATGATCCCAAATAATTGAGCTTCTGCCAAACCATCCGCCTCATTTATACTCATCATCTGAACGTTCTGCCCCGCCTCTTTCAATTTTTCCCCCATAGCTTTTGCTGGTGGACAATTTGGACATGTTATCGACGTAAAAATTTTGATCGTTTTCATATTGTTTTTATTAAAAATTAACATTACCCCCTACTGTCATTGCAAGGAGCTTCTTGTTGCCAGTTGGCAAGAAGAAGTGACGAAGCAACCTCGTAACGAAACGGTACGTATATTCAATTGTTTTAATGAAATATAATCTCCATTTTGAATTTCTTTTCTTCCATCTGCGATAGCTTTCTTCTTTGACTTAGATATTTTTTCTCCCTTTGTATTTTTCATAATATTCTATTTAGAAATTACTGTCAATTTATCTACTACGTAGATATCTACGTAGATAAAATTTATTTATTTACGAAATTTAACATTATTATTGGTTTACATAGCATCGTCATCCGTCATTGTTTATTGAAAATTTCACCCCGCAGGGTGACCAGCCTGCAGGCTGGGATTCTGTAGGGGCAATTCACCAGTCTCGAATTGGCAATCGAGCCGAGGCGGACGAATTGCCCGCGTCGTCCATCGTCGTAAAACCCGCCGCAACTGTCGCAATTATTTTAAATTTCTCATCATTATCTTGTTTGCTATATTCCTACGCGGGCGACCATGAAGGCACGCCCCTACACGACTATAAACATAAATACTTCTATCTAATTTTCACCTCTCCTACAAATCCCTGTAAAACCCCTGCCATCTCCTGTAGCACATCATCCCCACAACCAACCTTCCCCTCCCATTCGGGATCTAAAGTGACCAATGGTCTGAATTGTTGCAAGACAGCTTTTTTTGCTCCTTTAATTTGTTCTCCAATTTTTCCAATATTTTCTAACGACACAACATCCGGAGCAACGGTTATTCTAAATTCGTAATCCAATCCTGATTGCATAATTAAACGCACGGATTCGCGGATTTTATCAACTAAATTTTCTGGACATTTTAACAAACTGACATATTGATCAAACGGCGCTTTGACGTCCATGGCAATAAAATCAACTAATTTTTTCTGAATCAGGGCTTGAAGCATCTCTGGGTTCGTTCCATTTGTTTCAATCATAATCTCCATCTTTCCATCAAGCGCATCAATCTCTTTTATTTTCTGAAATAAACTTGGCAGATCCTGATTTAACGTTGGTTCTCCTCCTGTCCAACACACTGCATCAATCCATTGTTTTTTCTCTTTAACTCTTTCCATCAACTCTTCTTCAGAAATTTTAGGAGCATTCTCAAACCCAATAACAAGATCTTTATTGTGACAAAACGGGCATCTCAAATTGCACCCACCAGTAAAAATAACCGATGATATTCTACCGGGAAATTCTATTAAGGAAACTGGTAAAATTCCTCTTATATCAACCATTGTTTTTGAAAAATCCTTGGTTGGCTGTTTTATTTCTATCTTTCAATTCAGCTATTTTTCCTTTATTCCACATACTTACAACAGAAAAATATCCTGTCACTCTAGTAATGATGTCCAAATTAGAAGATCCGCAATATGAACAATTATCTTGAATTCCTCTAATAACTCTCCCGCAATCTTGACAAGATGTGAATTCTGGAGAGAACGCAACTTGATCATTCGTAGTATTATAGAAAATCTTTTTTACTAAATTTGCAATGCTTTTTCCAGATGGTTTCGCCTCGCCAAGCCAGATATGTGAAATTGATCCCGCCTCAATGAGTGGATGTAATATACCTTCTTGTTGCACTCTTTCAATTGGGTCCATATCAGCACCGACATTAAGCAACGTTGAGTTAGTATAGTAAATCTCATCTGTATCAATATTCCCTTGCACCACTTGTGCAGTTTCATGCGGATACCATTTTAGATCAAGCTTTGCAAAACGATAAGCAGTTGTTTCGGCAGGTGTTTGTTCAAGAACAAATTTCATTTTGTATTGTTCTGAAAGTTTTTTTGTCACCAGATTCATGTGCGCGATAACCTTAATTCCAAATTTCAACGCCTCTCTTGATTCATGCATCTCTTCTCCTGTGTGTGCTTTCACTAACTCATTAAGCCCAACCATACCAATTAAATGAGAGGCTTTATGAATACGATAATATGATCTCCCATCTCTTTTGATAGATAAGAATCCCAATGGTCCTGATGTCCCCATATTCAAAAGATATTCCATAAAAAGATGTTTCTGTCTGTGTGCTTTAACAACTATTTCCATCACACGATTGATCTCCGCAAAAAGTGCTTTCTCGTCTTTTTTAGCTTTGTAGGCAATTCTTGGTAAATTGATCGTAATGTTCTGAATAGCTGAATATCTCATTTTCCACGGTTCCAATGCATCTATAAGATCTTCTGGCTCAAGCTTAAATGCTAAACGACAGCATTGAGAAATTTTTGCAGTCTCTCCTCTATCAAAAACAAAGTATGTAGTACCTTGATCTGCAGCCACATCTGATGCAAACTCAAGAAATTTTTCATGACCTTCTGTTCTGAAAAACTTTTCCGTAATGTGTAAAAGTGGCTTTGGGAAGAAGAATGGACGCCCTGTAGCATCTCCTTCTTTGTAAACTTCAAATAACGCCCAAACAAATTTTTGCGCTAATTTTTCATATTCCGCATATGTTTTTCCTGTAAATTTTCCGCCTGGCCCAATCGCTTTAACTTTCTCAAAATGTTTCGGCACTTCCCAATACAAGTTGATGTCAGAAAAAATTGCTTGTCCACCTCGTGCAACTGACTGTTGGGAAAATTCAAATATGAGCATCTGCGCAAGCTGTTTTATTTCTTTGTCTGACATCCCTTCCAAGTATGGAGCAAAAAACAAGTTGACCGCATCCCATCCGATTGCTCCAGAAAAATGACATTGCAAAGCGGCAGAAAATTTTACTAAATGCGCCAAAAGAACTGCCGGATTTTTAGCAGGTTTAGCTTGAGCAAGAGATGATGTTAAATCCAACCCAAACTTTTTTACGTATTCCAAACTTTGGCCCGAGCAGTATGGGCGATCTACCATCCCCAGATCGTGTAAATGAATTTCACCGCTTGCATGTGCATCTGCAACATCATTAGAGAAAACAACGAGCAATGCATATTCTTTCTTCACTCTCTCCGCGAGTGTTAAATTTGTCGCTTCAGGACCGTGAGGGACATTAGCATTATCTCTGTTCTTCTCAAGCATAATAATTTTACCAACATCGTAAAGTGGAACACCTAACCTGGTATATGATTTTCTAATCCCCTCCAAACCTTTTTCAATAAGTTTTACATTAACTAATTCTCTGATAAGCGGAGCAGAAACAAATTTCAAATCGTTCTGTTTGATAAATTTTTCTATTTCATCGGCAATTTCTAACGCAACTCTCAGATCAGCTCCCGTCTCTTTAATTAAACTCTCTGAGATTCTCTCTTTATCCCATTGCAAAATATCATCCTCTGATGTTTTAACAAAAAGAGCCATATCGGTGACATCCGAAATGAACTCTTTAGCAAACGGAAGACTTTTAGTCTTTTTCTCTATTGATTTTTCTGTATTATTTTCCTGTTGATTTTTTTGTTCGTTTTCCATATTATAGTAAATCCGTTCTATTTTATTGTTTCATTTTTCGTCTAATAAAAGCGGGGATATCAAATTCATCTTCTTTGATAATGTTCTCTTTTGATGAAGAATCATTTTGTCTTTCGTCCTCTTCTTCCTTTTCTACATCTGTATCATTTTTGCTTTCAGATTTTACCCGAGAATTCTCATCTTCATCAGCAACATCATCCCCTATGTTTCTATCTAATGACTGAAAAGAATTAGCAATTGTATCTTTCTTTTTAGTAGAACCATGGGCCACCTCACAATTATCAAATCCTGTTGCAATTACTGTCAGTTTTAGTTCTCCCTTTTTCAAAGTATTATCAATCACTGCTCCAAAAATCACCTTGGCTTCTGGGTCAATAGATTCTGTGATAACTTTTGCTGCATCATTGATTTCACTCATCGTTAAATCTGATCCACCATAGATGTTAAACAAAACTCCTTTTGCTCCGTCAATCGCAATTTCCAATAATGGACTATTGATCGCTGTTCGTGCCGCTTCCACTGCACGTCCTTCACCAACTGCACTTCCTATCCCCATAAGTGCTGAACCAGCATCCCGCATAACAGCTTTTACATCAGCAAAGTCAACATTAACGATTCCGTTTACTGTAATCAGATCAGAAATTCCTTGAACAGCTTGTCTTAGCACATCATCAACTACAGCGAAAGCATCTACCAAACTCGTTTTCTTATCAATAATATCAAGTAATTTATCGTTTGGGATTGTAATCAATGTATCTACATATTCTTTCAATCTCTGCAAACCATGTTCAGCAACAGCAGAACGTTGCGTCCCTTCAAACCCGAAAGGTTTCGTCACAACTCCAACTGTCAAAGCTCCTGATTCTTTGGCAATCTCTGCAATGGTCGCACATGCTCCTGTCCCCGTTCCTCCTCCCATCCCAGCCGTGACAAAAACCATGTCCGCACCTTTAACGAGCTGATGGATTTCTTCTCTACTTTCTTCCGCTGCCTGTCTTCCAACTTCTGGATTCATTCCAGCGCCCAACCCTTTAGTGATGTTTTTTCCAATATGAATTTTTTCAGGAATACTGTTGTTGTGTAAAGCCTGTGCGTCTGTATTAACTGCAATAAAATCAACCCCTTTTACTCGGGCTGCTATCATTCTTCCTACTGCATTTCCTCCTCCACCACCAACGCCAATGACTTTGATTCTTGCAAATGATTCTACTTGTGGTTTTATTTCTGGCATAACATTTTACCCTTTCATCGCCACAAAATAATGTGGTCGTTGGTTAAGTATACACCTCCATTGCTCCTTCAACAAGGATTGACCCGCTTTTCATAATTCAACTTTTTTTGCCATATCAGTCATTTTCCTGTGGACAAGTAGAAATCCTTACATCCCTCCATGTATATCATAAACAGGATCAGCTCCGTCAAATCCATTCTCAAATCCAGCTTCAAGAGAGTTGAAGTCGTCGTCGTCATAGAGACGACTATATGGACGATCACTATCTTTTATACTCATTTTAATTCCCATATGAAATTCTTTCCCATTATTAGATCTTGCATATAAATATACTTCCTGCTCTGCGTTCTCAATTTCCGTGATATTATTCCAATCCATATCATCTAACGATTGCGGGTAAATTTGATTATTTTTACTAAAATATATTTCAAGTGCCAGAAGTAAATTCGTAATATTGGATACTCTTATAGAATCTTCTGCATATTGTTTTTTCTCTTCTAATGCTATCCTTAATTTATACTTAGCTTCATCATCTGGAGTTGAATTTAATATATCTTCTAATACGGATTGTACTGCATCAGACACATAATTTGCTAACCTTCCTCCTTTTGCACGATCATCTCCGGTTAGATTAGGTAAACTATTAATCTGATTAGCAAGTTCAATCACTTTTGCATTATTAGAAATAACATTTAGATCAGTTATGGAAGAAGCTTGAGAAACAGCAGTGACTGCAGTAGTTTTATAATCCACAATAAAATTTTCAAGATTACTATCTGAATCTACTAAAGCCGTCAATGAAAGACCGTCATCATCTGTTAGAGATCTTGCCATTAACATCTCTATCCAAAATTCTGACCAATCTTTAGGAATATCTGATAGTATATATACGCAAAAATTACCATCAGCATCAATTGGATAAGTTTTTGACTCATTCGTTAATACTGATAGAATCTCATAATTCTCTGGATCGTTAATTCCTTTCGGGAAAACTACTTTTCCGCTCACAATAGTATACTGTTCTGATTCTTCTAGACTACAAACATATTTATCTTTCCCCGCCATATACCACGCCCCCACGCCAATAGCCATAATCAAAGCAACTACAGACGCAACAATAGCGATTAGTTTAAGATTTATTGATCTGACAGGTTTTACGTCATCAACTGTCACGGTATTATTTACTATTTCTGGTTTTTCAGTTTCTGGTTTTATTTGATTATCAGTTTCTGCCCCCGTGTAGAGACGTTGCATTGCATCCTCTCTACCGTCGCATTGCAAAAACCCTTCATTTACATCCGCTTCCTGCCATCCCTGTGCAATTAAAACACGCTTTATTTCTTCTTTATCAACTCCACTCTGAAGTTGTTGTTTGATATATTTTATTAGTTCTTGATTAACCATGTTTTTATTTTTATTTGTTAAAATATTAACTTGTATAAACGACGACACAGGTTCAAGATACTTGTCCCGATGTATATCTGGGATTGAACCCCTACATAATCAACTTACAATCACGGCATAAAAACTTTAATCCACTTTTTCACTTTTCCGATAGCCGATTTTATCCATGTTGGCACTCCTCTAAATATTGGGCTGTGGCTTGGCGCTTCTTCAGACGCAAAGAAGGCTAATCCAACTGGAACAGCGAAAGAAGGATCATCTGCTTTATCAATTACCCCTTTTAGATCTCGTGGAAAACCTAATTGAGCAGGCAATTTAAGAACATCTTTAGCCAAATCAACCGCCCCAGGGACTTTAGATCCTCCTCCAGTGAGAACTACCCCTGCGGGGAGAAGACGTTGATGTTTGATTTTCTTTAACTCTTTATCTACTAAATAAAATATCTCTTGCATTCTTGCTTCTATGATTTCAGCAACTTTCCTTCGTGGAATTATTCCATTTTCAGATGAATCAATTTTGGAAAGATCTACTTGATCTCTACGATTTATTTCTGACGGTAATGCAGACCCAAATTCAACCTTTATTTTTTCAGCAATATCCACAGATGTCTTCAAACCAATAGCTATATCATTCGTAATGTGAACAGCACCAACTGGCAGAACACTTAGATGGATTGCTTCGCCATCTTCAAAAACCGCTATACTCGTTGTTCCAGCTCCAATGTTTACGATCACCACTCCCAAATCTTTCTGTCTTTTCGTAAGCACAGATTTTGCCGCTGCTAAAGGAGCGGGAATTACACCGCGAATATCCATTCCTGTTTGAAAAATACATTTGGTCAAATTTTTAATAGTTGGAGTAGACCCTGTGATGATCATAGTATCTGCTTCCAATCTCACTCCATTCATTCCCACTGGATCCTTAATATGTTTCTGCCCATCAACAGCGAAACTTCTAGACACGACATAAACAACTTCTCTGTTCACTGGTATAGAAATTGTTTCCGCCGCACTTAATGCGCGCGAAACATCATCTGCACTAATTTCTCCATCAGCTCGAGATACTGCTACTACTCCCTTGCTTTCTGTCACCTTGAGATGTGCTCCTCCTACATCTATAAATGCTTTATCAACAGGAACACCTGCAACACGTTCGGCAAGCTCTAATGCAACAATAATTGATTTCCCTACTTCTTCCAGATCCGCAACGACATCTCGCTTCATGCCTTGAATTGGTGAAGAACTCGCTCCGATAATTCTCAAGTTTTCCCCTGATAAATGTTGCATAACAACAACTTTGATGGTTGTCGTTCCGATGTGAAGCCCTACTATTGTTTCTCCTGCCATTGTTTGATTGCTTAATTATTTATGTTTTTTAGTCGTTTCTCTTCTTCTCTCATTACAGCACGATCTCCCTGTTTTATATGATCATATCCCAGCAAATGCAGAACGGCATGTATCAAAACATCTCTTAAATCATCTTGGAAGCATTCTCCACGTTGTTCAACTATTTCTGGAGCTATGATGATCTCTCCTAAGAATCCTTTTTCATCTCCTTCAAACGAAAGAACATCTGTCGCTTTGTCCTGCTTTCTATATTTTTTATTTAGCTCTCTAATGTTCTGTTTTCCTACAAAAGCTATGCTTACATTACTGTCATTAATTTCTTTTTCTTTTAGAACAGAACGCACAATCTTTTTCACAGATGGCTGATCAATTTTCATCTCAGTCTGATTATTTATATCAATCTTGTTCATGCTTTAAGCTAATTTACAGATTTGCTAAAACCTCTCCGTTTTCTAAAATTTGAAATGCGTTCATGAATTTTTCAAAAATATCTTCGTCCACTTTATACGATATTAGAAAATTATATGAATCATCTGCCCCAGTTATTATCGTAAACTGACTCTCTTCTATTTGTCCATTTACAAAATTATCTTCTTCTGCAATTTCTTCACCGACAGAATTATCTATCTCAATCTGATCTCCGTAAAAGTTAATCATGTTTTCAATTAGTTGATCTTCACTCAAACTAGTAATGTTGATTGTCATAACTGGCTCATTATCTTCCTGATCATCATCAAAAACAATTAGAAATTCTGTATCTTGATACTCCGCTTTATTTCCCACTTCTGGATAAAGCAACATCAGGTCACCGCTATCTAATTCTTTCATACCCCAATCTTTAGGAATCTCTCCCTCTATATCGTAAGTAAGATTTTCAAATTTCCTCCATCCAGAATTGATACGAGTAAACTCTGAAATGATATTCATCTCTTCATCATCCTTATTGAGATATTTCATCGTTTCTAAAATTGCTGAGAAACTTTTCGTTGTCCCGCTTGCAACAGTTAGTTCCTCTCCCCATGGAGAATATCCTTCCAGTTGCAAAGATATTTTGTGATTTCCCGGAGATAAATTTTCAATCCGCGATGGAGTCACTTCATCCAACCGCTCATCGTCAAAAAAGATACTCGCTCCAATTGGGTTAGATGATATTAATATCTCTCCGTATTCTTTAGCACTATTATCACTCTGGCTGCCTATTATTGCATTGATACTTTCTACGCTCTTGTTCTTGATGTTGATATCCGCTTGCCAGTCACCTTTTTCACTTGAAAGCCATATTGAGTGTTCACCATCTTTTAGCCCAGTAAGAGAAAATGGAGTAAACCTAGATGTACTTTTCCCATCAAGGATTACTAATGCCTGTCCATTCGCCATACCAATAGTTGAAACCTCTCCCATTGTCACTTGAGTATCTGAAACTTTGTCATTATTAGTATTTTTTACATTATTGTAAATTTTTATCGCAACAACAAATGCTACCACGCCTATGATTATAACCGCAATCATAGCTCCAATAATTTTTAACCATTTTGGATCAATTTCCGGAGAATTATTTGTATCGTTTTTTTCGTCTTTCATATCATCTGGAAGAATCTGCCCAGAAAGACCTACATGTGTATTCATAATTTTTATTTTATTTTATTGTCTTGAGCGATAGCTGTAGCATAAATTTCAAAATCCAAATATCAAATTCCAAGGGAATTTCAGCCCGAGGCTGATCCGCATCGGACGAATATATTCGTATCGGGCGGAAAAAATATCTCAGCCCGCGAGCTGATCATCCTGCGGGGTGAAAATATCAAATACAACGATATATCTTTTTAATTTGAGTTTTGACATTCCTTTTTAATTTGTCATTTTTAATTTTTAATTTACTTGTTAGTTATTGCAACAGACTTTCCACTATCTCTCGTATTCTTCCTCCATCCGCTTTACCTTTCAGCTGTTTAGCAACCGTTCCCATCACTTTTCCGAAATCACCTTTTTCAGCAGACATTTCTTCTATGACAGTTTTAACGACAGTTGTAATTTCTTCGTCCGAAATTTGCGCAGGTAAATATTTTTCTAGAACAACTAATTCCCCTTTTTCTTTTTCTGCAAGTTCTGCTCTTCCACCTTTTTCGTATTCATTAATAGCTTCTTTCCTCTGCTTCGCCTGTTTAGCAATTACTTCAATAATGACTTCATCAGACATTTCTTGCCTGTTCATATCAATCTCTTTATTTTTAATCGCCGATTGAAGCATCCTCAAAGTAGCAACTTTTTCAGTATCCTTACTCTTCATCGCCCCTATTAAATCTTGTTTGATTGTTTGTATAATATCCATAAACATAGAGTTAAAAGTTAAAAAGTTATACAGTCAAAAGTACGGCGTTATTCCGACGGACTTTATAGACTTTCGACTTTAAGGACTCTTAAACTAACTTACCCGTTTTCCGCAAAAAATCACGTTCTTTTTGAATTTCAAGTCTTCTTAAAGCATCTTTTCTAAGTTGAGTTCCATTTTTTTCTGGTTCTCTAAATCGAACTTTTCGTGCTTTAAGTAGAAGTCCGCTTTGCTGAACTTTTCTAGAAAATCTTCTTAATAGCCCTTCCGAGCTTTCTTTTTCTCTTTTTCTTACTTCTACCACTAAAATCACCTCTCTTTCTACCTTATGATTAAGGCATTTTCTTAAGAATACCATTTGGCGGTATAATCCGTCAAATGTTCTTTAACATCTTCTTTACTCTTGTAAAAATCTTTTCTTCTCCAATCATTTCCTGCGCTCCACTAACCATATCTCGCATGATAACAACATTATCAATTGCTTCTTTCTGCCCGATAATTATTGATAGTAATGACCCTTCTTTGTCAGCAGCCTTTAATTGCGATTTCAGACTCCCCTTGGCAAACGATTCTTTAACAAAAATTCCAACGTTGGTTAAACTTTCAAATAATTTCAATCCTTTTTTTCTTCCGATGGTTCCTAACGCTACAAGAAAAACCTTCGCTTTTTTCCTCTCAGGAACTTTAACCCCACGATGTTTCATCAGCATAATCATTCTTTCTATCCCCATCCCAAACCCTGCTGCAGGAATTTCTCCTCCACCCAAATCTTTCACTAAATTATCATAACGTCCGCCTCCTCCAAATTGAACGTGCGAATCTTTAAATTCTTCATCGTCTGAACAAATTTCAAAAACAGTTTTTGTGTAATAATCCAAGCCACGCACAAGCTTTGGGTTTAGAAAATATGGAACATCTAACTCATCTAAAAATTCTAGAACAAGCATCAAGTGATCATGACATTCTTTACAAAGATGATCTACAATTTGCGGAGCATCAGCAATAACTTCTTTACAATCATCATTTTTGCAATCAAGAACTCTTAATGGATTCAAAGCTATTCTCTCTATGCAATCTTTACATAGTCTGGCTTTGCGACTTTTCAAAAAATTCAATAAAGCACTTCTGTATCCTTTTCTACATTCACTACATCCAATACTGTTTACATGTATAGAGATATTTTTAATTCCTAATTTATAGAAAATTTTCCAAGCTAAATAAATTAATTGTGCATCTATCACAGCATCATCACTACCGAAAACTTCAAACCCGAATTGAGAATGTTGTCTTCTTCTCCCTGCTTGAGGTCTTTCGTAACGAAACATTTGACCCTCATAATATAGCTTAACTGGCTGAGATAAATTAGACATCCCGTTCTCTATATATGCTCTTGCTATTCCTGCTGTTCCTTCTGGTCTTAATGCTAATTTCTGTCCACCTTTTGCAGGCAAAATATACATTTCCTTTCGGACAACATCCGATGCAATTCCGCTACTTCTCTCAAAAAGCCCTGCATCTTCCAGAATCGGAGTTTGAATTAAAGAAAATCCAAAAGTACTTGCAAACTTATGGACAGTATTTCTTATATGAGTCCAATAACGATTTTCTCCCGGCAACACATCCTTCATCCCCCTTGGAGCAGAGAATTGTTTGGAAGATTTAGAAGTTTTCTGAACTTCTAGCTCTTTTTTGATAGTATCCATATAATTATAATTAAGTTCACTTTAATCTCACTACTAAATTTGAAATTTTCGTTATCAGTACACAGGTTGATCAATAACCCCCATCGTATCCCATGGCCAGATTCTTGTCCATGCTCTACCGATGATGTATTTCTTGTCAAGTGGTCCCCACTGTCTTGAGTCAGAACTTTCAAATCTCCGATCTCCTAGAACATAGTATTCTTCTCCTCCTAATGTCACATTGATACTCCCCGAGGTCAGAACACTGTCCGCAATATAGCTTTCTGTTAATCTAAAACCTTCTGGAAATTCTTCATTGAAGATCACTATATTCCCATTACTAATTTTAACAGTTTCGTTGGGAAGTCCTATAATTCTTTTGATAAAATACTTGGTTTCATCTTTCGGATATTTGAATATAATGACATCTCCTCTTTCCGGTGGGTGGATGTTGAATTTGTAATCAAATTCGTTTGTTATCAAATAGTCCCCATCCATAAAGCTTGGCTCCATACTTCTTCCTTTGACGAAGAATGGTTGGACAAGGAAATGCCGAACTAGGAATACTATTACCAATGCTCCTATCACGATTTTTATCAGATCAATCGTTAAACTTAAAAAACCACCGCAACAAGACTGGTTTAATTGTGTATTTTGTGTTTGTTTATCCATACTAATGTCATTTTACCATAAATTTTGATACATTTCAACCCTTGACAGATACCTAATACATGTCTTTTATTTACGATTTTCTCAATTAAAATTTTCAGACAACTATTGACAAAAGGAATAATTTAGATTAAGCCCCATTTTTACAGTTATTCCAGTTATTTGAAAATTTTATTAACAGGATTGTTTTGTATTTACATGGTGTAAATACAAAACAATCCACACGATTATGAGGAGATATTATCGTGAAAAAAATTGTTTGTTAGATGTTTTGGATATTTCTCCTAAAATGATAAAAATTACACGAAAAAATCTCTATCGATATTCCACGCATCGAAATATCAATTTTATTTGCAAGGATGCCCTGACCTTCTTGCGAGAGTGTAACCATACTTACGATGCGATTACTTCCGCTTGGACAGTTCATAATTTCAAATGGAAAGATAAAATCAAACTTTTTAAGGCGATTTATCAAAAGTTAAATAAAGAGAATGGGAAACTGTTCTTGTCGGAATGTTCGAACTATTGACAGAGTTGAGCGAAATATTGTTTTGACAGCGTCAAAATAATTAATATAATCAGTAGATCGTTGTATAGGGTTATCCAAGTGGGTAACCCTATTTCATTTGTAAATTTAAAAAACCTCCGAGTTAACTCGGATTTTTTAATAATTGAAATTTAAGACATATTATTTATCCCTTTTTTCAAAAAGTTTTTTAATCTCTTCATCTATTTTTCAGGAGCTTCTTTTTCTCTTTCTTTAGTTCTTTAATATGTTTTTCTGGTGACAAATTTTCAGGAGTAGTCCCACCAATATCCTTAATCGTCTGCCGAACTT
>Ga0268285_1000944_pt1 | contig 15129 bp, 21 predicted proteins | sample saktaG_2_FD_190144 | JGI IMG/M metagenome (GOLD analysis project Ga0268285, IMG submission 190144) | Saline water microbial communities from Sakinaw Lake, British Columbia, Canada - sak_2013_06_06_120m | ecosystem: Environmental > Aquatic > Non-marine Saline and Alkaline > Saline ... | reverse complement strand
ATGTTCCCATTCCGGATGATCTTTATCCATCTGCATCCGAAATCTGTGCATGCGATCACCAAGTTCAGATGACGGAACTTTATTCTGCATACCATAAGATGGGTGTTTCGTCCTTTTACTGGTTATCAGAAACGAGGTGTGGTACTCGGTTGAAAAAAAACTAGATTTTAGATTCCTTTTAGATCTAAGCACAATTTTTAAGTAGCATAAAGAACTACCTCCCATTGTTTCACCTGTTGTAATAAACAGGAAAGGAGGTTATCATAATGCCAGGACCATATCGAAGATCTCTAGTTCCCTTCCGGCATGATGTTCGAACACTGATGGATGATATGGAGAACCGGTTATACTCACTCGCCCCTTTTATGAGTGATATATCAGTTCCTTCATTTATTTCCGGTACACGCATGGATCTCCATGTTGATGTCAGGGAACAGGAAGATACTGTTACCGTGTATGCTGATGTTCCGGGGTGTGAAAAAGAGTCAGTAAAGGTCAGATTACTGGATCCGCGCAGGCTTAAAATTTCCTGTGCACGGTCAGAGGAAAAAGAGGAAGATTCTGAAGGATATTACATTAAAGAACGGTTTTCAGGTTCAGTGGTAAGAGAGGTTCCATTGCCTGCGTACGTCGTGCTGGATGATGTAAAAGCTACCTTTAAGGAGGGTGTCCTTGAGGTGCAGCTCAAAAAAAGAGCAGGTGAAGATAAAGGAGATATTGAGATCCTCTAATGCACCTGTTTATCTGATTCAGATGATAATCTGATATCAGTTTATCCCTTTTATTTTCCTTGTTTTTTGAGGGAATTATTCAGATGTAACGGATATTCTCGGCAGAGCCAGGTTCTTTACTACTATCCTGTATACCATTTACGGTCTAATTATCGATCGTGCTGAAACACATTGATTAATATCCATATTCCTAATAAAACATATTCTTTGAGAGATACACAGTACTACAAGGAAGTAATAGTATGGGTTGCCTTGAAGATCTGCCATATGATGTAATTCTATCAAATATATCAATTACAGAAGCATCAAAACATCTGGAACAATATTCGGAGTATTACGATGTTGAATCAGGGTTTAAAATTGCAGGTGTACGCCTTATTGGTAATCCAACAGTCAGGATTGCAATTGATGGTGACACTCTCATCTTTCCCTTCACAAAACCATGTCTCGGGACATTCCTTGTCAGGGTGAACCTGGCTGGAGAGGAGATTGAGAGCCTTCGGAATAGTATCAACAAAAAAAGGAAGTAATATGAAGATGTTCACAGATAACCGAAAATCAGAAGGATGTGATACAAAAAATCGTCCCTATGTTGTAGTCAATGTCGCGATGAGTGCAGATGGCAAGATATCAACCAGTGAGCGCTGTCAGGTGACAATATCAGGCCAGCAGGATTTCATTCGGGTAGATACTCTTAAAGCAGGATCAGATGCGGTAATGGTGGGTATTGGAACCGTTCTTGCAGATGATCCATCTCTAACGGTCAAATCAGAGGCATTAATAACAAAACGTCAAAAGAACCAAAAGGAGCCTCACCCGATAAGGATAGTTATTGACAGCATGGCCCGGACACCTCCGGATGCCAAAATTCTTCATAAAGGACCAGGGAAAAGGATTATAGCCTGTAGCAAAAGAGCACCTCGTGAGTGTCTGGTTGCACTCTCTCCTTATGCTGATATCATAACTATCGGAGAGGAGGAAGTGGATCTTACCTCTTTTATGATGACTCTTGCAGAAATAGGTATCAGATCACTGATGGTGGAAGGAGGTGGCACTCTTATCTGGTCCCTCTTTGAAAAGGGTCTTGTTGATGAATTCTGTAGTTTTATTGGTAATAAGATAATCGGAGGGAGAGAAGCGCCAACACCTGCTGATGGTGAGGGATTTATCAGGGAAACAGACTTTCCCAGTCTTTCTCTAATATCAGTTGAGCAGATTGAAGAGGGAGTTTTCATCAGGTGGAAAGTATAGCCGAATCTGTGCCTAGGTGAACGCATACGTTCATATGCATCGGAAGAAAATTGCGATACTATATCTATTCAGGAATAAAAATATCCTCCTGAAAGCTGATATAGGGGGCCTGAAACATGACAACTATACTTGTTGTAGAGGATAATGCAGTAATCGCAGACCTCATCAGATGGCGCCTTACTGAGATGGGATATAACGTCACCGGGTGTGTTGCAACTGGACAGGAGGCAATCGAGCAGGTAACAGAAACACTTCCTGATCTTATCCTTATGGATATTGACCTGCCGGGAGGAATGGATGGTATCGAAGCTGCCAGAATTATTAAAGAGAGGTTCAACTCCCGGTTTGTATATCTCACTTCATTGTATGATGATAGTATTGTTGAACGAGCACGGTCTACCGGACCACGTGGCTACATTGTAAAACCATTCTCTGATAATCAGCTCAAAGCATCAGTTGAGATGGCATTGAGTAATGATGAGTGATTAATACTGTTTTTCCACCTGTTATAATGATAAAAAATTTCTGAGAATATGGAGTCCTGTCTCACCACTCTTCTCCGGATGGAACTGAACTCCCCATGCAGTTCCGTTTCGTATTGCTGATGCAAACCGGCAGATATACTGTGTTGATGTAATCGTATAGGCAGGAATTGTGTCAGCATAATAGGAATGGACAAAATACACATACGATTCATCAGCAATACCCTCAAATAAGGGATCATCCTGTTCAAAGAAGATAGTGTTCCATCCCATATGGGGAATTTTATATCCCTGCACATCTGGAAAATGCCGAACAACTCCGGGAATCAGACCAATACCGCTATGAATGCCATGCTCTTCAGAGACCTCCATCATCATCTGCATCCCAAGACAGATGCCAAGAATTGGAACCGTTCCAGAAGCTTCAACCAAAGCCTTCTGTAAGGGGGCAAGATGTATCATCCCTTCGGAAAACGCACCAACTCCTGGAAGAATAATGCCATCAGCTCCTGCAATCTCACTGATATCAGAGGTGATGACTGGTTTTCCACCAGCTTTTTGTATGCCTTTACTTACACTCCGAAGATTTCCAAGACCATAATCAATGATAGCAATGGTTTTCATGTATGGTTTCCTTCCCCTTTCTTTCTCCAGCCGCCGCGAATCCATGCATCTGACATTCCATGGGATGCTCCATACGCCCTGACTTTCTTTTCCCATTCGCTCCAGACATCAGGGTACTGTTCCTGTATCATTACCAGAACACCCATATCGCTTGCCGGACACATGTAACATCCTATCCGATCAAGTCGCTCTTCATATAATATATTGTGTGGTGCATCTTGCCACATAATATAGAGCCAGACATGCAATGCAGTCCAGTTATGGATGGGAGCGGCACAGAGCTGGTTTTTCACATAGCTATTTCGCCAGACCCGCGGATTTTTCATCCTGGAGAAGGATTCATATTTTCTCTGTCCGATGAAGGATAATATCTCACCGTAATGTTCATTAATGTAGTCTTTAAGGGGGAGGAGCTTACAGACCTTGCAGCACCACCGGTCATCAATGGAAGGAGGTCCCAGCTCAGAAAAGGAATTCCAGAATTTTTCTCCTGAATTAATCTGTATGACCGGGAGTTGATACCGGTGAGCAACAGTCCTGATGTTCTCCAGTGTTTCCGGGAATTCAAGTCCGGTGTCAATGTTGAGGATAGGGACAGGACCACACGCCTTTAAAACCACAAGAAGGGTTGCCAGGCTATCCTTTCCTCCTGAATATGAGACAGTCTTTATCAGATCCGGATTTTTCTCTACAACCTGCCTGATAAATCCGATTGAAGCAGTCTCAGCTCGTTTTAATTCTGGCTCATTTGCCTGTACTGCGTCTTCCCATGATGCAGTTCCAAAGGTAAAGGCAGAACTGATATTTTTTCTGGTTCTTACTATCTGTCCGCGTGTAAGAGTGCGTGCCGTTTCACTATCTGTCCGCGCCCGCCCGACTCCGATACACCGGCGGTCCCGTGTCAGGATAAACACTTCATCGCCGGTTTGTACATCGTCAGCAATCTCAACGAGTCCGGGGGCAAGAACACTTGATCCTTCTCCTTCTATAGACTGTACTGCTCCGTCATCGACAATCACATACCCGCGTTCCGGCGAGAAAATTGAGCCTGCAACAGGACGGGGGAGTGGTTCCCATCGCTCTTTTTGTGGCAGATATCGTATGGCACCAATGATTGTTCCTCCCATGACAATCTCTTCCATTCTATCATCATCAGGGACTTTTGAGAGGAGGACCAGATGCCCGGGGGGGATAAGCGGAGCACCGTAATGGTTTTGATACACACTATTTACAAAAGCAATATCTGCAGGAAATGCAGGTCTGGCATCTCCGGGAGGAGTTACCGGGACCGGGCGTGTTGAGGCGCCACAGGTACATTTTTCTGATAATACCGGGACATGGCACTCATCACACCAGTGAAGCATAATTCGTCCATGATACAGACCACCCATTGCTACTCAGTGGATATGGCGGGGGATAAAAGGATAGGATCAGATACTCCCTATTCTTTCTACAAGAACAAATAGGATAGGAGACTGACCCTGGATATCTGATTATATTTCCTGTAGCCTGTGGGATTCCCCCACGGTCATTATTTTGTCGTATTGGGTTGTCTGAATTAAAATTTTAGGATAATATTGTATAATCCCCCTCATGTTCTCACAGTGGTCGTATCATAAGTAATATCTCATATTGGATCTGACAGTACTTCTGGCTATATTGAGATCTTACAAGATAAAATCGATACAAGTCGGTTTTTCTGCCGTGTACCGGACTATCAGGTGGTATTGATGATTGCTTTTCTCGCAACTACAGTATTTGTTTTCCTATTATATCTCGTTCTGACCGCAGGAAGTGGTTCTGTCGGTTTGTGGTCATATGAGGAACTGGGCGCAGGTGTAGTACTTTCCCTGCTTATTGGTGCTATATCGCATCCGTTCTTCTGCAAAAAAAGGAGTATACGCATGGCAAATCCGCTTCGTATTCTCCGACTTTTATTATATGTGTTCATTCCATTCTTTTTGGAGATGGCGCGGGCAAACCTGGATGTGGCATACCGGTTGATAACCGGGAAGATTCGTCCGGGAATAATCAGGATACATCCTGAGATGAAGACTGATCTCGGGTTGTTATTGCTTGCAAATTCAATCACCCTGACACCCGGGACGCTTACAGTCGCGGTGGACGATAAGACTGGTGATCTGTTTGTTCATATGATTCACATACCAGAAGGCCTTGAAACTGCAGATATCATGAATACATCTGATGTATTCTCTTTCTTTGATCTGCCCGGCTGGATACGGAGGATAACAAAATGACAGGGGTACCCTTTGAATTGTGTGTACTGGTCCTGGCAATTTTAGTTCTCATGTCAACGTACCGGCTGGTATTTGGACCAACAGCACCTGACCGGGTTGTAGCTCTTGATACAATCAATACACTCACGGTTGGGATTATGCTCATCATTGGTGTTGTTTTTGAGGAAAATATCTTTGTAGATGTGGCAGTTTTGTATGCCCTGCTCTCATTTATCGGGACAATTTATCTTGCCTGGTATATTGAAGGGAGATTTTCATGATAATAGAACTGGTAATTTTAGTCTGTCTCATAATAGGCCTTTTATTCTCTTTACTGGGTGTCCTGGGCCTTATTAAATTCCCTGATGTCTATACCCGTCTCCATGCTGAGACCAAGGCAACCACGTTTGGGATTCTATTCATTGGCCTGGCGATTATCCTGTATGCTCTGTTTATCTGGTCAGATAGTGCTGAAGGGATCTCGCTTGCAGCTCATACACTGATTGCAGTTGTTGTTCTCATGATAACAAATGCAACGGGATCCCATGCAATAGCACGGGCTGCGTATATCAGTGGACAAAAGCCTGACCCCTCTGTTACTGATAAGCTCAAGGATGTGGAGTTATGATTGAGATACTACAGATTCTCATTTTCATCGGTCTACTTCTTACGGGATTTCTCATTATCCTGCAGGACGATCTTCTCAATGCTGCGGTGACATTTGGGGCATTTTCTTTTCTGTTATCACTGGAGTTTTATCTCATGCAGGCTCCTGATGTTGCCATTGCCGAAGCAGGAATTGGTGCTGCTCTTACGACAGCTATCTTTGTAATTGCTATCAGGGGAACCGGGCGAAGAGAGGTACACACATGAATCCAAGGAACGTAACTGCCGTATGCATCATCATTATCTTTGCGGTTGTGTTGCTGTATGCACAGTCCAATCTAACATATGCACGACCCATTTTTCAGGATATGGATCAGTATTTCATTGATTCCGGACAGGTACAGACCGGTGGTAACAATATCGTTACTGATGTCGTTTTTGATTTCAGGGGGTTTGATACACTTGGTGAGGCAACAGTGCTCTGTACTGCGGTGCTTGGAGTGTTAATCGTCTTCCGGCGTCTGATGAAGGGGGAGGAGTATGAAACCGAGTAGTATTGTTACGATAACCGCAGATATCATGTTCCCTTTTATCATGATATTTGGTGCATATATCATCCTCCATGGTCATCTGACCCCGGGTGGGGGGTTTCAGGGAGGAGCCGTAATTGCAAGCGGAGTGATTCTTCTGCTTATTGCTCATAATATCAGGGAGATAGAATCTCTCATCTCCCTCCAGATGTTAAAGAATGCTGAGGCAATCGGACTCTTACTATTTGGGCTGAGTGCTCTTGTTGCCGTCTTTTTCGGGAGCGGATTTTTTACTAACTGGCTGGTAAATACCGGCTCGCTCTTTGGTGCCCCGATAGAATACGGACCAAACCCCGGATATCTCAATACGGGTGGGGTCATTCCTATCATGAATATCGCAGTGGGTCTTGAGGTTCTTGGAGGCTTAAGCATCATCCTTATCCTGATGTTACGCGGTGTGCAGCCTGATAACGGAGGTGAGAGTGAATGATTGGAAATGTTCCATTTATCGTTTCAATACTACTGGTCATGATAGGGATAACCGGAATGCTGACCCGGCATAACCTGATAAAAATAATCATGTGCCTCGGACTTTTTGAGGCCGGGGTAAATCTCTTTCTCGTTTCTCTTGGATACCGGGAGGGTGGCATAGCTCCTATCTTTACCGGATCACCTGCTGGGGCAGTAATGGTAATGCCGACAGTCCAGGCGTTAACACTCACCAATATTGTAATCGGCCTTGCAACGACGGCGCTTCTCCTCTCATTTGTGATGGTACTATACCAGAAATATGGTACGTGTGACGTGAGGGAAATACGGAGGCTGAAAGGATGACCGGAATGGATCTCTATACAAACCTGCCCGGGCTCCTTATTGCGGTACCGTTATTGTTTGCCTTTGCAACTCCTCTTATTGGCAGGTACATACCACGTATCAGAGACGGCTGGGCATTACTCGGGATGATTCTGACTCTCATTATCGGGCTTCTCCTTGCTCAGGAAGTATTCTCTTCCGGGACAATTGCATATACCTTTGGAGTCTCCAATCCTTCTCTTGCCATTCCACCGGATTCTGGCGGAATTCCGGTAAGAATAATCTTTGATATCGATGCGATGAGTGCATTCATGATAATCGTTGCAGTTGTCACCGGATTGTGTGTCATGTTGTACTCATTGTCTGCAACTTCTAAAGGCAGTGGAAAAGATGGCTATTTTGCACTCTTTTTCCTTCTTATTGCCGGTGTTCTTGGCATGGTCTGTACCGGTGATCTCTTTAATTTCTTTGTATTTCTTGAGATAACGTCACTTTCCGGAGCAGCTCTCGTGGCATTCCGGATAGATAAAGGAGTTGCAGTAGAAGCAGGTCTAAAATATGCTGTTATCTCTACCTGTGGTGGTCTCTCCTTTTTGCTTGGTATAGCACTGTTGTACGGCCAGTACAACTCACTCAATATGGCACTCATCGCACAGCGGATGGGAACAACTGGTTTTACCACGCTTGATGCAGTAGCACTCGTCTTGTTTGTGACTGCTCTTGCCATGAAATGCGGAGCGGTTCCGATGCACTTCTGGGCACCTGATGCATATGCAATGGCACCGGCAGCAGTCACTGCCTTTTTAGTGGTCTCAAGTCAGGCAAGCCTGTATGGTCTCTTCCGGATACTATTCAGTCTGTATGGAGAGACTATGAATACTGTTCTCCTTGGCTGGTTTGTCATCATTCTTGGTGTCCTTTCCATGTTTATCGGTGTGACTATGGCCATTCTGCAAAAGGATGTCAAACGACTGATGGCATATCACGCTGTATCACAGACCGGATACATGCTCCTTGGTGTGGGAGTCGGCCTTGCGGTTCTCTCAACTCCTGTTCTTCTGAGTAGTTATGGTATGACTGCAATGGAAGGTGGTATCTTTCACATCATCAACCATGCATTTTACAAAGGACTTCTCTTCCTTACAGCAGGAGTCATCTTCTACCGGTGTGGTACACGAAATCTAAATGATCTGGGAGGACTCGGGCACTCAATGAAGTGGACAATGCTCTTTTTCATCATTGGAGCGTTAGCAATTGCAGGGATTCCGCCGTTTAACGGGTTTGCTTCCAAATTAATGATCTATGAGTCTGTTTTTCTCTTTAATCCAGTCTTGTCCATTATCGCAATGGTAGTCAGCATTCTTACCCTGGCTTCATTTGTGAAAGTATTTCATTCAATCTTTATGGGGCCGAAACGACCTGAATTTAAAGATGTTACCGAAGCACCACTACCAATGCTCATTGCAATGGGGGCACTTAGTCTTCTTGTCATCCTCTTCGGTGTCTTCCCACAGGAGGTATTAGATATGATGGTAATTCCTGCTGCGTCAGCTCTTGCAAACCAGGCCGGGTATATTGGTGCTGTTATGGGAGGTGTAATATGATCGGATATACAACCCTTTCAACCGGATTCGGATTCTGGAACCCCTTGTTCTGGGTAATAGGGTTTGTGATAGCCCTCCTTATTGCATGGCTGATATGGAGGCGGGGAGAATCTACCTACAATCAGAATCCTCTTGGAACAGCACCCTATTTGTCAGGAAATGCAGAACCAGAAAACGGTCAGATTCATATCCCTGGCGGTAATCTGTACTGGGGTTTTACTGATGCACTGGAGCGGTATTATGCGGTAATAAAACCGCTTCACACTGGGAATCTCTCTGATTATTTGTTCTGGTACTTTGGGATAACAGCGATTCTGTTTGTTCTGGTGGTGGTGTTTCAATGAGATTATCACCATCATTTAACCGGTCACTCTGGGTGTTTCACGTAAATGCCGGATCCTGTAATGGATGTGATATTGAGATTGTCGCCACTCTCTGCCCCCGGTATGATCCTGAACGGTTTGGCATTAAACTCGTTGGTTCACCCCGGCATGCTGATGTTCTGCTGGTCACAGGGCCAGTCACCCATCCTATGGCAGATCGGATACGACGAGTCTATGAGCAGGTTCCGGATCCGAAAGTTGTCCTCTGTGTCGGAACCTGTGGACAGTCTGGAGGAGTTTTTTATGACAGTTATAACCTTGACGGGCCTATAAACGACGTCATCCCGGTTGATGTGTATGTTCCTGGTTGTGCACCCCGGCCTGAGGCAATCATTAATGGGGTTGTGCAGGCAATTGCGAAACTTGAACGAATAGAAAAAGGTGGTGACAAATAATGGATCATATGATTACACCAGACCAGCTGGTAGAGAGATACAAAGCCAGGTTTAAAGATCAGGTGTCCCTGATACAGGTAACCGAGAGGTCAGAAGGTGTGAAAAAGATCCCAAGACGTTCAGTCTGGCTGACCATTCCCCGGGATCTGCTGATAGAAGCCATTCGTGAGCTTAAAGAGATAGATTATCCTCATCTCACGGTTATATCAGCAGTTGATACCGGTGATGCTGTTGATCTCCTCTACCATTTTGGTATCGGGTATGGCAATCCCCATCAGGAGATGATGGTCACATTCACGGTGTCCATACCAAAACATGATCTGGTAATCCCGTCAATAACAGGAGAAATCCCGGGAGCTGTCTATTCAGAACGTGAAAAGCAGGAGATGATAGGTGTTACCGTTTCTGGTATCCCTGATAATCGTGGGCTGTTTCTTCCTGATGACTTTCCAAAAGGAGTATTTCCATGGAGAAAGGATGAGACCGGGATACGCGATGATATGATTAAGGAGCTCTGGAAAGTGGATCGCCCGACAGATCGGCCTGCACCTCCTGTGACGGAAGCGAAAAAGAAAGAATCAGACCCGGCAGATGTATGTGAGCCTGAAATTACTGGCAATGCAGTAGATAACGAGGTGGCATTATGAGTGGCATGGAGAAGAAAAATGCATCATATACCATTCCGATAGGTCCCATCCACCCGGCTCTCAAAGAACCAATCCTCTTTACTTTCCAGCTGAATGGTGAGGTTATAGAGGATCTTGACTTTGCCCCTGGCAAAGTACACCGGGGTATTGAATGGATGGGAATGCGAAGAAACCCGGTTCAGATCCTTCATCTCTGTGACCGGATATGTGGGATATGCGGTGTATCACACTCGCTTGCCTTTGCCCAGGCTGTGGAACAGGCAGGAGATATTCCCGTCCCCGACCGGGCATATTATGTCAGGACAATAATAGCTGAGTTTGAACGGATACAGTCACACCTGCTCTGGGCAGGAGTTGCAGCACACGAACTTGGATTTGATACGCTCTTCTATCTTGCATGGCAGGTCAGAGAAGAAGCAGTTGATGTTATTGAGTATCTCACCGGAAACCGTGTCAATTACGGGATAATCCAGATAGGCGGAGTACGAAGAGATTTCTCTGCAGACATGTTCCCACGGATAAAAAAAGCACTAGAGTATTATGAGCAGATCTTTAACAAACTGACAACACTCTTTCTCACTGATAAAACAATTGCGATGCGATGCAAAGATACCGGAATTCTGACTCGGAATAAGGCTCTCGAACTCTGTACGGTCGGTCCGACCATCAGAGCTTCCGGAGTGAAAGCAGATGTCAGAATTGATACGCCATATGCTGCGTATGGTGATCTTGATATCGAGTATGTCCAGCCTGAAATCTGGGGCGGAGAGACGAAAGGTGATGTCTTTGACAGAATTGTAGTCAGACTTTACGAGATTCCCCAGTCTATTCAGATAATCAGGGACTGTATGAACCAGATGCCTGAGGGACCAGTTCTCTCTCTCGATAAATATGCAAAACTGCTTTCAAATCTGAAAAAGATTGAAGGTGACGCATATGGCCGGGTTGAAGCACCTCGTGGGGAGTGTTTTCATTTTGTCAGAATGAATGGGAACGAGGCTCCCTATGCCTGGAAAGTCAAGGCTTCGACGTACTCAAATCAGATGGCATGGTTGGAGATGCTTAGGGGAGAACAGGTGGCAGACATTCCAATTATCATTGCCTCTATCGATCCCTGTATGTCCTGTACTGACCGTGTCATGATTATTAGAAACAATGAGACCGATACACTCACCAAAGAGCAACTGCACCGGTTATCGGTTGAGAAAACACGGAGGATGCAGGCATGATTTTCCCTCTTGATATTATCTGGTTTGTCATTGGAGTAGTCCTCATATCAGTCTATGGAATTGTTTTTGGTCTGCTCTTTATGGGGATAGATCGGGTTATAGCCGCCCGGATGCAGATGAGACAGGGACCACCTGTTCTTCAGCCATTTATAGACGTAAGAAAACTCCTCTGTAAAGACAGTGTTGTACCGGCTCATGCAGTGACCAGTATATTTCATGCAGCTCCCTTCATTGCAGTTGCTGGTGCTATCTCTGTGCTCCTGTACCTCCCAATCGGCAGCATCATGCCGGTGGCTACCCCGGTATCCGGCATATCAGAATGGGGTGATATCGTCCTTATTATGTACCTCTTAACCGTTCCGGCACTGGCAATGGTTGCCGGTGGATTTGCATCAGGATCACCCTATGCCAGTATCGGAGCACAGCGTGAGATGGTGACGATGATGGCATATGAGTTCCCGCTCGCCATAGCCATCGTTGCCATTGCATGGCGTCTTGCGGCAGCTGGGGTTTCGTTCCCGTTCTCTGTGGTAACCCTTGCTACCGTGCCGGTCTGGAGTATTGTAGGCCCGCTTGGTATTATTGGTCTTATTATCCTTCTTTTCGTGCTTGCATGGGTGACACCTGCTGAACTCTCACGCATACCCTGTGATACCCCTGAAGCAGAGACTGAACTGTGTGGCGGTCTTTTGGTTGAGTACTCAGGCAGAAATTTAGCTCTCTTCTATCTCTCCATGGGGATAAAATTGGTGGCGATGGCATCTCTCGCAGTTCTCCTCTTTCTCCCCTGGAACCTCTCCTGGTTCCTGCCGCTTGAGGGGGTATTTGCATCTATTGCAGATACGGGCTTTTTCCTTCTAAAAATGTTTATCGTGATGTTCTTCTCGGTATCGCTCATCAGGGTATCGATGGCACGATTCCGGATTAACCACCTGGTCACGATATACTGGGGGTACCTGGCGTTCGCTGCACTCGTTGGTCTTGTATGTATCGTTCTTGATGGGACCATCGCTCCCCTTGGGGGGTGTCTTGTATGATGCGTCTTCCCTCATTCGGGATGGTCATCAGGCAGGTTCTTAAAAAGCCTGTAACAAATCTCTTTCCTGCAAAACATCTTCCTCCATCCATCACGGGATTTCTTGGGAAAGTGGCTGCTGGAGAGGCAGCGATAACACCCCCGATAGCTGTGCCGGAAAAGTTCCGTGGCATGATACGCTATGATCGCGATAGTTGTATCGGCTGCCGGCTCTGTGTGAGGGTCTGTCCTGCTCATGCGATAGAGTTTTTACCAGAGACGAAACGAATAAGAATCTATGTCACGAGTTGTATCTTCTGTAGTCAGTGTAATGATGTCTGCCCGAAAGGATCCCTGCAGATGAGTGGGGATTTCCTTCTTGCAACAGAAGATCGGTTTAATGAACAGATGATTATTGAATAGTTCATCACATATTTTTTTTGACTCTTGCATTATGCATGGATACCCGGGATATTTTGGGAATAAACCCATTGTGTAGAAACTTGTGTTGAGTTGATATTAGGGCTCTGTTGATTTTTCAAGTGATTTGAAATAGCCATAGGAGAATCAGGTCGAATATTTTTGACCTCTTTCTCCGCCCTCTGCGGTTGGAATTCTTAGCATGATATAAACATCGTCACTATGAAAGTCAGAATGTCATGTAATTACTTCCAGCCTGAGTATGATAGGATGGTTTCACTTGTTTTTTAGACAGAGCCTCTGAAAAGAGGTATAAGAATACAGGTAAACAATACTATCTGAAAATGTCATATCTCGTTGAAATATTTGCCATCCTTGTGCTTATCACACTCAATGGTATCTTTGCCATGTCAGAATTTGCTATTGTGTCAGCAAAAAAAACACGGCTTATGCAACTGGCACATAATGGAGATCCCCGGGCAGCCATAGCACTTGATCTTGCTGATGATCCTACAGCGTTCCTCTCAACCATACAGATCGGAATCACTCTGGCAGGGATATTTGCCGGAGCCTTTGGTGGAGCAATGGTAGCAGAGAGATTCGGAGTTTATCTCAAAGAAATCCCTGCTTTGGGGCCTTACAGTGATATCCTGAGCATTACACTTGTGGTACTTGTGATAACCTATATCACCCTGGTATTAGGAGAACTTGTCCCCAAACGCCTGGCACTTAGTAACCCGGAGAGTATTGCCATTGTTATTGCAAAACCGATGCAAATGCTCTCAATCATAGCAATGCCCCTGGTATTTATTTTGAGCTGTTCGACCAATGCTATCTTACATATTGCACGGGTCAAGGTGGATACCAGACCTTCAGTAACACAAGAGGATATAAAAATTCTCCTTGCTGAGGGTACACAATCCGGAGTCTTTGAGGAATCGGAAATGAGCATGGTAAAGGGGGTATTTGATCTTGATGATAGCCGTGTGGGATCTCTAATGACACTCCGCCCTGATATCATTGCGCTCGATTTGAATGATCCTGTTGATGAGAACCTACAGATAATTATAAAAAGTAATCGTTCTCACTTTCCGGTATATGAGAATAGCGTTGACAATATTGTCGGTATGGTATGTGTAAAAGACGTACTAGCGAGGATTGTACAAAACAACACGAAGGATCTTACACTCTCTCTCACCCAGCCACTCTTCATACCAGAAGGTATCACGATTCTTACCCTTCTTGAATCATTTAAGGAAAGTGGCGTTCTTATTGCACTGGTAACTAATGAATATGGAGGCATTGAGGGCATCATTACACTGCATGATATCCTTGAAGCGATTGTTGGCGATGTTCACTCCTTTGGAGAGCCAATAGAGACACCCATTGTGGAATTGGAAGATGGATCCTGGTTTATTGATGGAGATGCACATCTGGAAGATATCAAGGATGTTATATTGGTAGATTTCTTTCCAGAAGATGGACGGGGACATTACCGGACTATTGCAGGATTTATATTATACATCATGCAACAGATACCTGCTACCGGGGATCATTTTGAATATGGAGGATTTCGGTTTGAAGTGGCAGATATGGATAAAAACCGGATAAATAAGGTGTTAGTCTCACGAATTCCAATGGATTTTCATGATGGTGATGATACTTAAAAGTCAGAAGGGATGAACCAGATAGAGATCCGTTCATCTCAAATAAAGATTTTTTTTAATCATTGAGAACGAGGTACCGGTTACCTGGTAACACCATCCGGTTCAGTCTTCTGACTATCGGTGGTCTTTGTGTTTATAAGGTGTTGTGCAGATGGTATAGATAGACAGATTCCCTGTGGTGAGGGGGTCGGTCCTCCTACATTTTCATCTTTTTTTTCCTTGTTATACACGGTTTACGAGATAGCAGATCTCAAAAAGAACCTGAAAATCGGTTTTTATGAGAGCATCTACTCCTGTGACCAAAGAGATTGTAAGGAATCAGGTTCCGTTCCTACAATTGTTCGATAATCCCTTGGGATCTCCCACATGGCCTGCCGGAACTGTCCTGACCACATGGTCTTATTGGTTACAAATCCAGGTTCTGTAATGAGGGGTTTAATCTCAACCAGCTGTTTGAATATCTTCACCTCCTGTAATCTGAACCGAAACGGGAAT
>Ga0268285_1000938_pt1 | contig 15158 bp, 7 predicted proteins | sample saktaG_2_FD_190144 | JGI IMG/M metagenome (GOLD analysis project Ga0268285, IMG submission 190144) | Saline water microbial communities from Sakinaw Lake, British Columbia, Canada - sak_2013_06_06_120m | ecosystem: Environmental > Aquatic > Non-marine Saline and Alkaline > Saline ... | reverse complement strand
TCTTTGGCTTTTAAGATAGATATTACAGTCGTCTGCATACCTAACAAATTTATGACCTCTTGCTTCAAGCTCCTTGTCAAATCCTGTTAGATATATGTTACTTCCTTGCCATCTGCTAACAGTTCCTACTACCAAGCCTGTAGCGGACTTTCACCGCCAAACTACCGAATATGTCGGGCACACTAAAAAGAGTAGCAACAAAAAATGTTGCTACTCTTTTTAATGAGCAAATCTATAAGCCGGGTTCTGTGTTAGACAATCATCTATCTGGGACATATGTTGCCATAGTCCTCAAGCCACCCTTAGGAACGCACCGAGCAAGTGCATTTGTTCCTTTTTGCGGTGTTGCTCCGGATAGGGTTTACAGGATTGCTTAGTCTCCTAAGCAATCGGTGAGCTCTTACCTCGCCTTTCCATCCTTACCTACCACAAAAAGTGATAGGCGGTATATTTCTGTTGCACTTTCCCTAAAGTTGCCTTCGGCGGACATTATCCGCTATCCTGCTCTGCGGAGCCCGGACTTTCCTCAAATACAGCCTTTCGACTTTGTATTTGCGATTGTCTGATTTACTCACACTTTATTGTAATATGAAAATCTTTGAATGTCAAACACTAAAAAAAGGAATTAATGTAAAGAAAATGAATAATAATTTTTTTTGTATTTAATTTATTTTTAAATTATGATATAATGCAAAAAAGGAAATAACAAAAAATCAAAATTTCATATAATAGAAAGAATGTGTTTATATTATGGAGATGAAATTTAATATGTTACTTGATTTTTTGAAAACTCAAAGTCCTGTTATGCAAGCACTAATAGCAACAACATTTACTTGGTTTGTTACTGCTTTGGGTGCTTCATTAGTTTTTTTCTTTAAAGAGATAAATCGCAAAATTCTTGATATGATGTTAGGCTTTGCCGCTGGAGTTATGATTGCCGCTTCTTTTTGGTCTTTATTAGCACCTGCAATTGAACTTTCAAGCGAAAATGGGCAATTACCTTGGTTAGCACCATTAATAGGTTTTTTAGCAGGAGGAATTTTTCTTAAATTAGCCGATGCTATTATACCACATTTACACTTAAATACTCCAACCGAAAAAGCGGAAGGAGTAAAAACAAACTGGAAAAGAAGCATATTGTTAGTTTCGGCAATTACCCTACACAATATTCCAGAGGGTTTAGCGGTAGGAGTTGCTTTTGGTGCAGTTGCTACCGGCATTTCTTCTGCTACTTTAACAGGAGCAGTTGCATTAGCAATTGGAATTGGAATTCAGAATTTTCCTGAGGGTGCTGCTGTGTCAATACCTTTAAGAAGAGAAGGTGTTTCAAGGCTTAAAAGTTTTTGGTATGGTCAACTTTCTGCAATTGTAGAACCTATTGCAGGAGTTATTGGAGCGATTGCTGTATTGTCAATGAGACCACTATTACCATATGCTTTATCCTTTGCCGCCGGAGCTATGATTTTTGTTGTAGTAGAGGAATTAATACCAGAAGCACAATCAAGTGGAAATTCTGATTATGCAACAATGTCAACAATATTTGGTTTTGCTATTATGATGTTATTAGATGTTGCCTTAGGATAAAAAATAAAAGATGTTGAAAAGATTATGAGTATAAATAATGAAAGAATTACTAAAACTCAACAAAGGCATAATGGGCTTTGTTGCACAATTATTGAAAACATTGGCGTAACATTAGAGAAAACAATAGTTTTAAAGGATATTAATCTTCACATACACTGTGAAGAGTTAACTGTTATAATAGGACCAAACGGAGCAGGCAAAAGCACCTTGTTAAAAGCAATTTTTGGAGAGTTTTCTCATAACGGAACACTTTCATTCTTAGATGAAAAAGCCTATTTTAATTTTCCAATAACAACTCTGTCAATTGCATTATAATCTTTAAAAATTTTAATATTCCAAAAGCCATTTAATTTCATTAATTCTTTAATAAATTCGCTTTGAGAAATTCCACATTCAAAGCATAAAAAGCCATCTTTTTTTAAGATGGCTTTATAATTTTTTATAATGCTTTTGTAAAATATATATCCATCTTGACCACCGTCAAGTGCAATTAAAGGTTCGTTTTCTATAATTCCGTTGTCTAATTGTTTAATATCCCCAGTTTTTATATAAGGCGGATTTGAAACAATAATATCGGCAGATATATCTTTTAATTGGTTGCAATTATGCTTTAAAATATCAAAAACTTTAAAAGCAACTTGATTTTCAACCAAATTTAATTTTGCATTTTTTCTTGCTACATCAATTGCCTTTTTTGAAATATCAATTCCAATACAATTAATGTTTTTGTTATAATGTGCAAGCGAAATTGCAATACAGCCACTTCCACAGCATAAATCAACAACTAAAATATTTTTTTTATCCTTACATTTTTCCAATGTCTTTTCAACCAAAATTTCCGTTTCTGCTCGTGGTATTAAAACATTTTCATTAATTAAAAAAGGCAACGACATAAATTCCCACCTGCCTAAAATATATTGCAAGGGAATATTATCAAGTCTTTTATTAATATCCTCAAAAAAGGCTGTTTCCTCTTCTTCGGATAATAAAACATCATTTATTAAAAGTTCGGCTCTTGTTTTATTTGAATGCTTTTTTATTATGTAGGAGGCATCGGTGGAGGCATTTTCTATATTGTTTCGCTCTAAACGATTTTTGCCGTCTAAATATAGCTTTTTAGCACTTACCATTTGTCCTCTTCCTTATTATCGGTTAAAACAGCATTTATAGAAGCGATAGCAACTTCTAATTGTGCGTTGTCCGGTTCTTTTGTGGTAAGTTTTTGAAGCAAAATGCCAGGGAAAGATATTATTTTTGTAAACCAATTATCATATTTTCCTGCAAATTTTATAATTTCATAACTAAGTCCCGCAATTAATGGAAGAAAGCAAAGTTTTATTATAATTCTTAAAAATATATTATTCCAAGGAACAATTGGCAAGGAATAAACTAAAATACTAATTATCATAACTATAAGTAAAAAACTTGTTCCACAGCGAGGGTGCTTTGTTGAATATTTTCTCGCATTTTCAACTGTAAGTTCTTCATTTGCTTCGTAGCAGTGAATTGTTTTATGCTCAGCACCGTGATATTCAAAAACTCTTTTAATATCCTTTATCATTGAAACACTTGACAGATAAATTAAAAAAATTGTCAAACGAATAATACCTTCTATTAAGGTTTTATAATCCCCTAAAGCACCACCTAAAATGTTGTCCAATCCTTTAGTTGAAACTGCTGGCAATATTGTAAATAAAAGCACAGCAAAGCCTAATCCTAAAAATAGTGCAACACCCATAACAACATTTAAAATATTTCCACCCGTTATTTTAGAAAGCCATTTTTCAAATTTTGAAGGCTCGTCATCCTCTAATTCAATGCCGGCTAAATCAGCAGAGCGAGCAAGGGATTTATAGCCCAAAATCATACTTTCAACAAAGCCAACAGCACCTCTTATTATTGGAAATTTTAATATAGGATACTTATCTTTTAAATTAGAAAATTTCATTTGCTCAACAACAATAGTTCCATCAGTATGTCTTACTGCAACAACACTTTTTTTAACTCCACGCATCATAACCCCTTCCATAACCGCTTGTCCACCTATAGAGGTTTTATGCACACTACTTTTCTTACTCATTTTCATTCACCGTTAAATCTTTCTCTAAATATTTTTTTGAAATAAATGGAATTGCCGCTGTAATCCAAAATGTGCAAATGAAATATCTAATAAAATCAAAAACACACCAAATAATCGTGGTTTCTTTTATAAAGAGTAGAAATAATACCTTTAAACCATTTTGCAAAATAAGGGCTACACCTAAGCCCAATATCATTTTTATTACTTGTTTTTTTGGCTTGTTTATTGGGTTAAACTTAATAAATTTATTTTCAACAACAATTCCGACTATTGCACCAATTGAAGAGCCTGTCATATTAAATGTATCTCCGGGGAAATTTAGGTTTACAAAAATTATAGCAAAAAAACTTGGAATTGCATATAGCAAAAACCATAAAGGCTCTTTTTTCTTTTCTAAAATATCATAAATTTTAAAACTTACAAAGCACCAAACAGCACCAAATGCAAGCCCGCCCAAAACATCATAAACCGTATGAACACCCAAATAAACCCTTGAAAAGCCAATTAAGAATATTAATGCAAAGCCTATTAATGGGAAAAATCGTTTTAATTTAAAACCAATTAGACCAAAAACAGTAGTAGCATTTTGGGTATGTCCGCTTGGATATGAGTAGCCAGTAGCAGTTTGCATTCTAAGGGTGCGAATTTCGTCTTTATATTTTACAAATGGTCTTTGTACTCTAAAAATATTTTTAAATAAAGCATTTACTGAAAAACCAGACATAACAGTAAGCATAAATTTTGCATTGTATGTTCTTTCGCTACACCAATAAAAATACCCAACAACAAACATCATAATAAATTGTTCGGCAACAATTGTAACTCCTTCAAAAAATACATCAAGAAAAGGATTTGAAAAACTTTGCACAAATTCTATTCCGCCCAAAATAAACACCAACTTTTCAATGATAAGAGATAAGAACTGTATATTATAACGCATTATACCATAATTTAAGATAAATCGCAACACAAAAAAACACATTATTATACACATATATACATTGATTAAAATTAAACTATTCGTTTATCACTTTGTATATTTTTTTTATGTCATTTAACCCTTCAACTATTTCTTGCTCAGAAAAGCCTTGCTTTATCAAAGTTTTTTTATCTAATTTTAATAATTCTTTATAAAAATACAGTGCCACATCTAAGTATGAATATTCAGGACTTTTTTTTATTTCATCAAATAAAATGTTTTCCGCTTCATTTATCTGACCTTCTAATAGCATTTTTTTAAGGCGATATTTCAAAAAGTTTGTTGCTGAAAACGAGCCATCCTCATTAAAAACCTGTGCAATTGGTTCGCTTTCTTGATTAAAAACTGTTCTTAAAAAATCGCCCAACATTTCTATTTGGTCTAAAATATAATCATTGTGTTTAAACATATTTTTTCTCCATTAACAATGCCAAAGACCGATTTGAAATATCTAAATATCTTTCTTTTTTATTTCTTATTCTTTTTTCTAATGGTGGAAAAAGAGAAAAATTAATATTCATAGGCTGAAAATTTTTAACACTTTCATCGCTTATATAGTTTGCTAATGCTCCAATTGCAGTTTGCTTTGGGAAAATAATTTTCTCTTTCTTTTGTAAAAATCGGACAGCATTAACCCCAGCCACAAAGCCACTTGCAACCGATTCAACATAGCCTTCCACACCGGTTATCTGCCCAGCAAAAAATATATTTTGCTGTTTTTTTACAGCATAAGTGTTATCAAGTAATAAAGGAGAATTTAAAAAAGTGTTTCTGTGCATAACTCCATAACGAATAAATTCAACATTTTCTAAAGAGGGAATTAAACTGAATACTCTTTTTTGCTCGGGAAATTTTAATTGAGTTTGAAAGCCAACCAAATTGTAAAGTGTGCCTTCTTTATTATCTTTTCTAAGTTGAACCACTGCATAAGGCTCTTTATTGGTATAAGGATTTTTTAAGCCCACGGGCTTTAAAGGACCAAAAAGCAAGGTGTTAATTCCCCTTTTTGCCATAACCTCCACAGGCATACACCCTTCAAAAACCTTTAATTGTTCCTTGTCAAACTCTTTTAATTCAGCCGTTTCGGCATTTACCAATTCATTATAAAACACTTCGTATTCTTCCTTTTCCATAGGGCAATTAATATAATCCGGTGTGCCTTTATCATACCTTGAGGCAAAGTAAGCCTTGTTCATATCAATACTGTCAAAAGTTACTATCGGAGCGGCGGCATCAAAAAAATATAGCTCATTTTGACCAAATCTATCCTTTATGTTATTGGCTAAATTCTCAGTAGTTAAAGGTCCTGTTGCAATTATTACAACATCAGCCTTTGGGATTTCGTTTATTTCTTCTTCAATAATTGTAATTAAAGGGTTTTCTTTAATAATCTTTGTGACCAAACCTGAAAAGTCCTCCCTGTCAACTGCCAAAGAGCCACCTGCGGGAACTCGTGTTTTGTCTGCACAATCAATTACTAATGAGCATAAAATTCTAAGTTCCTCTTTTAAAAGCCCAACTGCATTAGTAAGGCTGTTTGAACGAAGAGAATTTGAGCAAACCAACTCACAAAAATTATCAGAATGATGTGCAGGCGTTTTGCTTTTAGGCTTCATTTCATAAAGTGTAACACTTATTCCTGCATTTGCAATTTGATGTGCCGCTTCACAGCCGGCAAGACCGGCACCGACGACGATTGCATTCAAATTTATAAACTCCTTTTAAGTGAAAAGTTGAAAAATGTCATTTGTATTTGATTTTATCATTATAATAATTAGTAGTCAATAGCGATATGTACACAAATCTCAATCTTATGACTTAAATTGTCATTGAAAAGTTTTATAACATTCCCATCTAAACTTTTTCCGTCCATAGAAATATTTAAAACCCCCTTATTTAAACTCTCGGGATTATTAACTTTTATTTCATAAGTTGTTTCAAAATATTTGTATGTTATTGAATATTCCTTCCACTTTTTAGGTATGCAAGGGTCTATAATAAGGTTATCACCATTTTTTTGAAATCCAAGGATGTTTTCTAAGCCAGCTTTATACATCCAACCGGCAGAACCTGTATACCAAGACCATCCGCCTCTACCAATATGGGGATGTTCTCCATAAACATCTGCCGACATTACATATGGCTCCACCTTGTATATGGAATATTCTCTATTGGTACGAGAATGATTAATTGGGTTAATGAGTTCAAATAGCTCCCATGCCTTATCACCTTTACCTAATATGGCGAATGCACTTATGACCCAAGCAGCTGCATGGGTGTACTGACCACCATTTTCCCTAACACCCGGAACATACCCTTTAATGTATCCCGGCTCTAAATCTCCGTCATTGAATGGAGGTGTAAGCAACTTTATAAGTCCTTCATTCCGCATTACAAGATAATCTTCCACATAATTCATCGCTTTTTTTGCTCTTTCGGCATTACCTACCCCTGAAATTACTGCCCATGTTTGTGACAGTGAATCAATTTTACATTCACTGTTATTTGCTGAACCCAAGGGCGTGCCATTGTCAAAATAAGCTCTTTTATACCAGTTTCCATCCCATCCGTTTTTATCAATGGCTAATGCAACATTTTTGCTTATTTTAAGGTATCTCTGCGTTCTTTTTTCATCTTTCATTAAATGGCAGACAGCTGAAAACTTTTGCAGAGTTGTGCATAGAAACCAGCCAAGCCATATACTTTCTCCCAGTCCTCTATTGCCAACAGTGTTCATTCCATCATTCCAGTCACCTGACCCTATCAGTGGAAGTCCATGCTCGCCAAATTTCAAAGCTTTTTCCAAAGAACGAATACAGTGGTCATAAAGAGAAGATACCTCATTTGATATGGTAGGTTTACAATATCTTTCATCCTCAAAATCCTTCAAAGCCTCATCAACTAAAAACGGAAGTTCCGTATTAAGAATATTAGAATCTCCCACAATCCTTATATACTCTGCCGTAACATAGGGCAACCAAAGATAGTCATCAGATATTCTTGTTCTGGTTCCCTTCCCCTCAGGTTCATGCCACCAATGCAACACATCCCCTTCCACAAATTGGTGAGTTGCATGCTTTATAATCTGTTTTTTGGCAATTTCCGGCCATATTTGGGCAATTGATAAACAATCCTGAAGTTGGTCACGAAATCCATAAGCTCCACCGGATTGATAAAAGGCAGACCTTGCCCATAACCTGCAAGAAATTACCTGATATAAAAGCCACCCATTTAGCATTATATTCATAGTTGGGTCAGGGGTATTCACTTGTATAATCCCGAGTTTTTCTTTCCAAAACTTTTTAACTTCATTTAGCGATTCCTTAGCAATATCCTTTTGCTTATATTTATCTGTGATAGTATTAACTCTAACCAAATTATCCGCCATTCCCAAAAGAAAAACAATTTCCTTGGTCTCATTTGATTTTAATTCAATATTCACCTGCATTGCAGCACATGGATCAAATCCTGCACCTACGGTACCTGATAAATTTTTAAATTTTAAACCTTCCGGAGAATCTAATTTACCCATTCCAAAAAAATCTTTCCTATTTCCCGTAATAGATCGTTCTTCCACAGAAGTATCAATAAAACAAATCTTGCCTTCAAATTCTTTATTATATGGGTTCACTATCGTTAATGTTCCACTCTCACTTTGGGAAGTTATGATATGCATAGCTGTATCACTTGTATTTGTTCCTAAAACGGGACATAAATAATATGTTAGTGTTATATTTCTGACCCCGAAAGACAAGTTCATAAGGCTTATAATACTCACCTTGACAGAATCACCTATTGGCACAAATTGAACCATCTTCTGGCTAATTCCATTGCTTGAATGCTCAAATTCTGTATATCCAAATCCATGTTTGATGATATAGGGTTCGTCTTCTCTTATTGGGGCAGGTGTAATTGACCATACTTTACTTTCTTCATCACTTAAATAAAATACTTCACCGGGAATATCGCTTACCGCATCATTAGACCATGGTGAAAGTTTGTTTTCTCCACTGTTTTCACACCATGTAAAACCTCCGCCGGACTCTGAAACCACAAAGCCGAATTCAGGGTTAGAAATTACATTTACCCAAGGTGCAGGAGTTGTTTGACCTTTCTCAATCTTTATTACATACTCACTGCCATCATTGCTAAAACCACCCAAACCGTTAAAATATTGAAAATTTGTTTCTTTTATCAAAGGTAAACTGTTTTCGGCAGTTAAATTATGTTCAAGAGGTAGTATTTGGGTATAAGGTGCATCACTAAACTCCTTTAAATCCGGAAGTGTTGGAATTGACAAACTTTTTAGTTGTTCCTCCATAGTGCCACTGTTACCATTAAATATCATTCTTGCAACGGCATAAAAAAGATTTATATCATCGCTTTGCAAATTGTTTGCATTGAGGATAAATACATCTCCATTTCGATTCATTACATCTTGGGTTTGAGTTGAATATACAACATCCGTAATCAAAGTATATAACGGATTTGTGTAGCTGTTTTCTTCATTACTCAAAATTATCAAATCTACTTTCAAATCCTTTAACCGCCAATATTCGTGTGCTTTTAATACCTCATAGAGTATTTCCACTTCGTCTGTTTTATTTATTATAACAAGAATAATGGGTCTATCTCCCGAAATATTATAAGCCCATAGGGACGACTGTCCCTTATGGTTCTTTTTAATTTGTTCTTCATAAACCCTTCTTAAAGGACTGATAAAAAGTATATTTGATATTATTTGCTGATAAAGTTCCATCTTAACAGGCTTAATATTTAGATACTTTGTTTCAACTTGACTTCTTGTAAGGGCTAACCAGAAAGTTGCATTACACATTTCACTATTTGAGTATTTTTCTATTAGTTCCATAAGTAGTTCTGAACTCTCAGCCATAGATGTTACAAATGATATTCGGGCTGTTTTTCCCGGTTCAATCCTTACTCTTACTCGCAAACTAAATATAGGGTCTAAAACAGCTCCCACAGTATTTGAAAGAGGTTTTTCTCGTTCAATTATTATAGGGTTGTATACAGTATGCCCTCTTCCAATAAATTGCATTCTGTCTGTTTCAAATTGTAAATCGCCGACTGTTTCGCCTTCAACCACTACAGAATTTGCAATCCAAAGACTTTTATCCGATTCTGTTCTGGGTCGTCTGTTTGCTATTAAGCAGTTGTATTCAGTATTAAATTCTGTTTTTACAAAAAGATTGCTAAATGAAGGATGAACTAAATCGCTATTTTGGTCTGCTAAAACAACCTCAAAATAACTCGTCAATTCTAATACACAGGGGGATTTTCCACAATTCTTTAGTTTTACTCTTCTAACTTCTGCACGGTCACCGGAAGCGACGACGATTTCCATTAATGTTTCTATTTCTCCATCTGTTCTTTTAAAGGTTGCCTTATCCGACGTAAAAACAACCTCATAATTATCCGGTAATACATTTAGCGGAGCATAAGCCGCAGACCAGTTTGTATTTGTATTAATATTTTTAATATATAAAAACATTCCATAATTTCCAAGTATGGCATCTTCTCTCCATCTGGATATTGCAACCAATTTGTTTCTGCTGTATCCCGTTCCTTTATCTGTAATCATCACTGAATATTTGCCATTGGATAAAATATGTGCATTAGGAAGGTTAGAATTAGGCTCAGTAAACCTCCTATATGAACTTCTATCCTGAAATACAAATTCTTTAAATGGCATAATCTTTTCTTTTGTTTCTTTTGTAAAAACAATATTGAGTGGAATTTTTTCTTGAAGTAAAAGCCTTGCGGCTTTCACAAAGGGATCCGAATGAAATCGTTTTTGCATTAAGTTGCCACTTAAGTAGTTATTGAGAGCCATAAGACTCATTCCTTGGTGATGTGCCATATAACTCTTAACGATTACTCGTTTAGATTCAAAGGCAAGTCGCTCCGGAGTATAGTCTGCCGCTTCGTAGTAACCGTAATGACCTTCTAAACCCTCAGATTTAAGAACCTTAATGTTTTCCATAGCTTCAAAAGGAGCCACAAGAAGAGCAAGAAAAGTAGCATAAGGTGTAGCAACCGAATCTTCTATCAATCCTCTTTTAAGTCCAAGCCATGGAACACCTATGGCTTTATATTGATAATCAAGATTTATATCAAGAGAATTAAACCCTGATTCTGATGTCCCCCAAGGCATACCTCTTTGTTTCCCATATTTTTTTTGGCTTTTTATAACAAATGAGTAGGTTTCGTCTAAAAGTGTATTTTTATATCTTTTCATAATCAAAAGAGGCATAAGGTATTCAAACATAGTTCCGCTCCAAGATACAAGTCCCTTAAAATGATCTACAATTGTTAAGGACCTTCCTAACACAAACCAATGCTTTGGTGGAATTTCTCCCCTGGCTATTGCAATATAACTTGTCTGCCTTGCTTCTGATGCAAGTAAATCATAATATGAATTTGTCAGCCTTTGTTCTATAATATTATAACCGATAGAAAACAATTGTCTTCTCTCATCATATAATACCGAAAACTTTGTTTCCAATGACAAAAAATTTATCCTCTCCATTAGCTGATTGTATTTTTCTATAAACTTTCCCATAAACTCATTTGATTCCAAAACAGTTTCCCTTATTTGGTTAAGCCATAAAAGGCAATTCATTAAGGTTGTATTTGTTTCTTTTATCAAATTATCAATTATTTCTAAAACCTTTTTGTGAAAATCAGGGTAATCCTTTAAGCAAATATTACTTTTTAATAGATTTAACAGTTGATTTGTTCTCTCTGCCATATCTTGCTCCAACATTTCTTCCGGAATGGTTTGAATGAAATAAATCCAAGGAGCAAATTCCCTAAGCTCTTTTTTAAACATATTCGCCATTAGCACTAATTTGTGTTTCCATGCTTGTTTTTTTATATTTGCAATTACATTCCCATTCAAAAAATCATATAAAGCTTTATCCCATTGATTTATGTCAATGGGGTTATCTTTACCTATCTCATCAAAATAATTAAATTCGTTAGGTATGACCATTGTTCCTTGAAGCCCGTTTCTTAGCGTATCTTTTATACCTTCCACAAAAACCATATCCACAATAGGACTTGAAAAATAGTCCTTAAGTCCCTGTATTAAGGTAGTAATGTAACAAATAAAATTTCCGCTATCCACCGTGGATACATAAACAGGCTTAAGTGGTTCTAAGGTTCGGGTGTCATACCAATTATACAGATGACCATTCCATTTTTCCATTTTCTCAATGGTAGATATTGTTTTTGATAGTTCTTCCACCATTTCCACGATACCAATATATCCCAAATCTCGTGCGGAAAGGCAAGCAAGGAGACCTAATCCAATATTGGTAGGAGATGTTTTGTATGATATTCCTTTTGGCGGGTCTTCCTGATAATTATCCGGTGCGAGAAAATTATTCTTGAAATTTACAAACTCCTCAAAGTACCTCCAGGTTTTTCTCGCTATTTTTCCAAGTTCGTTTTTATCAGTTGAAGTTATCTTCTTTTCAGTATGCTTATCGTCTTTACTTATATAATAGGCAACAAACGGTGCTACTGCCCAAATCACTAAAAAAGCTAAGCTAAGAAATAAATATGCCGGTTTGAAATTGATTGCCAGTCCAACAATAGTTGCCCCCAAAATTGCACTTATACCCATAGTAGAAATATAACTTTTCAGAGAATTAACTTGAACTTTTTCTTCATCGGCTGAAGTTACCCACTCAAGCATATTTTTCTTTGTTATTAATACACGGATCAAGGTAACAAATATTGCATCCAAAGCTAAATAAGTTTGATAAGGTAAAAAAGCAAACCTTAGGAATAACTGAAATAAAGAAGCTTTCAGCCCAAAGAAACCCGGGATGTGGTGTTTTATTCTTTCAGATAATAATTTTACGGAAAACACCTGATCCAAAAATGTCATAATAAAAGGAAGGGACAGGGTAGCAACTGCAAATCCCACCCAAAGTAAGCTACTACCGGGCAGTATGCTAAATCCCAAAAATATAAGTATCATAGTAGCAGGAGCAACTAAGCTTCTTCTAAGGTTATCAATTATTTTCCACAAGGATATATAGGATAAAGAGTTTTTTATCCTTTGATTATTTCTGTTGTAAGTTTTTCTTCCAAGCCATGGTATAAGTTGCCAATCGCCTCTTATCCATCTATGTAGTCTTGCCGCAAATGAATTATATTTGGATGGATAGGAATCCACTAATTCAAGGTCTGAAACAAGAGCCGCTCTGACATATGACCCTTCCAGCAAGTCATGACTAAGAACCGTATTTTCGGGAATTATGTCTTTCAGAACACTTTGAAATACCCTCAAATCATAGATGCCCTTTCCGGTAAAAATACCTTCTCCAAACAAATCCTGATAGACATCGGATATTGCACTGGCATAAGGGTCAATACCCTCCTGCCCTGTATATATTCGTGAGAAAATAGAGCGATTAGAGCTATCCATATCAAAGGAAATCCTAGGTTGCATAAGACCATGTCCTGCTATAACGATTCCTTTTTTACTATCTATCACCGGCATATTTAAAGGATGTGCCATTGTCCCAATCATCTTTTTTGCCATACCCATGGGCAGAATGGTGTCCGCATCAAGAGTTATTACATATTTTATGTTTTTGGTCGGAAGTATCGCATTGGAAAAAAATGAAAAGCTCGTGTCTATACTACCTAAAAGCATATCATTAAATTCCAGTAATGCACCTCTTTTTCTTTCCCATCCCGTCCAATTATTATCACTTTCATTATACTTTCTTATTCTGTGATAAAAATAAAATATTTCCTTTTTATTATTTGCATATTTTAAGTTTAATGCATTTATTCCTAATAATGCTTCTTTTAGTACTTTCTCATCATCTACAGCACAAGGTCCATCGTGGTCCATAAACGCACCAATTAGAGCAAAAAATAAGTTTTGCTCGCAATTTGAAAGGTAATGGTTTTCCATATTTTCTAAAAGTTCTGCAACTCTCTTTTCATCCGTAAGCAAGGCGGGTATTACTACCATTGTTTCAAGATTGTCAGGAATACCGTTTTTAAGCTCAAGCCTTGCGAATACTGCCGGTTTTTTTATCTTGCACACTATCCAATTCACTAAGGATATAGCCATTTCAGAAACCGGTATCAGAATTGCAAGACATATGAATATTGCAATAATCAAGTTTTGATATTTAAGATTGTCCATTGAATAATTTATGGCAATAATTGAAAGAAACAAAATTACCATTGTTATGGAGCCAATATAAAGAAATCCAAGATGTTTTTCTATAATTCGGATAACTTTTGTTTTAACTTTTATTTTACCTTTTTGCTTATTTTCAAGTTCTCTTACACCATTGCCTACAAGATAGTAACCCACATGAGACTTGCAACTTAACAAAACATCTTCATTGGTTTTTTTTTCAGATTCCAAAAAAGCAATTTTGGCAAGTTCAATAGCTTCTCTGGCTATATGTAATTCTGAAACACCATATTTTTTAGCTAATTTTTCAATCTGCCTTCTATAATAATTGCGGGAATTCATATCCATCAGTTTGTATGTTCTATCGGGATCATTTTTTAAAATCTGTTCAACAAAACTGGCATTCTCAAACAAATCTACCCAACTATGACTTGAGACATATTTAAGGCTAACGATACAATTTCCCATAGAAACAGTGCTTGCGGCTTGAGAATTATATTCTTTTTGTGCGATATTTTCTGTTGTAGTTCCAAATTTATCAAGTGTCTCATCAATGTACCTTAAAACATTTGTAAAACTTTTTCCGGTTCTTCTCAACCTATAAAATAAATGCTCTATAAATGAAGGATTAGCTTCATAAACAGAATCAATATTATTCTTTAATGGCTCAAGTATTTTTTCTATTTTAACCGAATCATCAGAGCAATATTTTTCAACAATTTCATCCGCTAAATTCCATTGCCTTTTGGTTTCTTTTATCTTTTGACAGTTATTTCGTATGTTCTCTATGAGGGCTAATCTAATCATTGTAGGAATTTCCCATATCTCTCTGTCAAAAAGGATAATATGTGATTGATATGCTTTTAGATATTTTAAAAGTGTGGTTTCTTCAATCTGTCCATCTATATGGGCGGTCAACTCCATAGCAATTGCATATACTCTTGTATATCCCTTAAAAGGTCCGCTTTTTAAGACGGGCAAACGATAATAGCTCTTCTTGCTTAGGTCTCTTCTAATACTTTTCACTTGTTCTTCTATGACATAGAAATTATCCAAAAGCCATTCAGCCGCTGTAGGTACAGCTCGTTTTTGTTTTATATCTTCATTCAAACTTTTATAAACAGAAATAATAAAATTATAGTTATCATTCATCCTTGGAATAGGCCAATTGAGAATGTTTCTTTTGGGAGAAACATAATGTTCCAAAGCCATTCGCCTTGCATGGTCCTCCAACTCCTCTACTGTTAACGAGGCATATCTTATATTGATTTTTCTGTTATTTCGTGCTCTTACTAAACAATCCATAGTAACAAAACGAAACT
>Ga0268285_1000937_pt1 | contig 15165 bp, 16 predicted proteins | sample saktaG_2_FD_190144 | JGI IMG/M metagenome (GOLD analysis project Ga0268285, IMG submission 190144) | Saline water microbial communities from Sakinaw Lake, British Columbia, Canada - sak_2013_06_06_120m | ecosystem: Environmental > Aquatic > Non-marine Saline and Alkaline > Saline ... | reverse complement strand
GGGTGTGAAATATGCGGGGGCTACAAAGTATGTTGCAGGTGAAGAAAAGGTTTATGATGAGGCACCAAAAACAGATATGGAGATAAATACTTTTAATCCAGCTTCGGTAGATATTATGGAGATTGGAAGAGATGTTCAACATCCTGAGATGAGGGGTGTAGGGTTTGTTAGTTCTGAAAGGGGCGGAGAAAGAAATTCAAATAGTCTTGACCAAAATTATCTTTCTGCAGAAAAAGTGGATATGATGGAGGTCGGAAAAGAGCGAGAAAGTTTGGCGAAGAGAGAATATAAAGTTAAATAATTAATTCAATAAATATATAAATTAGAATTCCGTTTATAATTCATGGCAAAAGTAGGTGGTTATACTATTGGAAATCTTTATCAGGGAGGGTATTCTTCTATTGACCCGAATTCTGGAGGAATGAATCAACCTTTATCTGCAGGTGATTTGGCAATGACTATCGACGGTAGAACTGCAAATGTTTTGCAAGAGGTTTCTTCAAAATTAAATATGGGTGTGAGAAATATCGAAGTTGGAAGTATTAATCCCGAAGTTTTTGATTCAATTCCTAATGATCAATTGAGAGAAGTAAATCGTTTGGCAAAGTTAACTGGAACAGAGATGAGTATGCATGCGCCAGTTGTTGAGCCGTCTGGTGTTGGACAGCAAGGGTTTGATGAAGAGCAAAGAAAAACAACAGAAAGACAAATGATGATGGCTGCGCAAAGAGCACATGATTTGGACCCGAAGGGAAATATTCCTGTGACTTTTCATGCTTCTGGGTCTCTTCCTGGAACACAATGGAAAGTTGATGATAAAGGGCGAATGGTTTTTGACGAGGACAAAACAAGAGTTGCACAACAAATGATTGCAGTAAATAGAGAGACAGGGAAGATGGTTCCGTTGAAAGAAGAATTCAAGTATTATCCTGGAGATGAAGAGCATTATAAGCCATGGGCTAAAAAAATAATTAAAGAGATTAGAGCACTCCCCGAAGAACAACAACAAAAAGAGTTTGAAAAACTTAGACAAAGAGGAGACATCACATATATTGCTCCCTTGGAACAAGGGCAATTGATTTCAGCGAATGAACATTTAGATGTTTTGAATAATACTGAATGGGATAATTCTGTTTCTCAATTAATTTTTAATAAAGAGCGAGCAGATGAAATTTTAAGAAATAATAATCTTCCTATTATGCATGTGCTACAAGATATACAAGAAAAACGACAAAGGGGAGTTCCCGACGATAAAATTGAAGCTACATTAAGTCCTGATGAAAAAGTTGCATATAGTCATTATAGAAATGCAGAGATTTATTTGAATGATACTGAAACTCATGTTAGGGGTTTATTTAGTAAGGCTTATGAATTTGGGACAGAAAAACAAAGAGAAACTTTAAAAAAACTTTCTGAAAGTTATAAGAAAGAGCTTAGTGAAAAGCCTCGGGAGGTTGTTGATGTTGTTGCAAAGAGATCGAGGGCGGTACAAAATTTACTTTTGGGGATAAAAGAAGTAACTCCAAAAATGTATGAGTCTGTTGAGGATTTTGCTGTTGATAAATCTTCAGAAACTTTTGCGAATGTTGCACTGAATTCATTTAAGCATTTTGGGAATACTGCTCCGATTATCAGCATTGAGAATCCTCCTGTTGGGGGTGCTTTAGCGACTGGTGAAGATTTGAAGAATTTAGTTGAGAAATCTCGAGAAAGGTTTGTTGAAAAAGCAATAAAATCTAAAAGTGACGGGGGTTTGGGTTTGAGCACAGGCGAAGCAAAAAAACAAGCCGAAAAATTATTGGGTGTTACTTGGGATGTTGGGCATATTAATATGATGAGGAGACAAGGTTTTGGTAAAGAAGAAATAATTAAACAATCAGAACAAGTTGCACCGTTGGTAAAGCATGTTCATCTTTCTGATAATTTTGGTTTAGAACATACAGAGTTACCGATGGGCATGGGAAATGTTCCGACGCAAGAGATAATGGAAAAGTTAGGTAAAGAAGGGTTTAAAGGGAAAAAAGTTATTGAGGCTTTTCATTGGTGGCAACATTTTAAGAGCTCGCCGTTTAAGGAAGTTTTGCAAGGTGTTGGTTCTCCAATTTATTCTGAAGGTTCTGGGCCTGTTTGGAATCAAGCATATGGTTTTCAACAAGATTATTATTCTGGTGTTGGCCCTATTTTTCCGCAATATAATTTTCAAACTTTTGGGGCGGGGTTTTCACAATTGCCGACGGAGTTGGGGGGGCAAATGCCTGGTGCACAAGGTCAAAGAAGTGGTGGACCTCCGATGCAGTGATTAAATTTAAAAACTATATACTCTAATATATATTATAAAATGGTAAGAAAAAAGGTGGTGAAAAAAGTTTCTGAATCAAATGTGAGAGTAATTAAGGAACCCAAAAAAATACTCTCTAAAAAAGTTAAAGTTGATGTTAAAAATTTTCCGAGTTTGAACTTGAAAACAGAGAATGATATTGCAATGGATTTTGCGACAAAAGTTTATAAGAAATTTAATAAGATTGTTAAATCTATAGTTCTTTTTGGTTCAAGTGTTAAGCAAGAGCAAGTTGTGGGTTCTGATATTGATATAATTATTATCATCGATGATGTAACAATTAAATGGGACCAGGAATTAATTGCTTGGTATAGACAAGAACTTGATGAAATTTTGCAGACAAATCCATATAAGAAAAGTTTGCACATTAATACAATTAAGATTAGCACATGGTGGCAGGATTTACTTCGTGGAGACCCAACAATAATTAATATTTTAAGGTATGGTCAAACAATGATTGACTTTGCAGGATTTTTTGACCCCTTGAAATTTTTATTGATTCAGGGAAAAATTAAGGCAACTCCCGAGGCTATTTATAGTGCTTTGCAAAGAGCACCGATTCATATTGCAAGGAGCAAGGCTGCAGAATTAAATGCTGTTGAAGGTTTATATTGGTCAATGGTTGATTCTGCTCATGCAGCTTTGATTGCTATTGATGTATCTCCTTCTTCGCCAGAACATATTCCTGGAGAATTAAAACGTAATTTTGTTGATTTAAAGAAATTAAATGCAAAGCATGTTGTTGCTTATAGAGATGTTTTATTATTGCATAAGAAGATAAGCCACGGGGAGATAAAAGAACTAAAAGGTATTGAATTAGATAAATGGAGAGATAAAGCAGAAGATTTTTTGAGTGCAATGGTTGATTTGGTGGATAAGATTATTAGTGGGCGGAAGTAATTTAAAAAAATTAAATATTAATTCTAAGCAACTTGTCTCTGAGTTTCTTCTTGTTCAGGAGTATACATTTTTTGAAGCATTTCTTGGTCTAATTCTTTTTCAACTTCTCTTGAGAAATCTTTATTTTTTCCTTCTTCAATTTGCTGTATTGTTATTAAAAGTTTTTGATATTTCATAATTGTTTTCTCTGCTTTCTTTGCATCAGCTTCTGTTCCTATCTTGAGACTTTTATACCCTTTAAGTACATGCTCTGCTTGGGCAACTTTCTTTTGAATTTCGTGATAATTTTCTTTTTCTAAGCCTTTTAATTCTTTTCTCATCACTTGATATTTATTCCCTAATGTTGCTTTAAGAGTTTCTTCATTCATTTTTAAAATATCTCTAACATTTTTGTTAGATAAATAGGTGGTGTAATCATCTAACTGGTTTTTTATTGTTCTTTCTATAACGTTTGGGTCTGTTAATGTTCTTGCTTCCCATCCGTCGTCTCTGCCGGTCATTGTGAGAATTTTTTCTAATGCTTTTTTAGCATAAGGAATTCCTTCTTTGCCTTGTTCGAGATATTGATTTACTACTCTTGCATATCTGAGAATAGTTTTGTCATAAGGTTTTGGGTTTGCTTTAAATTCAAGTAAGTTTTTCATATTATATTTATAAAATTAAACTATATAAACCTTTTGGTTTGTTGTCTTTGTTTAGAAGTAACAATTATTTATTCGGGCATTCAGAGAGAATTCTAATTTTTCCAGGTAATTTTGATTTGATTTGTTTTATTGTTTTTCGTGCGAGTGCCTCTGCTTTTTTGTTTGGAACAGCGAGGATAAATATTTTTGAGTTTGGTTTTAGAACTGCAGATTTTCCAATTGATTTTCCAAATGCAAGTTGCATTCCAGTTTGCATACGGTCTGAGCCAGCACCAGTAAGCATTTTATTTTCTCTTTGAATTTGGTGTGGGAAGGGTATTACCTGAAATGAATATTGTCCAGATGTTTCTTTCATTAGTTTTTTATTGATGAATTGCCGGCAAGCTTCGAGAGCATTGTGTCTTATTTGGACATTTTCTACTGAAATGATTGTTAGTTTATATGGAAGTTTTTTGTTTTTTAATAGGTTTTTGTTTCCCATTTCAAATTTTACAATTTTTTGGGGGGGCTTTACTTTAATGTAAGACCTTGCTCTTTTTTTTGAAACTCTTGTGAATGGAGTTACATTTCTTTTTGAGTATGCGCTTGCTTTTCTTATTGCTGCCATTTATTTTATCTCCACTGTTGTTGTCATTGCTTGGCCTGGAAGACCTTTTTCGAAAATTGCTCTGACGACCCCTTTATTTCCGTGAGGCGAAGAAACTTTACCTTTGATTATTTTTCCTGTTATTGACTTCCATTCAATTAATTTACCGACGAACTTTGAAGCTTGTTCTCTGCTTGTTGATTCTGGAATTTCAATTAAATAATGTTTTTCTTTTATGATGTGTCTTCCTCTACGGAATTGTATTAACTTTCCTGTAACCATAAATAATTAGAATGAAATTGGCTTATAAAGTTTTTGGGTGGGAAAAATGCTCGATGTCTCTCGAGGGATTGAGAAAAGTAATTATTTTAGGAATAAGTTTTGCATCAGGCCGATTAATTTTGGGGTTGATTAACTGAAAATTAAATTATAACTTCGTACTCTCCAAGTTCTTTTTTCAATAACTCAAAAACTTTCTGATTGATTTCAACATCTTTGTTTTTCTTTTGATGTTCAACTGAATCTGAAACTTCTTTCATGTTTGAATTATAAATTTTATCTGTTAATTTTTTGATTGTTTGCCCTTTGAATAAAAAAGTGTTTCCATTAGCATGGAGAATTTCCGCTGTTACAGGTTTTCCTTTTTCTTTATATTTTATTCTCATTCGACCTTTGTCCATTGAAACTAATTCGCATCTTTGTGTGAATTCAATTAGACTATTGATTAGGTCTTGGGATTCTTTTCTTGCTTCATCGATTTTATGTAGATTTGTTTTCCCTTTTTTGAAGTCAGCTCTTGCGGAAATTATATTATGAATTATTTTTAAATATCTCGAAGGGAATTTTCCTTTTTTTACAAAATTCTTTTCAAACGCTTCAATAACTGCTTGTTGTGATTTTTGGCCGGTCATTGGTTTTAACATTCCAAAAACACTTTCATAAACTTGCTCGATTGTTTTTTCTTGGGCTCTTTTTTCAATTTCTTTTCTTAATTCTCCTAATCTTTTCAAATATTCGTCCATTGATTTTAATAATCTGTCAACATCTTTTCCTGAAACTTCTTTTACTTTTCCATGTTCCCAACCCTTGTAATATTTAATCATAACTTCCTCGAGGAAATCTGTGTATTTTTTTTCAAGTATCTTTTCTTTATCTACAAAAACTCTTTTCATTTCTTTGACGGTTTCAGGGATATTTGGGGGAGGTAATCCATAAAGCATTAGTAAAGCTTGACTTGGGTTTGAAACACCGTGAAAAATATCTTGAACAACAATGTCGAGTAACATTGCTTGTGCTCTTTTCATTGCTCGTTCTCCAATTGACATATACATATCTAATGCTTCTGGTGAGGGTTTTAGTTTACCCATTTTTAGAAGAGCTTTCCAAGGCATGAATGTTCCCCTGTCGTAAATTGGGACACCATCTCTAATGAAACCAAAAATAACAGGATGAGCATCTTTTACAGATTCCCAAAAATCTGTTAATAGCCAAGTTTGAATATGTAAATCGTTTTTTACTCCTGCCAAGGCTTTTGCTTCTGCAAGGTATTGGTAAATAATTCCCCGTAATCTTTCTTTAAGTTCTAATCTGGGCATTCTTTTTACGTCGGTGTCATTGATGATTATTGAAACATCAATATCTGAATCTTGTTTTGCTTCTCCTCGTAAATAACTTCCGGCAAAAATATATGATACAACATATTTTTCGAATTTTTGTAAAACTAATGATTTATGTATTTCTGCTAATCGCAAAACTCCGAGGAAACCTTTGTCGTAAAGTGGGTAAGACATTGCAATTGCTTGAGTTAATTCGAATTTTGAATCTAAGCAAATTTCCCAAACATCGACGGGTGTTTTAATTTGTAACCATAATTTTTGTTTTAATTTTGCCATTTCTTTAACTATGGCTTCTTTTATTTTTTGGGCTTCTTTTAATTTATCTTCAGGAATAATCATATAGAGGTGCGTGTGTTTTTCGGTTTCTTTTGGGATTTCTTCCTCGTCGACAAAAAGTTTCATTGCTTGTGGGGGCAAAACACTTAGAGATAATGTGGACGGATATTTTTTTATGATGAATCCTTTTAATTTATCTAAATCCTTTTTTGTTTTTTCCATTTCTTTTTGAATTTTTTCTGGATTTTCTGGGATAGCAGGATTTTTTGTTTGGTATTTGTGGTCTACTTCCATACCTGGTATAGAATTGTCGTCATCTGTCATGTTAAAAAAATGGATTTATTACTTTTAAATGTTACGACAGAAAGGTTTTTAAGAAAACTTGCTGATATTCTTTTATGGAAGGAAGTTATGGTACAAGGATTTATTCAATTAATCCAGAATATGGTTTAGTTTCTTATTCCACAAATGTCGCAAGATATAGTGTTGATGGAAGTTTTCGTGGTCCATATCAATAAGATTATAATTCAGGTCCCATGGTCTAGTGGTTATGACGACTCGTTTACACCGAGTAGATCGTCGGTTCGATTCCGACTGGGACCATTTTTCAATTAATTAGTTTTTTAAAGTTTGATTCTTAGAAATAATTAAGCGTGGATAGTATACTTACGCGATATTGCATCGCTTCAAATACAATCCAGCAAAGCGTGGATAGTATAGTGGTTAGTATATGACGTTGCCAACGTCGTGACCCGGGTTCGAGTCCCGGTCCGCGCATCTATAAAATTAATTCATTAATTTTATATACTAATTTTCCTTTTTTATTTTATAAAAATGGTGATAATGAAATGTATTGGCTTCCGGTTTTAGGTGCAGTTGCTTTAGGTGGTGGGACTGTTTTACAGAAGCATGTTTTGAAACATAAGCGAGTGAGTACTCGACTTTATCAGGTCGCGATGTTTTTGGTGATTGTTATTATTATGTTGCCTCTTCTTTATTTTTTCTGGAAATTTGACTCTGGGGCATTGGAGTTTTGGAATGTGGTTATTTTTTTGGCGGTTATTGGATTTTCTGTTTTAGCGAATGTGTTTGCGCTTTATGCAATGAAGTGGGAAAAGGTTGAAAATCTCGAGCCTGCGAAGGTTCTTGAGCCTTTGTTTGTGATTCTTCTTGCGATTATGTTTAGTTATATTTTTGGAACAGAATTATTTGCAAGAAATACCAAAGTTATTATCCCTGCATTTATTGCTGTTGGTGCTTTGGTTTTTTCGCATGTTAAGAAACATCATTTTGACATGAATAAGTATTTTCTTGCTGCAATTGTTGGGAGTTTTTTTTATGCCTCGGAATTAGTTATCTCTATGTTGGTTTTGGATTTTTATTCTCCTATTAGTTTTTATTTTCTTAGGTCTCTTGGTGTTTTTTTTATTAGTTTTTTAATTTTTCGACCGCATTTTTCTAAGTTAAGTAGAAATGTTCGGTGGGAGATTTTCTTTATTGGATTGATTTGGGTTTTTTATAGGGTCGCTGTTTATTATGGTTATTTGAGTTTGGGTGTTATTTCAACAACTTTGGTGTTTATGCTTGGGCCGATTTTTGTTTATGCTTTTGCATATAAATTTTTGCGGGAAAAAATTCATTGGAGAAATTTAGTAGCTTCGATGATTATTGTGGCTTGTGTTCTTTATGCTGTTTTGACTTAATAAGAAAATATATAAATGATTAAGTGGACTTTTTAATATGCCTAAAAATGTAAAAGAAAAAATTGGAATTATTGACTTTAATCCTGATCAAGAGCCAGATAAGAGAAATTATGTTAAAAGAATAAGCAAATTAATTCCAAGGAATATTGAATGTGAAGGACTATTTTTTAAGAAGGATTTTGATTTATCTAAATATAGTGCATTGATACTTTCAGGTTCAAGATTATCTGCAACGGATTACCAAAGAATGGTAAGAGATAATTCTATTGAAGGAGAAGATTATGTTTCTATTGAGAGAGTTGTTAAAAAATTATCTAAATATCAAGGGAATATGTTTGGAATTTGTTTTGGTGCCCAATTAATGATTCATATGATGGGGGGAGATCTTGGAAAAATTCCTCAAACAGAAGCAGGATATTTAGAGCATAAACTTAGTGAAGATGGAAAAAGAGATGAGGTTTTTAAAAATTTGCCTGCCTCTTTTTTTGGTTCACAATTACATTCAGATTATGTTAAAATACTTCCAAGTGGAGGAAATGTAAAAGAAGCAATTATACTTGCTACTAGAGATAACTTTATTCATGCATATAAAATCATTTGTAAAGATGGTTCTATTAAATATGGTGTTCAACCTCATCCTGAAATGTCAAATAAAAACGATGCAGTTTTTTTAGTGAAAGTAAATAAATCTTGGCTTCAGGATTCAATTGGGAAAATTGCATTTGATCAGGCATTACTTATCCCCCCTAATGCAGATTATTCATTATCAAAAGTAATTACAAAATTTGCTGAGTCCTTGATTTAAGATGATAACTGAAGTAAAGAAGAATATTTGGAAATTAACTTTCAAATTATTTGGTTCGACTGTTTATTTGGTTAAACTTCGAGGTAAAAATATCTTGATTGACACGAGTTCTTTTGTTAATCGTATTGAATTAAAACATCTTTTGAAAGAATTGGATTTGAAACCAGAGGAGATTGATGTTGTTCTTTTGACACATAATCATTTTGACCATACTGGAAATGTGAAGATTTTCAAAAATGCGAAAGTTTATGGAAGTAAACTTGATTTTGAAAAAAAGATTTTGAATCGGGCTTTTAGCAAGGATTTGCCTAAGAATAAATTAAAAAGTTTTGTTGGAGAAAAATTTGAAGAAGTTTTTGCGAACCAATTTGAAAGTGAAGAAGATAGAAAGGTCGAGGGTATTTTACCTTTAGAGAAATTTGATATGAAAGAATTTGAAATTATCGGAGTGCCGGGGCACACAAAAGGAAGTGTTGTTTTTTTTATGCCGAAGGAAAAGGTTTTGTTTTCAGGAGACCATATTTTTGATAATGGATATATTGGAAGAACTGATTTGCCAAATAGTTTACCTGAAAAAATGAAGGGATCTTTAGAAAAAATGAAAAAGATTGATTATAAGATTTTATGTGCCGGGCATACTTACTAAATTACTCTTTTAAAGATTGTTGCATTTTAACACCATTGTCGAGTATTGAATAATATTTATATATAATTAATGACTCTGAAAAATGATAAAATGATGAATAAATTGCTTGTTTCAGATATAATGACTCGGGAGCCATTGACGGCAAAACCTGATGCACGTTTGTTAGATTGTGTTCGGAAAATGGTCAGTAAACGAATTGGAAGTATACTTCTTGTGCAAGATAAACGGCTTGTGGGACTTATTTCTAATAAAGATGTTATGTGGGCGATATCGAAAAAAGATGTAAAAGATTTAAGGGAGGTTAAGGCAATTGATGTTTCTCCAAGGAAGTTAGCGACGATAAAGCCAAATGTTTCTGTTAAAATTGCCTGGGAGAAAATGAAAAAATTGAAATTTGAGAGATTACCTGTTATTCATAATGGTGAACTTGTTGGGTTGATTACAATTAAAGATATTTTAAATTTTAATCCAGAAGTTTATTCTGAATTAGAGGAGATAGAAAAAATTAAAGAACAATCTGCAAAATTAAAGAGGGTTAGAAGTAGAGATTTAAATTCTGTTGTTCAAGGAATTTGTGAAGAATGTGGTAATCCAGATATTCTGCAGAATTTTAATGGAATGATGATTTGTGAATCTTGTGCTAATTCTATGTAATCAATAAATATTTAAATGGAAATCTTTTATTATATATAATCGGGGTAAGATAAATGGCAGAACAGGATAAACTAATTAGCACTAAAACAAAGTATACGGGATTTTTCCATTTTAAAGATTTTTACCAGTTTTGTCATGATTGGCTTGTTGAAGATTTTGGGCTTGATGTAACAGAAAAAAAATATCAAGAAAAGTTGGCGGGGGATGCAAAGGAAGTTGAGATTGAATGGGAAGGTTATAAAAAAGTTACAGATTATTTTCAATTTAAGGTTGTTGTCAAGTGGAGAATTCTTGGTTTAAAAAATGTTGAAATTAATCAAGGTGGGAAAAAAATTAAAACAAATGAAGGTAGTGTTGAGATTCGGCTTGCAGGAACTTTGATACGGGATTATGAAGGGAAATTTGAAAAAGATGCTTTTAGAAAATTTCTTCGAAGTGTTTATGAAAAATGGGTGATTCCTTCGAGAATTGACCAAATGGAAGAAAAGTTGTTCTCAGATTCTAATGAATTCTTGGAGCAAGCAAAAGCATTTCTCACAATGGAAGGTCAGAAGTAAATCACAGAAATCTTTATATAGAAATTATGTTATTTGATTATATGAAAAAGATATTGTTTTTGGTTGTTTTGCTATTGGTTTTGCCTGGTGTTTTGGCAATGGATTTGGTAGTAGAAAAAATTAGTAAAGGCGAAGTGATGGTTTCTGGAATTGATAAGCCTGCGGTTTTTGATTTTGAGATAACAAATGAGGGGGCTGATGGGAGTTTTAAGTTTAGTAATTTATTGGCTTTTGAAATGCAACCCGAGGATTGGGTTTTAATTAAAAAGGGAGAAACAAAACAAGTGCAATTAGAAATTTACCCTCGAGAAAATCTTGATTATATTGGTTATTATAAATTTGAATATTTTATTCTTGAATCTGTTGGGGGGAAGATAACAGATAAATTGGTTTTTGAAATAATTGAATTAGGAGATGGTCTTGAAATTGGTGCGAGTAATTTTGATGAGAAGAAAAATTCTTTTGATGTTTATATTGAGAATACAAGAAATTTTAATTTTGGAGAAATTGATGTGGTATTTAGTTCTGCTTTTTTTGATTTAGAAAAAAAAGTTGAGCTTGGGTTCAAGGAAAGAAAGGAGTTTGAAGTTGAATTGAATAAGGAAGAATTTAAGAAATTAATGGCGGGTTTTTATACTCTTGACGCAGAGATTGAAGTTGGTGGAAAAAAAGCAGATATTAGCGGGATTATTGATTTTAAGGAAAAGGATTCTTTGTTGACTGAAGAAGAGAATTATGGATTTTTTGTTGATACTAAAATTATTAAGAAAATAAATGACGGAAATGTTTTACAAGATGCGGAGGTTTATGTTGAGAAAAATATTTTTTCAAGGTTGTTTACAAGTTTTAGTCCTGAGCCAGATATTGTTGATAGAGAAGGATTTACTGTTTCTTATACTTGGAAAAAAATCCTCAACCCCGACGAGGTTTTAGAAGTTGCTGTGAAAACAAATTGGTTGTTTCCTTTATTGTTGATTATTTTTATTGTGGTGGTTGTTGGTTTTGTAAAGCAGTATTCAATGACAAATGTTGTTCTAAGAAAGAAAGTGACTTTTGTGAAAGCTAAGGGCGGGGAATTTGCTTTGAAAGTTAGTATTTTTGTTAAGGCGCGAAAATATGTAGAGAAGGTGACTGTGGTTGATAGGTTGCCTGGTTTAGTTAAATTATATGAGAAATTTGGGATTGAAAGACCCCAGAAAATTGATGAGAAAAATAGAAAGATTGAGTGGGGATTTGAAAAGTTAGAGGCTGGTGAGGTTAGGATTTTGAGTTATATTGTTTATTCTAAGGTTGGTGTTTTAGGAAAGTTTGCTCTTCCTTCTGCAACAGCATTCTATGAAAAAGATGGTGAAATTAAAGAAGCGAGCTCGAATAAAGCCTTTTTTGTAGCTGAGCCTGTTGATGAAAGAAGGGATTGAGTATAGAAATATTTTAAAAGCTAATAAATTTTTATGGAAATTATGGGAAAGAAAGCTTTAGAAGACAATGTGGATTTTGTGATTGGGGATATTGTTCATTTTATTTTAAGAAAAGATTGTTATTTTAAGAAAAAACTTGCAGTGGAGGGTATTTGTAGAGATGAGGTTGTTAGTTGTGAAAAAGAAATCGAGGAAATAGAAGGTGTGGCAATTGGTGTTTATGCAGATTCTATTTTTATTAAAAATCCTGTATTTTACTTTGCAAAAAATTCGCATAATGGGATTTATCAGGGTGAAACCAATGGAAATAAACAAGTTGAAATTCCAAATAGTGGGGAATTTCCTAGTGAAAAGTTTGAGGTTAAAAGAGTTACTTATGATTTTGCTTTTGTGAAAGAAGCTGGGAAGAGAGAATCTAAATAAGAATAGCCTACTTTTTGGATAACACACTTAGATAGTTAAACACAACCTTTAAAAATTAATTTTTCGTTTTTCCCAAATGAAAACAGAATATCGTCAATTAATCAAGAGATTAGATAAAAAAATTTCTGAAATAAAAGACAAATCTCTCAAGAAAAAACTAAAGACAACATTAAAAGAATTAAACAGTTCAATTTATGAGGTTTATATAAAAGCAATTACAGACCAAAAAACCGGTTTGTATAATAATCATTTTTTTGAGACACTTTTAAATATGGAAGTAGAAAAAGCCAGAAGAGGAAAGAATTTTTGTTTATTTATTTTAGACATAGACCACTTTAAAAAAATAAATGACACCTACGGGCACGTCAAAGCCGACGACATGCTAAAACGATTAGCAACAATTGTCGTTAAGAATACACGAACATTCGACATTGTGGCGAGATTTGGGGGAGAAGAATTTATAATTTTATTTCCTGAAACAGGTTTGATGAAAGCAAGAAGAATAACTTCAAGAATAAGAAATGCAATAAAGCAAGATTTTTTTCTTAAAAAATATAATTTAACAATTAGTGGCGGATTGACAAGATATAGAAAAGATGATACAAGTTCTTTAATAAAAACTCGGGCAGACCAAGGACTTTACAAAGCAAAGAATTCCGGGAGAGATAAATTTATTATAATCAAATAATTCTTAATAACCCCGAAAAAAAGTAATTTTACAAATAGATAATCTTTAAAACCTTAATAGTTCTGTAATAATTATGCCCCGATCGCATAGTGGTTATTGCGCCGGTTTGCTAAACCGGGCCCTTTGGGCGCGCAGGTTCAATTCCTGCTCGGGGCGTTTAGTAAACTTTAAAAGTTAACTTTAATAAGATTAATTAACCCTAAGTCTAACTTAAGGGAAGCTTACAAAAGAAACCGTTAGGTGTCTTTTGAATGCCTCGATTGTCCAACGGCTAAGACACATGCCTGTCGCGCATGAAACCCGGGTTCGACTCCCGGTCGGGGCGTAACTCTTTTTGTCGATTAAGTGGGCACAAAATTGTACACCGAAAGTAATTCTTCTTCCCCCTACAATACGATAATAAGATGTAAGGGGAAAGATTTAAATATTCTAATTTCTATGATTTATTATGGTATTTATACATACAAAAAATGTTCGAGGCAAGAAATATTATACTTTACGAATGTCTGTTAGAAAAGATAATAAAGTTATTACAAAGGATTTGTGCAATCTTGGAAGTGATTTGTCTAAAATTAACCTTGATAGTTTAGAGAGAAAGTACAAAGGTAAAATAAGAAGCTCCTACAAGACCCTAAAGAATTTTTTAGATAGAAACATTTACTTAGAAAAAGCTAAAAAGCTGAAATTCAGAAAAGACAAATATCTTTCAAAAGAGCAACAAGAAGAAATAAGTGCTATTCTTATTCATTATAAAAATAAACTTTTGAAATTAGATGAACTAACTCAGAGAGAGATATTTGAAAACTTTATTCTGAGCTTCTCAGTAAATAGCACTTCTATAGAAGGAAATACTATTAATCTAAAAGAGGCAAGCGAGTTATTTTCAGAGGATAAAATTCCAAAAAATAAAACTCTAAGAGAGGTTTATGACTTGAAAAACACTAAAAAAGTATTATTATTTTTAAGAGAGAAATCTCCAAGGATAGATGAAAATCTTATTATTAAAATACATGATATGTTATTAGAAAATATTGATAAACGAACTGGCTTTAGATCTCATGAGATTAAAATTCTTGGTCAGCCATTTAAACCTTCTCCTGCGAGATATATTAAAGAAGACATAAAAATTTTGTTTGGTTGGTATAAGGAAAATAAGACTAAGATTAATCCTTTTGTTTTAGCAGTATTGTTCCACCATAAATTTGAGAAAATTCATCCGTTTTCAGAGGGTAATGGAAGAACAGGAAGAGTTTTAATGAATTATCTCCTAGAGAAATCAGGATACCCTCCAATAATAATTACCAAAATATTTAGAGAGGATTATATCTCAGCCATGAATGATGCAGATAAAGCATTAGATAAGAGCTTGATAAGTGTAGACCCGGTGAATTATAGAAATCTTATTGATTTTTCTGTCTTAGAGTTTAAGGGTTCTTATTGGGATATCTTTTTAGTATGAAATTTCTTAAGATTATTGAATAGAATTATTTTTTAGCCTTCTGCTTTTTTGCTAAATCTAATTTTGACCTTTCTCTATCTGCCTCTGCAATTTTCTTTCTTTCTGTTTTCTGTTCTGCACACATTGGTTTCTTTCCACTTTTGTTTCTTTTGTGCATACCTCTTTGATGGCCTTTTTTTACTCTTCTTGTATTTCCCATAGAAAGTTTACAAAATTTAAGTATATATAGATTGCGGAAAGAGCTAATATCTATAGCACCCCTCAAAAGTTTTTAGGTTTTTTTAATAAATAATCATAACAGCAAACACTTTTCACAATTTTTTTGGGAATATTTTTTATGAAATTTTTTACTTCTTCAGCCATCTCTTCAATTGTTTCGAACAATTTATTATTCAAAAATTTCTTTCTAATGTAATTCCAAAAATTCTCCTGAGGATTCATTTCTGGAGAAT
>Ga0268285_1000932_pt1 | contig 15232 bp, 10 predicted proteins | sample saktaG_2_FD_190144 | JGI IMG/M metagenome (GOLD analysis project Ga0268285, IMG submission 190144) | Saline water microbial communities from Sakinaw Lake, British Columbia, Canada - sak_2013_06_06_120m | ecosystem: Environmental > Aquatic > Non-marine Saline and Alkaline > Saline ... | reverse complement strand
GCTCCCGGAGTTGCTCGTTTGCCGCCGACAGCTCGGCTGTCTGTTGCTTGAGCTTCTGCCCGACCTGCTCGTGTTCCGTGATCTGGCCCTGCAGTCTTGATTTGGCAGCTTCTAACGCCTCGGTCCGCTGCTTGATGAGTTCCTCCATGTGGCAACGGTATTGTCTTAATTCACCCTCCGTACGTTCCTGCTTTGTGATATCTGTAGCAAAACCAACAAGTCCCATAGCCCTGCCCGCATCGTCGTTGAATACAACCATTAACATTTCCGTGAAAAATGGTGTTCCGTCTCTTCGGACATGGCCCAATCGGCCGGCGAATTGATTTCTCCGTTCTGCCTCCTCGATGCAAGGAATAACATCACTTGCCATCTGCTCTTCAGTATGGAATACACTAATCTGTTTGCCAATCAGTTCGTCCGTAGTCTTGTACCCATGCATCACGGCCCAAGCCGTATTGACGAACTGAATGACTCTGTTAAGGTCGAACACAACAATTCCCTCCCTCCCCCGTTCGGCGATCGTTATCAGATGCCGCAATGTCCGCCCGACCTGTTTGTGGATAGCAATTATATCTTGCATATGTTCACCGATTTCGCAAAAGAAGCTGTAATTTTAATATTTGCCAAGCATTGGCTTGGAAAACAAGATTCATTACGAAATTACCCTTAATGATTTCTGTTACACAGCATTATCAACAAGTTCCGGTTTCTGAATCGCAACATTCTGCCTGAAAATGTTTGTCAGTATTACTCTTTCCTCTTCATTCAGCAGGCTCACGTTTTCGACTGAAGCCATTGCTGCCAAGACAAGTGCTTCACGCTCAAGACCACGTCCGCTTAATTCCAAAATTCTCTTTTGAATAGCTTCTATGGTATCGGTCATAAGCCGCAGGCGTTCTTCAAGCTCAGCTATAGTGATTCTTTGCCCTGTGCCCTGTGAGTGTGCCAGCTCCTCGATGACAATTGTTCGAATATTTTTCCTCGAGGACAGGGGTCGCAGTTTTCCCATCAATTCTCTCAGGGCTTTTCGGGAAGAGACCAAGACGCTAAAACTTCCTCCAATGAATTTTCCCATGCCACAAGCGAAATAACGACAAACATTGGTGAAAGTCACGTTAACTCCAATAACACAATTAAAGACCTAAAAATAGATGGTGACAAGCCTTGGGTAACCTCAACTGGCCCGATTCGGTTTCCACTCGCCTCACCAAATCTTCGTTTATCCTTTCAAGTTCTCTTTCGATTGCCTCTCTTTCCTGTACGGGGGCTTTTTTCAGCCGTCCGACAAGTAAAAGCGTCTTGCTTACTTCTCTCAAAGTAGCAGCATTATAGAGCTTTTCGACCTCTTTAGCTATAGTATTACCAACATCGTCAAGTTTGCTCATTTCCTTGGCACACGGACAGTCCGGATCCAAAGCCTCTATCTCCTTACGGACTGCCTCAGTTACAAAGGTAATCATTTTACGTATTATCGTGTTCATGGAACTTATCAGTCAATTGCGTCGAAAATTGGTACATTTTGGTACGCACTCCTTTTGAGGCGAAAAAAGGGTTGACAGCATGTACGAGAAGCTTTTATATTACAACAACTTAGAATTTTTGGCGGCGTAGCTCAGTTGGTTAGAGCATGGGATTCATAAGCCCAGGGTCGTTGGTTCGAATCCAACCGCCGCTATTTTTATATTTTGGTGTCTTGATTTTTGGATTTCTGACGCCCCCATCGTCTAGTGGCCTAGGATATCAGGTTCTCATCCTGGAGACAGGGGTTCGACTCCCCTTGGGGGTATTTTTTTTCAGCCAGGATTGCGATTTTAGCGTGTCTTGGCCTTTTTTGTATCTCTGCTTGTCACTAAAAATCTCTTGTTTTCTGCACGCTTTGTCCAGGCAGGCGGACAAGACAAAATCCCCGAAGTTCGGCAATTGGCTTTGTTTGGCTTTGAATTGGCTTTGTTTTATCGCCGACCCGGCCGACCAAAATCTCCATAAGCTCTTGTCATTACAGAATATATGTAATTCCAACCTTTCAAAAATTGGCTTTGTTTTTTCAAATTGGGTTTTCAACCCCCAGAAAATCTGGGGGCTAAATAAGATTGGCTTTGTTTGGCTTTGAATTGGGTTTGTTTTCACCAAGTGTCCAATCCGATATATTTCTCGTATCTCCCTGTTATAAATGGTTTTGCGTTCATTTTGCCCTTTCGAAAATTGGGTTTGTTTTTTCAACTTTACCTCATATTTTGGTCGTTTTCGTCTCTTTTTCACCTGTTTTTTTCATCATTCTGCCTTTTTTCAACACAGATTTACACCGATTTACCCCGTGAGATAACGGCTTTGCATATCTCACGGGGTGAACACTGTTGTTTGAGCCATAGAAAAATAATCAATGTCAACGTTCTCAATTCACTACATACAACATACTACATACGACATACTACATACGAATAGTTATACGATAAATCGCTCTATAGGGCGGGGGAATTCCAGAAAAATCTCCGTGACTCGGCGTTCTTTGTTCGTGCTGCGTACTCCGTAAGGAGTACCGAGGACTACCACATAGATCGCAGTGGACGCAGAGCAATAGTCAATAGTTCACCCCATGAGATAGCTTGTCCCTTAAGGGGCGAAGCCGACATCTCACGGGGTAAATCGTAAGCTTGTGCCCGCGAAGGCGGGTATAGTAAATCAAAAGGGACAGCCGACGGGGGAGGCTAAATTACAACATCGAAAATATTCTTTGGATCATCCAACACTTTAAATTCCCACTTGCCAAATTTGCCATCAACATTAACTGCGGCGACCCATTCCTTTGCAGCCTGCCATTTTGCTTTATCCTGTTCTTTGGGTTGGCCTTTCACTTCAAGAATGAGATAACGGTTATCATCGAATTTAATAATAAAATCAGGAAAATATGTCTTTGTCTGTCCTTGCCACAGGTAGTAAATCTCAAATCCGAGATGGTCATTCTTAACCCAAGATACAATGCCCTGAATCCTGTTTCGTTCAAACTCAAACCCGACTTTTTCCCAGCCCGAATCGGTCACAATATGGCTGATCTGGCTTTTCTGAATGGGCTGAGTCGGTTTTGTGGTGTACCATGTCATGGATGTTGCCGTAGAACGGACAGGGCGTACCGGATCAAGTATCAATGTCGGAGCTTCTTTGCTTGTGCTGCGAATAGCATTGCCAACATGATTGATGATTTTCTGCATATTGAGAGCAATTAGAATATTCTTTAATCGATCTATACCATAGAAAAGAGGGAGCTTGACTTCCAGCTTGCGGGAATGAATAAACTCTTCGATAATGCGATAGGCCTGATTGATATGACTGCCGGAATCACCTGGCCAGTTTTTGCCAAATAGTTCGTGGAGTCGAACCGCACCCTGTAAGAGATTTTTTTGCAGACGATGCTGTTCCGCCAGTTTTTCAAGGTCAAGCTCGGTTAATTGATCGAATTTGGGTTTGCCGTCAATAACGGGGGCAACTTCAACAACAGTCGGGGTGTCTTCTGCTGAAAGTACAAGCTGGGTTACTTTTGACCAGTCCATCTCAATGAAGTATGAAAGTTTGTAATCGACCCGCAGAACATGCGGCCATTTAATTTCTTTATCCGATCTTTCCGGAATTGGCTGGATTTTCGTTTTCGGTTTTTCTTCCTTCGGTTCACCGGTTTTTTGTTCAACCGGCAGGAAAGTAAACGGAACACCGAAAACCGTAACATATTCTGGTTCGTAAAGGCCTGTTTCTTCATTAACATCATAGCAAATGCGGCGAAGACCACGGCCAATAACCTGTTCACATAAAAGCTGGCTGGTAAAAGCCCGCAATCCTAAAATATGCGTGACGGTTCGGGCGTCCCAACCCTCCGAAAGCATATTGACCCCAATAACGCACTGAACATCGGCACCGGCCCGGCCTATTTTTCCTACGGTATTGAACTTCTCACGTTGTTTAATAACCGCATCTTTCTTTGAGCCGGCGATTTTGTCCGATTCGTCTGCTTCCAGTTTATCCAAAGCGTCCTGGTCTATATGCAGGAGTTTCTTTGGTTCGCCAAGTTCTTCGACCGCGAAGTAGCCTTTGGTAAGTGAATATTCAAGCCTTGCGGCTGTCTCTGTACGATTGCATATCATGATCATCACCGGCGGTGTTTCACGCGGCGGTATCTGCTTTTCCCATTTATCCTTTTCTTTCAACCAGTCGCCGCCGAGAATATTTACCGCATTTCGTACAAGGTCAGGTAATCCTTCGTTAGGTTTTGCCCGTCGGTTCAAGTCTTCCTTCACCTCCGGGTAAATATGGAACAGCTTCGATTTTAAGTCTGATCCAATAGTCGAATCATCACGAACGGCAACCTTGGGAGTTTTTACCAGTCCGCTTTCGATGGCGTCATTCAGACCGAAATCACACACAATCCACGAGAAAAGCATTTCGCCCTGATTGTTTTTGCCGGTCGGCTTAAAAGGTGTCGCGGAAAGGTCATAACAGGTAAGCACCCCCCGCGCCTCATTGATGCGGTCGATCCCGCTTATCCATATTGTTGCTTCTTCTTTTTCTGCCTCGTCTTCATCGCCGGTGGAACGGTGGCAGTGGTGCGCTTCGTCATTGATGATCAGGATATTGGAAGCATTGCCGAAATCGGAAAGAACCCGGCGCACAAACGCTTCCGCACTTTCGGGGCCTTTTTTCACCACCTTCGGGCCAGCATTTTCATTGATCGGCGCAAGAGTGTGCCAATTGGTGACCCTAATCTTAGCTTGCAGCAATTCCTGCCACATCACCGAATCCACCACGTTAAAAATTTGGTAAAAATTATCTTCCTTTTCCGGAAGCAGAACCTGCAAGCGGTCGCGGACGGTAAGACCCGGAGCGATAATTAAGATATACTTTGAAAACCGCTTATCCATCGGACTGGCGATTTTATTAAGCGCCTGCCACGCGATCAGCATGGCCATTACCACGGTTTTTCCCGTTCCGGTCGCCAGTTTCAAACATAATCGAAGCCAATCGCTTCCGTCGCCGGTGATTTCAATACCCTGTTTTTCGCTTTCCGGCGCTTCGCTCAGCCAGATGGCCGTTTCCACCGCTTCAAGCTGGCAGAAGAAAAATCGCAGTTCTCGCTGTTCTGTGTCCGTCCAGTATTGAAGCAGTTTCCTTGTGGTGCCGGTGCAGTTGGGATAGCCTGCCTCACGCCATTTGCGGACACGGGGACGAATCATGTTCACAAGGTCAATGGTGACAAACTCGCCCGGGTCATCGGTGTTTTTTGCACTGCGCTGCGTAGCCTTCCAATAGCCGGAATCGCGTCTGCCTTCTACAAGTTCAAATTCCTGCGTTTCGCGCAGATATTTCCAATATTGTTTCGGTTCTTCGTATGGGTGATTGACGATGAGGGTATCAATTACTTTCTGTGCCATATTATTCCACCGCCTTTATCACAAACGATTCGATACCGCGGTTGTCGATAATCTTGACCGCGATTTTTTTATTTTCACCGGCAGCAAATGGAATAGACTCCACTCCGCTGAACTTTTCCAACGCTTCTTCATTTACTTCGGCTTTAAGTGCTTTTGCAAGCCGAGTCCAGTCGCGTTTTTTATCGCCTTCTGGGAAGAATATCTGGTCGGGCATGATGCTCCGCTCGTCATAGTCGGTGTCGAGAAACCACATTGAAATATGCTTGGTGCCTTTGGATTCGATTTCGCCGGTTGCGGGATTGTAATAGTCAAAGCCGAGGACTTTGACAGCATACCGCCCGTCTTTCTGCTTTTTCACTTCCACATCGGGCTGGCCGATGAGCCAGTAGCTTTGATTCGATGAACGCTTCTTACGCAGGTCGGCGGTTAGCAGGTCAACGCTCATCTGTGCCTTGAGAATGGTTACGCCCGGCCATTCCATCTGGTCGATGTCCTTGCTCGCTTCAGGGTCAAAATGAAATGCCGCAAAAATGACAAAATCGGGCTTTTCCTTAAGAATTCGTGCTTCGGTAATGGCTACCTCGGCCTGACGCTGTTCGAGCGGGCCATAGTCGGGGCCGAAGGAGATATACGCGAGTTTATTCGTGCCATCTTTTTCCAGCACTTCCGCCCGTGCATGCAAAATGCGCGTGGCAATCATCGGTTCCACCCGGCTGAAGCTGATAGTCCGACCGCCCACGGCGCGAATGCCAGTACTTTTCAGTTCATCGCGCCATTCCGCCTGTTTGCCTGTTTCTCCAACGCGTGCCAATTCCGCGCCGCTCACTTCCAGCTTGGGCATATTGCCGTCAAATGGCTTGACGCGAAGCGATGGCACGGCTTCTACGGTAAATGGTCCAGTAACGCGGATTTTACTTTTTTCAACAAAAGGTTGGTCGTAAAGCGTTTCCTGTTTGGGCGGTTCGTTGTTGGCGATACTGCCCAGCGTAACATGCGGCACGTTCTTATATTTGAAACCGCTTTTGATTCCCTGCTCAGGATAAGCGAGTTCGTAGTAGTCGAACTTTGCGGTCATAAGCCGTTGTTTGGCCAGAGTAGTCGCAACGCGGCTCGTGTCGCAGGTTATCCAGCGTCTGCCCCATTGCTCGGCCACATAAGCCGTAGTCCCGGAACCGCAGGTAATGTCCAGAACGAGGTCGCCTGGATCGGTGGTCATAAGAAGACAGCGCTCAACCACTTTGCCGCGCGTTTCGACGACATATCGCTGGTCTGGATTGAACCCGGCCGTGTCGGTCCATACTTCCGATAGTACTTTGAGCGGGTAATCAGAAATGTAATACTTCCATCCGAGCTTATTGCCGTTCTTTACGATGCGATCAGATTTCTTTAATGCGTTCATACCGTCGGGATAAGCCAGCTTCCAATGACTATTCTTGTTCGGCCTGAATACCTCTCCCTCAAATTCAAACGGTGTGTCGTCTTTCGGCGGACCCGAGCTTTCCAGACTAACAAGCCGAAATACCTTTGCGCCATCGGGAAGCAGTGAAGGGGCAACGGTTTCGGCAGTTGTGATCTTCCTGACCGAGCCGTCAGCTAACTCCACATTACTGTAGAACGCATCAGACAGTTTCTGATTAAATAGCTGGCGATACTTCAGATGTGTTTTGTCCTTTGCGTACCAGAGCAAATAATCACTCGTTCTTCCCAGTTCATTGGATACCATGCTTCCTGTTTTCGCAAAGGTAATCAGCCGCACAAAATTCTCCTTCCTGAACACCTCATCGCAAATCTCCCTCACATGATGCACGTTCTCATCGCTGATCTGCACAAAGACACTTCCGCTTTCATGTAAAAGCTCTTTTGCCAGTAGTAATCTGTCGCGCAGGTAGGTTAGATAGCTGTGGATACCCAATTCCCATGTGTCGCGGAAGGCCTGAATCATTTCCGGCTCGGCGGGGATGTCGGCGTCGTTGCCGTCTTTCACATCGCGTTTGTTCACAAAGGGCTGGAAATTCGAGTTGTACTTGATGCCGTAGGGCGGGTCGAAATAAACCATCTGCACCTTGCCCGCCATGCCCTCTTTCACAAGGAGCGAGTTCATCACGAGAAGCGAATCGCCCGCGATAAGGCGGTTGGTCCAGTCCTGCTCGTGGTGATAAAAGTCGATGGCCTTGACAAGCGGCGGGTCGTTTTCCGGCATATCGAAAAGCGAGGCGAAAAGCGGCATGGTTTCGTTTTCCCGTTGTTTCTTCGGTTTCAGGAAAGCCGTTACTATCCGTGATGGGTCGATGCGTTCGTGGATATGAAGCGATACATTTTGCACTTCAACGGTCATACCCTCTTTTTTGCCCGCCCATGAAAGCGTCGGGTCGATGTGCGGGTCATGTTCATATTGGGTGCGTCCGTTGAGTTTATCAGTGGTGGTAGAAACCAGCCCTACAGGAGGATTGTTTTTCCGCTTTTGGCCATCATGGGTATAGTTGCCGATTTCGGTGCTTTTCTTGGATGATCGTTTTCTTCCTCTGGGCATTTCTATCTCACTTTCCAATATGCTTATATTTTGCGGCGTCTTTATTTTTCCGAGCTTATCCGCCGCCTTAAAAAGTGTCTTTTCAAAATTTTCCGCCTTGCTGTTGTTTTTCTTCGCCATTTCGTCATTCCCAAAATTATCTCTGTGCGGTGCAAACCTCTCAAAGACTTAATATTATCACTTTTTGGATAAGAAAGCAAAATCTGGTTTGGAAAATTTTTGTGAATCGACCCGCACCAGTGGTGCGGACTAAACTGTTTGCACCCTTATCATTTGATTGTCCTTGTTTACATACGGCCGTTGTTCTGACTTAGAATACATCAGTCCATGTGAAACTCATTCCAGTGAATTATACCAGCAGACGCACATTCTCGCAATTGGGACGAAAGCGACCATCGGCCATCGTCGTAAACAGAGTGGAGTCGAAGTGGTTATGGTCGAGCTTTTTCAATGTTGAACTTCAGCATCAAAACCGGTAGAATGGAGCCTCTTTAAGAAGCACAAGACGGGCATTTGTCCGAAGGGCTGGGCTATGGAATATTTGGCGCTCGACGGAATGTTTTTCGAGCAAGGCAGGATCTATATGCGAGTTTGGCAATTAGCGTTTGTGTTAATGATTATCACCGGTGCCTCTCTCAAGGGGAAAGGGGCTGAGCAGGAAGGTCGGCTCTTTGCTGAAAGTAATGATGATAGCAGCACCGTAAGGCGTCCTGTGGAGGTAACCGGTTTATCCAACGAAGTGCGTGGTAAAGGCTGGATCATCTACAGCGCACGTGCCGGCAAGGGTGACTGGGATCTATTTCTTATGCGTCCTGATGGGTCAAACCGCAGGAACATCACGAATACCCCAATGTTCAACGAAGGTCTTCCACGGTTCTCCCCGGACGCCGGCAGGATTTTGTATCGGCGCATTGGCGTGAGTGAGAGCTTCGACAACAACCTGCATGGGATGCAGGGCGAGCTGGTGTTTGCCGACAGTGACGGGGGCAATGCTGAAATTTATGGGGGGCAAGGCGAATACACGTGGGCTTCATGGGGGCCTGAAGGCAAACGTATCGCCTGCATGTCCGTAAAGGGAATTTATTTTGTCGAACTGGCTACTAAGAAGGTGGTCGGCCACATGGAACGGCGAGGATTCTTCCAGCAGATTACCTGGTCGCCGGATGGAAAATGGCTGTGTGGTGTTGCCAATTCTTTTGGCGCCAGTTGGTCTGTGGCCCGAATGGAAATTGCTACAGGCGCAGCGAACGCCGTCAGCAGCATGAACAATTGCACGCCGGACTGGTTCCCTGATTCACAGCAACTCATTTTCTCCTATCGCCCCGCCGACCAGGAAGGCAGCGAATACGGCTGGACACAGTTGTGGACGGCGGATGCAGAAGGCAAGCATAGATCTCTGGTGTACGGCGAGGATGGGCGGCATGTCTATGGAGGCGCCGTTTCTCCGGACGGCATATATGTGCTTTTCACGGGGAACATGCAGGAAGACGGCGACGCCGGCGGATCAGGTGCTCCGATGGGTTTAATGCGGCTCAGGGATACACCTGCGATTGGCGGCGAAAGCAAAGCCCTGCGTAAATTACACGGCGCTACCAAAGACGGCCCGGTGCTTGTACTGCCGGATGGATGGGAGCCGCACTGGACATATTGTGAGTTAGGAGCAGCGAAATGACACGATCCCCGATACATATAAACCGACATGCCAATATCCTGTTATTACTCTTGTTGCCCTGCGTCCTGGGTCTTTGTGTTTCCTGCTCGAAAAAGCCGGATACGGGTGTGGACGCCAAAGTGACTACTCTCGGAAGCATTGAAGTGACGGCGCAGTTGATTGAAATAAAAGGCAAGATAATAGACGACCCCTTGTACGACTATGCTCACGTTATGAAATACAAGGTTCTCCAGGTCCACCGCGGCAAAGTCGATGGAGAGACTATCTATGTGGCCCATTATAATCCAGCAGAGCCGCGCAGCAGTGTCGCGGATGCACGAGTGAGGGACATCGGCGGCAATCTCAGGAGATTCAAAGCAACAGACATACACCGCATAGCTCTGGAAGTACCCATCGATGATTACTACATGGGAGGAATCATCAACAAGTACTTTGGCGAGAGCGAGGACCCGATTTACTGGGCATTATGGACAAATCTGGTTATAAAATAGGAATTGATGACATTCACATCACATATCTTCGTATTCTATTTTCTGCCCTTCCTGCTGGTGCTGTACTATTTACTGCCGCGTAAGTTCGTTATGCTGCGCAACGTTTTTCTTATCCTTGTCAGCTACATCTTCTATGCATGGCTGAACCCTTGGTTCGCGGTTCTGTTGTTTTGTGTCAGTTCGATAAACTATCTCTTGTCCATTCTTATAACCAGGTCGAACGGCAACAGGTGGAAGCTGCCGATTATGGTAATTTCCATCGCAGTGAATCTAAGCATTTTAGGCTTCTTCAAGTATCTCGTATTCTTCCAGGAAAATTTGAACCATATCGCAGGAATCTTCGGGGCGGAGGCCTTGCCTGTCTTAAAAATTGTCTGGCCCATCGGTGTATCGTTCTACACTTTCAAAATCCTCAGCTATATGATGGATGTTTACCGAGGTGTGCCGCCGGCACGTTCCTATTTTGATTTTGCGTGTTACGTATCCTTCTTCCCGCAGATTCTATCGGGCCCGATTCAGCGTTACGGCACCATAGATGCCAGGTCGCAACAAGTTCCAACTTTAGCCGAGCAGCTCGTTAGCCGAACGCACAGCCTCAATAAGTTCTCGTATGGTGCGGCACTGTTTATCCTCGGCTTTGCAAAGAAAATACTTTTGGCAAATGTGGTGGCCAGGGTGGCAGATGCTGTCTTCGCCGCCGAAGCGCCCGGCAGCCTTGATGCATGGTTTGGTGCCGCCGCTTATACATTTCAGCTTTATTTCGATTTTTCCGCTTATTCTGAAATGGCTATCGGCTTGGGGTTGATGCTCGGATTCGAATGTCCCCGCAACTTCAATGCTCCGTATCGGGCCGACAGCATCTCAGATTTCTGGCGGCGATGGCATATCTCGCTTTCAAGCTGGTTCAGGGACTACCTCTATATACCGCTCGGCGGCAATAGAAAAGGGGCCGGACGCTCATACCTCAATCTGGTTGTTGTGTTTCTACTGTGCGGGCTATGGCATGGCGCAAACTGGACGTTTGTCATCTGGGGGATATATCACGGCATTTTACTGGTGATCGAACGCTTCGGCGGTAGAAAAACTCTCTATCATGCTCTGCCGGGACAAGTACAGGTTCTGTTTACCTTCCTGCTTATCACGATAGGCTGGGTATTCTTCCGCTCTGCGACAATATCCGATGCCTGGCAATATCTTGCGGTTATGTTTATGCCGTCGAAAGCACAGGGCGGCTCGATTCTGCTCGGTGCTGAAATCTATACGCAGGGCAATATACTCATAATGGCAATCTGTGCTCTTCTGGCGTTTCAACCCCTGCAGGCGTTTGACTGGGCTAAGACTATGACCTGGCCGAAAGCTCTATTTCTGATCGTTTTATTCTGTGTATCACTAATGATGATGTTCACGCAATCGTTTAGCTCGTTCTTGTATTTTCAGTTTTAGGAGTAGCCCTGGTGGGCAAAAGCAAAGTAAAACACGTTTTCCTGATAGCAGCTTTTTTGATCGTGCTTCTGAGCGTTGGAGTGGTCCAGGTTGCAGTTGATTTGAGCGAAGGCCGGCAGCCGCAGCTTGCCGAGCTGTTCCGGCAGTTGCCGACGAAAGAGAATCTCAGAATGTTCGAAAATGATCTGGAGAAGAACTGTCGGCTTGCCGAAAAGCTCCGCCCTTCGATTCAATATGCGCAATTTCTGGTATTAAGAGAAACGGGCGATAAGGCTCTGATGGGCCGGGCCGGCTGGTTTTTTTACAAACCGGCTGTACAATATCTTATCGAGCCGTTGCCCGCCGATTCACAATATGGCCCGGCGGATGTTTTTTCTTCGATTATTTCCTTTCGTGACCAATTGGCCCGGCGAGGAATCAGGCTACTGGTTGTACCTGCACCGAATAAGGCGAGCATCTATCCGGAAATGCTGACTTCCCGTGCCGAGGACTCGGAACAGTCCGTCAATCCCAGGACAATCGAGATCCTCGCTAAACTTAGAGACTCGGGCGTGGAAATTGTTGACTTATTCAGGGTATTCGCCGAGGCCCGTGAAGGTTTGTCGCCGGGTGACAATACGAAATATTATCTGTCACAGGACAGCCACTGGTCTGGAGATGGAATGCGTTTGGCCGCCCAAGCCGTCGCAAGGAGGATTCTCGATTTGGGATGGGCTGAGAAGGGGAAAGCCAGATACGGTTTCAAGCCCGCAACTATCAAAAGGTACGGTGATGTTCTCAAGATGATGCGGGCCCCGCAGATCGAGAACATTTTCGAACCTGAAACTCTGAACTGCGCTCAAGTGGTAAATGCTGATACCGGCCAACTTTACCAGGCCGACCCCGATTCGGAAATCCTCGTCATTGGTGATAGCTTCCTACGGATATACAGCCGGGATGAACCCGGTGCCGGAGGATTCATAGAACACCTGGCCTGCGAACTCGGATTCCCGCTGACTTCAATTGTCAATGACGGCGGCGCCTCCACACTGGTGAGACAGGAGCTGAGCCGCAAGCCCGCTTTACTCAGGAATAAGAAACTGGTAATATGGGAATTCGTTGAAAGGGACATCCGCTTCGGCACCGAAGGTTGGCAGCATGTTCCATTGCCGCCGGCACCATAAGACTCGCACCATCCACCTATGAAGAGTTCAAAGTCAAATACTAAAATCCCTGTTGCCGCAAAAATATTTTTTAAGGTATCCACGTTACGACATTTCAGCCACGCTTCATAGCTTTTCTGAATAGCCTTTCGGCTTCATGATGCATTATAATAGACATCGTGAATCTGCTAATGTCATGGTCAATCCGCGTTTTAACTGTATTCTGAATTAAGGTATCGTTAGTATGACAATAACTTCTCAAATTGTTGCGGATCACGAATTTGGCTGTTTGTGAGATCCCGGTTATAACGAAGAAGACATACGGTAATCGATGACAACGCCACCGGCCACAAGTTGAGTTGCCTGGCGTTCTATTTTGGAACCGAGTGGCACCTGAACGAGCACCAATGCCTGGTCTGGTTCGAGCGTCAAACTATCACCGCTCTTTGCGTTGCGAGCGACGAAATCACCCGCAACCAGATCATACAAGTCAGCAGGCTGCGCAAGATGCAACGTGATAGTTCGGGGCTTTTGGAAGGGATTGTAGTAAAGATGAGTTGGATATGCGGGCGGACCGAACCAGTCCGTGGCCAGGCAGTCCCAGCGCAGAACACCCGGGACATCGGTCAAATCGACGATCCCTCCGAGGAAACCGACGTGATTGCCCATGTACAGCGAAAGGTTGTAGGCACTATCTCCAAACCACTTTGACCGTTGAACAAAATATTCCTTAGGATCCACTCGTGAGAGACCCGGGATCCACCCAAGCAGGACCGGATCGCCGGTTGCGTAGGGGCGTATAGTACGATCAGGGCCGGGATCCCAGGACTTCATACCTTCGTAGAAGAGATGGTTTTGCGGATCCCACCTGGCCTTCCACTCGGCATGATCCTGGTGATTAGCATCCAGCCCCTCGCCCTGGAGCAGCCGTGCCGAGTTAGCTGCATGCAAGGCGTAACGCCCAATCGCTCGCGCATAACGCTGGTCGTAACGAACAACGGGAATCAACCAGGCCGGTCCCTGCAGCGATCCCATCGTGAACGCGTAGAAGCCGTCATCGCCCCAGCGTGCGCCGTCCAGGCCGTCGCAGGTGATACCGCCGAATCGCATACCACGAGTTATGCGCCACGTGTGACGCTTCGGATCCCCGTCTCCGAACCAGGCCGATAGGATGCGGTCGATATCGACTTGCGGCCCGCCCCTGGCGTTCAGGCGTGCCGCGGCAAGCGGGCCCATGACATGGGTGATTTCATAGCGTCCGGGATTCTCTGCATACCATTGCAGGGTCGCCCTGGCGCAGGCAACCATGTCCTCATCTCCCGTCATTGTGGCGCCCACCAGCAGCATCCAGGCTACACTTGGAGCATGACCCAGTCGATTCATCGGTTCGTTACGTCCCCCCGGTTTCTCATTCTCGAAATCCCACCCGAGCACATCATAGTCCGGCCGGTCCGGACAGCCGAGCCCACGAGCGATTACGTGGAATGCCCTGGCGGCCGTCACTGCCTGATGCTTTAATTGCGCGTCCTCCGGATATTGTGCCGCCAGCATTGTTCCCATAACAGCATTCCAGTAACCGTAAATGCCTGAATGAATGATGGGCGAACGATTTCCCACAGAGAGGCGATAAAAACCATGCATAGGATCGTACCAGGCCTTACAACGAGATACGTAGTCGATGCCGCGGAAGCTTCGGGGATCGAATCCCGCCAATCTCGCCCCGATTATCGCCGACAGGCACGTCATCGACTCTCCACTGAGTTTCCACCCAACGTACGACTTCATACGGAACGCGGCTTTGTCCGCTTCGATTACCACAACGGGAAAGCCACCGCCAACGGCATTAGGATCGAGTATACGCTCGTAGTAGGACCTGGATACCGCTCGCCAATCCCGCACCGCTAAAGGCTCCGGCACACGAGGCATACGCTCCACCGAAGCGATGGTTCTCTGAACTGTGCCCCTGGATGGCACATTGCCGGCCTGAGTGAATGCTACGGCTAATGTCGATACGACGAGGAAGACTGTCGCAGTGAGCATTGATATTTTTTTAGTCATCAACTCGCGTCCTTTCATTAAAAAGCTTTTACCAGCACGGTTCTTAAGCAAGACTTGTAATTGCGAATTATACCATCAGGTGGGAATTCCTGCAATAAGGATCAAGGTCGATCCGGGAAAGATCAATATCTGTGGAGACAAAATAAAGTCACGAATTATCGAAGAATTCCTGTGTTTTGCAACTCGTGGAAAGGTTACCTGAATGAGAGAGCTATATTACCACTGCTCGACGCGCAATGACCTTGCCCATTCGTCTGCACTTCTGAACATCGGAGCGACTCCAATTCGTGACATCTCGTTCGCGCAGTGCGGTTTTCATTACTTGCTCGCATTGCTCCATATTTTCTTGATCGTTTCTTCCTGAGAATATCCGATGGGGCAATTCGGACTTCTGGTGTTGGCCCGATAGCTGCCGGATGTATCGTTCGGACATGATATCATCCGGCTCACCGGCATCTGCAGGTGCCCGTTGGGATCGGTTT
>Ga0268285_1000931_pt1 | contig 15235 bp, 17 predicted proteins | sample saktaG_2_FD_190144 | JGI IMG/M metagenome (GOLD analysis project Ga0268285, IMG submission 190144) | Saline water microbial communities from Sakinaw Lake, British Columbia, Canada - sak_2013_06_06_120m | ecosystem: Environmental > Aquatic > Non-marine Saline and Alkaline > Saline ... | reverse complement strand
TTCCCCGATTGTGTTGGGCTTCAATGCGCTTGGCTCCGCCGCCGGCTGCGGATTGCTCTCTTAACTTGTTTAATTCAGTAATCTTTTCTTCGATTCCCACTTTATCTTTTCACCAGGCCAGCCTGCGTTATATGTAGCTTGGTTTGTTTCCGCTTTGGCCAATAGTTTAACATATCTCTATATGTATTGACTAGAAAGTGTAGTTGTTAAAACCCTGGTGTCTTTGCGAGCGAAGTTGGGTAGGCTGGAGCATCCGCTCCAGCCTAGAGCAATACTCGATATATCTCTGTGTCATTGCGAGAAGCACCAGCGACGAAGCAAACTTGGAAAACCCATACTGTCTTTAGGTGAGAGTCACCTGCCTTCAGGTGACCTCACTGTTTCAGCATGTTTGCAGGTGAAGGGCAGTCGGGAGGCGGTCACCCGTGGGCGGGTGACTCGCACGGAAGGCTGCCTGGGTGGTTGATGGGCGTGGCACCAGTTGCTATCCACCATGGCAGGGCTAATCCTTCGCTACGCTCGAGGACAGGCGCCCTGCGCTACATGTTTATTATTTTGCTAATAGCGATACCGTGTGAGTGCCACCTATCTATCTGAACTAGAGCAATCGTGTATTGTGGTTTAAGAGGTGGGGCTGGTTTTGTATCTGGCGTGGTATGTGGTGGTGGGGGGTGCTCAACAGTTCGTTAGCAAAAAGTTATCATATACCCGGCTTTGGTACATAATTCGCCCTATTTTGTTCACCTTTATCCTTGACATTCACTCCAGTCACTATTACAATATTCATACGTCTGTATGTATCTACGTCCTGGAGGTGTTATATGAGCAGAAAAATGACTGTCGTGTTTCATGACGAAGAGCTCTACACATATCTAAAGGTTGAAGCAGCAAGGCGACATATGCCAGCAAGCAAAATCATTGCTGAAGCTGTTAGTGAATGGCTGGAGAGCCGTGAAGATGTCGAATTGCTTTCTGCTATCGAAGCAGCCAGAGCCGAATGGAAAGAGAAGGGTAGCCGCCCATGGTCTGAAGCCGAACGGGAACTAGAGGAATCGATAAACCATCGCGAAGGGGCTGCCGAGGCAAAGCGTGTACAGGCTTGAGGTTTCACCAACCGCTGACCGCGACCTGGAAAAGCTCAATGGCCGAATAATAAGGCAGGACTTTGAGCGTTTGCGAGACGCTGTTAGAGGCTTGGCCGAGGAACCTCGCCCTCACGGTGTTCGAAAAATCAAAGGTGAGGAAAGGACTTACCGCATAAGGGTGGGAAGCTATCGTGTGGTTTATGAGGTATACGATAATGATAATTTGGTCTTGATTCTGCAAGTAGCGCGTAGGAGTGAAACAACCTACCATCAATAGGTTATGGTGTGTTGCGGTCTAAGGGCTGGGGGTGGTTTTGTATCTGACATGGCGTGTGGTGGTGGGGGATGATAAACAGTTAGTTAGCAAAAAGGGCAAAAAGCGAATTAGGGTTTCCTTCTAGTCGGGACTGCATCGTCTAATCGGCGATGTAGCAATGATACAAGGGTAAAAATATCCAGTGCATCTTGCTCATTCATGTTCCACAGGATCTTGGGGCCGTGTGCTGTTACATTACGAAATGCCCCAAAGGTTCCAATAAAGAGATTCATTAATCCTTTTTGCTCATTCTTGTCAGTTTCTGTTTGTAGCGAGTTGAAGGCGAGGACGGGAATGCCACTCTTTCCTAAGGAAAAGGCCGTTGTTGCCAGCTCACCTGCGTCACCGTTGAGTCCAGATTTCTGGCGAATTTTCTCGGATAAGCTCTTGGTTGCCTCAAGAACGGCATGGAAATAATTCTCTTGCAAAAGCTCCGCACGGCAGAATTTGAGAACATCAGGGTGTACATGGCGACGCCGAAGCTCGCTCTGCAAACGGCCAGCGCGTTGTTCAGCTTCCGAGATGGTTGATGCTTGCTTAACAGGTTTCAATTGACCGTCATTGCCAATATGAAGACCATTGAAAGATAAAACTTCGTTGAGCCGTTGACACAAGTTCTCGTGGACATCTTTGCGTCCGGTAAACAGGGCTGGGTCAAGTGCAGCCTGAATGAATGCAACTACATTATTGCCGCAGCGGTCTTGAGCCTGACGTGACGACAAGGCCATGAGAATACGCTCCCATTTCGGGTCGCCACCTTGCTCCACTAGCGAACATTGTTGAAACAACAATGATAGCTCACCGTGCGTCGCAGCATCGGCCAAGATTTCTGCTATTTTTCGCAGGTGACTATCCTTGAATGATTGAACTCTGGCCATGTTTGTTGATTTGCGTCGCTGCTTTTGAGGGAGGGAGCCCCCTCCACTGAAGCACAGCTCCCTCTTTTGCTATTCATCAAATAAGTAATCTCGTTTAGGTTTTACAATCCACGATTTCGTTGAGTCAATTTTTTTGTGTAGCTCTTTTAATACTTGGTTTTTTTCATTTTGCGTCATTTTGGGACCAGCAACTGTCATACCAACCCCTTGCTTTATTTGCTCACTTTCAAGATCATATACGACTTTGTAAACTTCTTGATATGCCAACTCATATCTGTTTAAAAAATTTGGTAAATGTCCATACTCTATATCGGTTAGAAAAAATCTATGAATTATTTTATTTCGTTGGTCGTATAAAGAATTGATTTCTTTATGAAGTTTTTTGTTGATGATCTTTTTGCAATGCACAAACTTAAATATTTGTCTTTCTGTATAGTATGGACCATTTTCGTCTTGAAAAATAAATAACTCATCAATCGTGTCATCTTTTGCATCTAACTGACTCTTTAAAATAAGGGTAATTCTTAGAAGACCATCTAAAAGAGACGCATATAAAACTATTCCTTCAATTAAAAACCCTTCCTTATGCGCTCGCTGTAATAATATCCTAGTTGCACCAAAGGCTCTTAAAAAGTTAGAAGATTTAGAAAATGATTCTTCTTTAATATTATCTTTAGCCATTTTCACCGCATTTGTAATTGCCGATACTAGTTTCTTAGCATCTTCTTTCAAGCCTTCATTGATTTTGTCTCTATAGCCAACTGACCAATTATTTTTGTAATCATAGCATGCTAGATATCCATTTTTAGTTTCAAAAACCCATTCCCATGTGGTTTTTTTATCGATAAAAACCATTCCTTTTGTATTCAGATTCGGCTCACCATAAATCGACTCTAATAACAGATAAACTTCATCAGCAGTTATAGAATTGTCGGTTGGCCCACAAATTTTCGAGCCACTCATTATTGGTGCATCTTTGAGCAACTTAAAATATTCTTTTGGAAATTGACTATCATTTTTTGTTCCTTTCATGTTATTCTCCGATTATTCTCCGAAAAAGAGGGTTTCAAATTTCAGATAACAGCCGTATAGATGAACTCTGGGTTCGCCTAATCCGTACCATCGTGTGGAATTGTAGCATTTACCATAATGACTGTGAAAGTTAGTGTGGCAGCTCGCCTTACTGAACAAAAGGCTAAATTGTTACGTTTAGCCTAGCTTTGCCCCTCCACCACCACAATCTCCTCCGGGGTTAATTCGTAGAGCTCATAAACCATCTGGTCAATCTGCCGTTCGTACTCTTTGACCCTGGCTTGCTTGGCAGCGTTGGTAAGATAGTCTTCATCTTTGGTGATTTCGAGGATTTGGTCAATGAGGTCAATGAAGGGTTGCTGGTCTTTGATTAAACCCTCTTTTATGGGGAATTCGCCGATGGTTTCGTGCTTTAGAGTAAATGCTCCTCCTGCCGTCATTATTCCTATGAAATTAAAGTAAAACTTCATTAAATTGCTATTTAACAGCGCAAGGAGGTACTTTATGGAGATCTTGGATGAGGTTAGAATATAGCCATTACTAGGCAAGTAATGCCCTTTATCATCATAGGCAAAGGCCCATTTATCTGCTGTTAACCCCCATATGATTTTTTCTTTTTCAAATTCAGGATAGTATGCTGTATTATCTTGAACCTCGTACCAATTGTAGGAGCCTGGCTTCCTACCTTTTCCAGGTTCTAATTTACCTCTAAAACGAAGTAGATATTTTTCAATAGCGGGATAATTCTTGATAGTTATGCCTTTTCTTGTAAATATCAGAAATTCTTTACTTTCTTCATAACCCCATCTCTTAATGTTTCTTCCGTGCAATAGTGGTTTTATAATATCCTTATTCTTAGGGTCCGCAGTTACCAATAGTCTGCTGATAGCTTCATCAACAACAAAAGCCTCATTACAGCCTGTGGTTACTCCCCTATAAATGTGAATACTCTGAATATCGGACAACTTTTTACAACCAGACTCAATTTTGGATTTTAGGGTCAGTTTTTGGCTGTCTTCAAGTTGCCAAATGCTGGCATCTAGATTTTGGGGGCTCACTTGCAAGTGATTTCTGTCAACAAAGTCATATAGGTGAGCGAAATCTACTATACGATCGTCTGCAAAAGAAACTAACACCTCACTTCTATCCTTTCCCTTTGAAACAACTACTATGCAAGTTGCTACAAGTGCATCAAATACATGAACTTGTGTAAAATCAATAATTTGACGTACATTATGCCTTGTCAATAAACCTCTCAATTTGGCGCCATAGCTTGTTTTCAAGAATTTATTTGAAGAAATGAAGGCAAGGATGCCATTGTCTCTTAAATGCTTTAATCCTTTTTCATAGAAGTACACATATATGTCGGCTGTCCCGGAATAGGCCTCGTAATCATTTTTTAGCACAGAGCTAACTTCTTTGAGCTTCTTGTGCTCAATATATGGTGGATTAGCAATCACCACATCAAACCCGCCCTTTCCGTGAAAAACTTCGGAAAAATAAATCTCGAAGTCAAAATTAACTTCGTAGCCAAGGCTTTTTTTTGAAGCTGCAAAGGCCTCACGCAGTTGTTGGTCGACTTGGGATTTCAATTTTGCCTTTTTCTCATGATCTGTCTCATCAAAGAATTGCTGCTTCAATTGCTCTATGGCTGTCAGCCTTTGTGACTTGAATGGGAAACCAAGCAGCGAGTTGCCACAGACAATCTTATAATCCAGGTTGGGCAGTGGCTTAATGTGCGTGATATCTTCCTCATCAACCACCAGCGAGAGCCATAACCGGAGCTTGGCGATTTCTACCGCGCCGGGGTCAATGTCCACGCCATAAAGGCAGTTCTGAATAGCGTGGCGCTTGAAGGCGTAGGGAGTTCTTCCAGCCTCGCCATCAAGATGAGTAGTAAGCACACTCCGAGCCTTAACAATTTCGTGCATCATGCCCACGGGGAAAGCCCCCGACCCGATGGCAGGGTCGCAGACTCTGATATTGGCCAGCTTTTCATCGACCAATTTTGCGTTGTGTCGAATAGTCTCTGGCAGTTGATAAGAATACCGTTCGGTTTCACTGCCATGCTTTACCACCCGGCTATCATGTTCAAGGGTAAATTCACCCTTGCGAACGAAATCTTCAATGTCTCCTCTGGGGATTACAGCCCTATATCCTGGGATTTTCAGTGTGGCTTGGGCCGGGTCTGGCTGGCCAAATAGTTTTCCCTGGGGAGGGCGAGCCTGTACTAGCGGAACATCACTGGTGTTGACGGCTGTATCTAAGTAATTGATGAGGCTCTCCTGGCACATGTAGTGGACAATCTCGCGTGGAGTGTAGTAGGTGCCTTTAGATTTACGGTCTTTGACTTCAAGCAGATTCTCAAACACCTTGCCGAGCATTTCGGGGTCTACCGCGACTTCCTTTTCCAGTGGCTCGTCTTCCTTGACAGTAAAGTTGTAGAGGTCAAAGACATCAATGATGCCGCTGCCTTCATCACCAACATTCTTCCGGTTGGAAAAAATGTCATTAGGGATGACGATGTCCGTTTTAACCCAGTCGTAATCGCTGTTGAACAGGCCTCCGTTTAGAAATGGGATACGGCAGTCAAATCTTTGATAGTAGCTGGGGTCAACACCGCCTCTATCCTGCTTGTTCAGAGCATCATAGAAAAGGTATTCCAGGTAGTCGTTGAAAAAATCTCGCCTTTCCTGCTGGGATTTCTCAAACAGGTTTCGCAGGAACTTTTTATCGCCATCGCCCCAGTTTTTATTTTCCGGGACGCCGAGCCAGCCCTTTTTCTGGAGGAAATAGAGAAAGACAATCTGGCCCAATAATTTCTTGGCAAAATTAACTGCATCTATCCCTCTATTATCAAATTCCCGGCTGATAATGTTATCTGTGGCAACAAGGTTATCAAGTTTCTCTTTAACTTTGTTGAAAAGCTCACGGTAGCTGTTGAAGAACTCCCTGGTAGCTACCTCGATATTGAAAGCACCTTCTAAGGCAAATAGTGTTGGGTTATTCTTATCATCTGCCAGAATACCGACCAGTTGACTCTGTGCGGTGTGGCTGCTTTCGTTCTCGCCGACAAGGAATGACCAGCGGCGGGCAGGGGTGAATTCCTCCTTGACTTTGACCTTTCCGGTCGGCGTTTCAGCGAGCTTGTATTCCATTTTCACAAGCGAAAAGCGCCAGTCTGCCGGGTCGGGAGAGACAAAAGCAATGAGTCCGGCTTCTTTCTGTCCACGGTCTTTGAGGTACCTGGCGACAAAATTTCTTTGCGATGTGCGGGCGCGTTCCAGTGAAGTTTCCTTTCGGAGATAGACAATCAGAACGTCAATTTTATTATTCTGAGGATATGCAGGATCAGTATAAGTACCGATCCTTTCATAAGCTCTGACATACTCTCTAAAACTCTCTGTGATATAAACGCCGTGAGCAGGGAATGCCTTCGTTTCGTCAATATTGTTCAGCAGATTCTTGATAAAATGGACAAACCGAGCCTTGTCAAAGGGGTTTTCGAAAGTATCCCCGATTATTTTTGCGGCGGCTTGTTTATCCATCGGTCAATCTATTAAGCACCTATTGCAACAGCTATTGACAACAGATGATATGTTTGCTATTCTTATACTAGAATCACGATGAGAGGCCAATCTATGGGTTTTGTCCCATGGCAATGCCTCTCCTTTTTATTTACTCTTCTTGTCATACCCCAGCATACCCCTGAGATTATTCATAAATACAATATGGGGCATCAACTTCCTGAATAACGAGGAAAAACTGTTCTTGTCGGGAATCATTATATTTAGCAGTTTGTCATTCTTCATAAGGTAGTCTACCAGGCAATAGAAATCCCCGTCTCCGGTAACGATGAGAGCCTTATCATAGTTACTATATTCAATCATGGCATGAAGAACCAGCTCGGCATCAACATTCCCCTTTACCTTTCCACTCGGGAGCGGGAGAGTTGGCTTGAAGACTACAATGTAGCCGGCCTTTTGCAACCCGGTATACAAGTCCTGGTTGTCATAAACGTAACCAATAAAAAGAAAGGCTTTGGCTATGCCGTATTTGTTGCGAAGATATTGCCGGAATTTACCGAAATCAAGAATCCATCCCTGACTACGAATTGAAAGGTTAAGGTTCTGGCTGTCGATAAAGGCATAGTTGTTTTGCGGTTTCATCATAGTTACTTGCTTATGAGGTATTCGGAGAGAATTACCTCTCTGGGGCCCGAAGTCTGGGCGGCACTTTCAGCCATCGTCTCCTTGAAAAACTCTGAGGGGATGTTTTTCTTCAATATGCCTAGTATCTTTATTGGGTTGAGCTCCTTGCTTAATTCCTTTTGCAGCGTTTTAGTGGTTTGTTTCGGCAGCCCTCCTTCTTCTATAAGCTTAATGACTTGCTTAATATAGAGCTCATCATCCTCGGTATATCCCTGGAAATTTTTGATTTGATTTGATTTCAGGAATCTAAGTACAAAGGTGGCAGTATCCCGCCCGCCTCTCATTCTTGCCTCTGGCAGTTCCTCTATAGTTGCCCATTCAAACGCCTTCTTATTCATCTCTAAGAGGTCGTAATAATCCTGGGGAACAGACTGGCGTTCAACGTCTTTATCAACTTCGAGTTGCCTGGCGGCGGAATAGAAATCTAATTCTTGAGTTGACTGATTTTGCGCGAGATAGAACTTCTGTAGCTTACCTTTACGGAAGTAAGTCAACAGGGCGTTATCTTCCTCTTCATTCATCCTGCCGGTGCGGGCCTTTTTAGGCAAGCGCTTAATCTTTTCAAATAAGTTGGGGGCGTTGTCGCGAATGCTCCGGATAACCTGCAAATACTTAAGCTCGCTTTCCTCATCTTCATCCTCACCGGTAATGGTTTTCTTTGAGGTTAGGCGAGTGAAGAGGTCATGTGATTTGATTTCTTCGCCTTCTGTAAGCAATCTGGCATCATTGCCCAGCATCTCGATAAATGCTTGGATTTTATATTCAGCAGCTTCCTTGAGCTTAAGCGCATCGTTGGATTGCGTGGTGGGGAAGAAAGTGAAGGTATAGATTGTATCGAACTTAGTATCAACGCGGTTGATACGGCCTACTCTCTGCATGAGGCGAGTGGGATTCCAGGGTATATCGTAGTTGATAACAACGTTCGATTGATGCAAATTCACTCCTTCGGAGAGAACCTCAGTACTGACAAGAATCCGATAATCATTAAGCGGCTGTTTTGCTCTGCGGTCGAAATTTTGAATTACGCTCTGGCGCGTAGCGGCACCGGAGCCACCGGTGTAAATAAGCACTTTGCCCGAATATGCTTTAGCGAGGTGGCTCCCAAGATAATCCGCTGTCTCCCTTGATTCTGTGAAGATGATGAGCTTACTCTCTTTCAGAATTGTCCTTTGTTTAAGAATATCAAGGATAGTCAACAACTTGGGATCCCTGTCTATTGTTCTCCAGAGTGTATCCATCTCTTTCAACGTCTTTAGGTCGTTCTCAAGGTCTTTTCTGAAATCGTCCTTGAAATCACTGGCATCAAATCTTTGTGCTTTGTCCTCATCAATTAGCTTCTGGATTGCCTCATCGTCATCATTTTCCAAGAATTCAAAGATTTTGTTGGCATATTTTTTACTGATATAGACATTTCCCCCGTCGAGCTCGGCTAAAAACTGCTCATATGATCTAATGAACCTGGCGAGGCTGTTTCTGAAGGCAAAAAAGCTACTTTCCAACCGTTTTACCAAGAGCGTCTTCATAAACTTTCTCATGTTGGTCTGAGCCAGCTCTTCAGGCTGAGTGATTTTGATATCCTCCCTCAAGTAAAGTAGCGGGGCATAGCGGGCATATTGAAACTTCTTGATGATAAGCTCCATAGTCCTGATGAAAACACGATCTTCATTCTCGTTGAATTGGTAAAAAATGGGGTCTGGGTTAGCCACATCGGGGAACTTGAATCCCTGCTTCTTCAGGTCTTCAGCAAAATATTTAACGATCTCGGAGCGGGTACGACGCACCATTATGTGTTTGAGAACCTTTTCTCTGATTTCCCTGGCATTCTCCTTAACTATTCTAATATATTCGTCACTATCTGACTGCCTATCCAGGCCTTTGAGCCTCCGGGCAAAGATAGAAAAGAAGCCGTCTAAGTCAGGCAGGTTAGGAATAGTGTTTTTCCGGGTTTTTTGGAATAATTTAATCTGGCTGAGAATGTCTTTAGGTGAGTTATTTAGTGGGGTTGCTGTAACCAGTATCACACGTTTGCCACGGCATATTTGCGCCAACTGCTCATATGTTGCGGTAGTTTCGGTTCTGAAGCGATGAGACTCATCTATGAATATGTTCGTATATCTTTCTGTTCCCTGTTTTATGAGATGGTCGAGCTTGCCCAATGATTCGAATTTGGCTGCTATTTTAAAGTCATCAAACACATTGGGCCAAGAACCCGGACTATCCTTGTCCAGGAGAACTGGCGGCGCAATGACTAGATTTCTGCCGTCAAGCTGATTTGCCAGCAGCGCTGAGATATAGGTTTTTCCCAGGCCAACCACATCAGAAAGGAATGCGCCACCATATTCTTCCAATTTTGATTTGGCATCTATTACTGCCTCTCTCTGATATTTCAAATCTAAGAAGTCTTCAGGTTGATACTGCGAATCGGCAGTGTCCTGGTCGATGTTAATCTTCTCCTTAAAGTATTCGTAGAGGAACTTAAGGTAGAGCTCGTAAGGGGTGATGGTGTTGTTAAGCCAGGTCTTGGTTTGAATGGTTTCAAGATATTCATCTTTGACATCTACAGCATTTGCCCATAGTTGTTTGAATTTGGCTAAGGCAAATTCGTAGTCGCTCCTATTCTTAAGTTCAATATTGAATTCAAGGTTGCTTATCAAGCCAGATTGGGTAAAGTTGCTGGAGCCGGTTATGACTCTGCCGACATCCATAGCACCATCAGCAAAAGTCATAATATACAGCTTGGCGTGAATATTTTCTGAGGGATAGGCCTTAATCTCTAGTTTGCCATTCTGCAGCCATTCCTGAAACTTGCTGACTCCATCTTCAACGTTTTTATTATCTTCTGAGGCCGCCATTTCAACAGAAAGAGTTTTTGAGAATTCCTCTTTTGCCTCAGCGTGGGAGAATTGGAAAGTCCCCTGCGATGGAAACTGGGACTGCTGAATAAGGTCTGAGGTCTGCTTATTGGTATTGATGCCAATCAGGATCCTGATTTTTTCGGTATTTTCTAATGATTTATAAAGGGTATAGAAGCCGCTGGTATAAAAATACCCAACCAAGACATCAAAAAAGTGGGTGTCTTTTAGAAGAATACGGAACCTGTCTTGAAGGGTATTTCCCTCTTCATTGGTTATGAAGGTTCTATCTGTGCCCGTCAATTTCCACCACTCATCATAAGGAGATCAACCTAAGAAAGCGGGGTTTTCAACCAAGCTGTTGGAATGTATTTGCTACTATCCTATATCTAGCTGCCATGATTGTCAAGCCCTTAGAAGACTAATGTCTCTTTGTGGTATACAATTCATAATGTGTGGGGACTGGACTTGGGGTTCGTTGGTGGGCGCGGTAATGGATGCGCTCCCCACGGATGACCAGTCATTAGTCGGCAGTCTTTAGTCGATAGCGTTATAGAAGGCTTTGCCTAGCCACTTGCCGCAGGCCCTTTATGGCGTTTTCCAGTGCTTTTTGCTGGTAGTCCCAGAGGGTCCTGGTTATGGAGAAACTCTTGAGGTCAAAGGAGTTCCAGTTAGCAGGCAAAGCATCAAAGCTCAAGTCTTCGATTATATCCCGCAGGAGTAGCTTGGCGTGGTTATTCACCGAGGTCTTTTAACATGTTTTGAACTAATGGCTTAAGTTGGGGGATATCTTCTTTTGCAGTTTTCCATATCACCTTCAGGTTAACTCCAAAATACTCATGAGTGATTTTATCTCTCATCGCAGTCATATCTTTCCAGGGGATTCCGGGATATTTATTTCTAGCTGAGTTTGGAATATGCTTCGCCGCTTCGCCGATAACCTCCATGCCCCTTATCACAGCAAAGACCGTCTTCCTATCTCTAATAAAATCGTCGAAGTCCATTCCTTTGGTGAATTCTTCAATATCATTTACAGAGGTTATAATGCCCTCAATATAATCACCATACTCTCGATTTTTCATATGTATACCACCTCTTCCAGAATATGCCTTCCTATCCTTGGTTTTAGTGAGGTTTTCATGACCAAGTCCGCTTTTGCAGCCAAAAGTTCAGTTAAATACCTTTCCAATGCTATGAATTGAAAAAGCCCGATAGGTTCCTCAAACTCAACTAGAATGTCAACATCGCTTCTTTTCCCCTGTCCGCCTGTAACATAGGAGCCGAAGATTCCAATCTCTTTAACCTTATATCGCTGCCTTAGTTCGGTCTTGTACTGTGCCAAAATATCTTTTATTTCATCGAGGGTCTTCATGTTTTTTACCACCAGATTAAGCGTTTTGTTAGCCTATCACCTAAACAGCTTTTCGATTAGCTCCTGTTTCTTCATCTCAAGGTAAGAGGTGACATCGTTGAGGATGCTGTTTAAGGTGCCAACCCTGAGCGGTTTATGGCGAGGGATGGTAATGCGGTGTTCTGTACCTTTGGCATTGGAGGTCAACCTGAAATGGCTACCGGTTTGGCGAGCTATCCGGTAGCCATATTTGTCCAGTAGGGCAGCTAACTCCTCACCACCTATGTCTCTGGGCAACTTCATGCGGCAATTACCTCGTCCTTGACCATGTGAAGGCGGATAAGCGGGGGCTTTTCTGCTGGCTCGAAATGGCAGTGGACGGCGTCCTGTACCATTTCCTTTAATTGTTCAAAGGAATCGGCTTCGGTAAAGATAGAATAGCCCAGTGCTCTAGCGTGAAAACCACCTTCGGCTGCTTCCTCTACTAAGAAAATGATTTCTTTTTCCATTCAGTTACTCCTCTGCTGAGTTCAGCTCTTTAACTCTAATTTTACCTGTCATTAGCAAGTGTAGCATAGTTTGGGACAAAGTTTGAAGCGCTGACTTACGATTTTGTTCGGCTTCGATTTTCTGGTCTACTGCGGAGAGGATACTGGCGATTTCTTGCTGCTTCTGAATGGGTGGTTTAGGTATTTGTAAACTCGAAAGTATTTTCAAAGTTAAAAACTTGGTTGATGTTCCGATAGAACCTATCCTAAGGTCTTCCAATTTAGTTTCAAGTGAGTTCTTTAGATATGTGTAGGACAAACTGACTGTGTCTCGAATAGTTATGACATAAGTTCGTTGATAAGCATCAAATTTACCACTATAATATTTAACGGAATATATTCCCCTAGCGTTATTTCCCGCCAAAAGCACAGCTTCACAATCGAATGAGAAGCTGTCTATTCTGTAGGTCTCTTGGGAACAAGTAAAAAACGGGTATTTCCCATATGGGAGTGCTTGATTTGAATTCAGCTTTCCGGTAGTAAAATTACAGTATTCCTCCAGCCTTACCACATCCCAGTGTTCCGGCACCAGCCCAATTTTGGTCTCTTCCAGCGGCACCCGTTCGGCTTCTGAGAGTGGGACGGGGCCGTAGGCGAAGATGTGGCGCATGAGGGATTTTTGAGTTCCCGAACGGAGGCGATGAGTTTATCCTGGGCTTCGACGGCTCGCAATAATATTCCTCGCAGCACATGTTTTGTGGCGGTTCGCTAGGGGGTGAGTGCCTGAGCTACCATAGAGGGTGAGTGGCGTGGTAAAATGAGTATCTGATGGCTAACAGGCTGAGCAAAGCTTCCCTGCTAAAATGGCGGCAGGCCAGGGGTGGTTCTTCCATCGGCGTTACCCGGTGTGGGGAAACAGCTTTCCACTGGGGAGAGCGGACCTATGTCATGGGGATTATTAATGTGTCTCCTGATTCCTTTTCCGGCGATGGCCTGGCTGGTGTTGATGCAGCTTTGGCTCAAGCGCAGCGCTTCGTTGCCGAGGGTGTTGATATAATCGATGTTGGCGGTGAATCTACACGCCCAGGCTCAGCTCCGATATCGGTTGATGAGGAGCTGCATCGGGTAATACCAGTGCTGGAGCGGTTGGCTGATGAGATAACATTGCCCTTGAGTGTCGATGCCTATAAGCTTGAGGTAGCCCGTCAGGCTCTGGATGCTGGCGCTCGGATGATAAATGATATCTGGGGGTTGAAGCGAGAGCCAAGATTGGCTGAGCTGGCAGCAGAAAGAGGTGTGCCTATAATCCTGATGAGTAATCAACGGGATAAGCCTTGTCGCAACATTATGCCGGCGGTTCTTTCCGACCTTGTGAGGGCTATAGATTTGGCATTGGATGCAGGCATTGCCTGGGAGAATATCATCGTTGACCCTGGCGTTGGTTTCGGCAAGACTCTGGAGCAAAATCTCGAAATTGTACGTCAGCTGGATGAACTTAAAGTCCTGGGCAGGCCTATTCTACTTGGCACTTCGCGCAAATCAATGATTGGCCTGGTACTGGATTTGCCTGCGGAGCAGCGTCTGGAGGGGACGGCGGCCAGCATTGCCATTGGCATTGCCAGGGGTGTGGATATAGTTCGGGTGCATGATGTCCGGGAAATGGTGCGTGTTTGCCGAATGAGCGATGCTATTATTCGGAGTAGAGGGAGTTAGCAGTGACAATTGCCTATCTTGGCCTTGGCTCTAATCTGGGAGACCGGAAGCAGAATCTGGCTCAGGCCCTGGAATTGGTGTCACAACAGGTAGCAGTGGAGCAGCTTTCCTCCATTTATGAGACTGAGCCTGTAGGCTATAAGCAGCAGCCCCTTTTTCTCAACGCTGTGTGCCGTATATCTACTGAGCTGAGCCCGGAACAGCTTCTTGGTTTAGCCAAGGGAATCGAAGTTAAACTGGGCAGAATACCTGGTTTCCACAACGCCCCCAGGCTTATTGATATAGATATTCTTTTCTATGGTGAGGAGGTTGTTAGCAGCCGGGAATTGACGATTCCTCATCCTCGCCTGGCTGAGCGGGCTTTCGTTCTTGTGCCGCTGGCTGAAATTGCCCCTGGACTGGTTCACCCGGAGAACGGCAGGACTATTAGAGAGTTGTTAAATAAGCTGGGGATTGTGTCTGGCGTTTGCAAGTGGGCCGAAGCTGAGGAATTTGTGAACAGGAGGCAAAATGTATCAGGTATCTGTTGAAGGGCATTTCGATGCAGCTCATTATCTTCGCGATTATCATGGTAGATGCGAGAATCTGCACGGTCACCGCTTCAAAGTGGTGGTTAGCTTGAAGGCTGTGAAACTCAATGAGATTGGCTTGGCTTATGATTTTGTGGATTTAAAGCGTCATCTTGGTGAAGTTATTGCGCAGTTTGACCACACCTGCCTTAATGATGTACCGCCTTTTGATAAAATCAACCCGTCATCGGAAAATATCGCTGCGACTATTTATGACCAGCTTAAGTCACGCTTTTCTGACGAAGTATCGCTCTTGAGCATTGAGGTCTGGGAATCCCCTCAAACCTGTGTAACTTATAGTCCTGAATAAGTCGGGTTAGCTTTCAAGGTTTGGCGGCAGCAGATTGGGGATGCTGTCCGTAATGGGGTATGTGTGGTCACATTTTGGGCAAAAGAGAGAGCCAGTGATTATCTCATCTTCTTTCTCTTCAGTTGTGTCGAGCTTAAGCGGACCTTTACACACCGGGCAAGCTAAGATTTCCATCAATTCCTTTTTCATCTTGTACTCCTTAATTTACAGCAGCCACTTATAAATTACGATAAACATCACGGCGATGCTTCACTCTGAAGATAATCACCTCTTTAGTTCGGCTGTCTAAATGAAACAGTATGCGATATTCGCCGCTGTCCACTCGATATGCATCTTTTTCGCCCCGTAGCTGCTTTATATCCTGCGGGTAGGGGTTGTCTTCCAAGGATAATATCTTTTCTACCACCTGGCGGCGGACCTTTGGAGAAAG
>Ga0268285_1000928_pt1 | contig 15254 bp, 16 predicted proteins | sample saktaG_2_FD_190144 | JGI IMG/M metagenome (GOLD analysis project Ga0268285, IMG submission 190144) | Saline water microbial communities from Sakinaw Lake, British Columbia, Canada - sak_2013_06_06_120m | ecosystem: Environmental > Aquatic > Non-marine Saline and Alkaline > Saline ... | reverse complement strand
AAATGTTGATTTAGTTAGTCCCACAATTTGGTCAGATCAAATAAAAGAATCAATTATTGAAGCTAAAAGACAAGGATTGCACATTCCTATTATTTGGAATTCTAATGCTTATGAAGATGTTTCCATGCTTAAAAAACTTGATGGATTAGTAGATATTTATCTTCCAGATTTTAAATATGGAAACAATGAATTAGGATTTAAATATTCTGGAATAAAGAATTATGTTGAAAAAGCAAAAACAGCTATAAAAGAAATGTTAAGACAGGTTGGTAATTTAAAATTATCAAAAGATGAAATAGCTCAAAAAGGCGTTTTAGTAAGGCATTTGATTTTGCCAAATAACATTGAAAACAGTTTGAAAGTATTAGAATATCTTAAAGAAATTGATAATAACCTTTATATTAGTTTAATGAGTCAATATGAACCAATTAATAAAGCTAAAGATTTTCCTGAAATAAGAACCTGTTCGCTTCGCTCCAGAACCTTGTTTCTCGCTTTGCTCGAAATAAACAGAAATATAACCAAAGAAGAGTTCAAAAGAGTTTTTGATTACTTTAAAGAATTAGGCTTTGAAAACGGTTGGGTTCAAGAAATGGGAAGTAATGCCATATTAATGCCTGATTTTACCAAAGACAACCCATTTAATTAAGCGGTTTTCAGCCGCTTTTTTGTTATTTTTTTTTGTTAAGAGTGCTATAATATATATGTTTTAAAAATCTATTTTGCCTCAATCTTAAATTTTGCAGTTTGGATGTTAAATTAAAAATTATGGTTACAGTTAAAAGCGAAGGAATAATTTTAGAAAAAACAAATTTGGAATTCGAAAATAAAGGTGTTTTAAATCCTGCCTGCATCCAAGTGGATGGTATTACCCATATGTTTTATCGGGCAATTGACCATAATGATATTTCTTCCATAGGCTACTGTCAGTTAAAAGATAATAAAGTTGTAAAAAGATTTAAAGAGCCGGTTCTTTTTCCAGAATATGATTATGAGAAAAATGGCGTAGAAGATCCAAGAATTACTCTTTTAGATGGAATATACTATCTTTTCTATACTGCCTATGATGGTAAAAATGCTCTTATTGCCTATGCCACAAGCAAGGATCTTTTTCATTTTGTCAAACAGGGCCTTATATCGCCGAAAATCTCTTATGATGAAGCAGAAGACATTTTTCGCGAGTCAAAAGTCGGAGAAAGATATACTATGTTTGAGATGCTTTACAAAGAGAGAGGAGGGAAAGATATCTTATTATTTGAAAAAGATGCTTCTCTTTTCCCCCAAAAATTTAATAATAAATTTGCTCTTCTTCATCGTATTCTGCCCGGAATTCAAATCATTTACTTTAATGATTTCTCCGAGCTTACTGAAGATTACTGGCGCGATTATTTCAAGAATTTAGGTGATTTTATTGTGCTTGATCCTCTATTTTGGTTTGAAAACCGAAACATTGGTGGTGGTTGTCCTCCTATTCAAACAGAAGACGGATGGCTTATTATTTATCATGCTGTGGAAGATACTCCTTTTGGAAAAATCTATCATGCCTCTGCTGCCCTGCTTGATCTCAAAAATCCCCTAAAAGTTTTGGGGCGATTAAAAGAACCTTTGTTTTCCCCGAAGGTTTCTTGGGAAAAAAGTGGCGTTACAAATAATGTTGTCTTTCCTACTGGAGCAGTAGTAAGAGATAAAAGACTTTATATTTATTATGGGGCTGCCGATAAGTTAATTGCTGCAATATCTGTTGATTTAGAAGAGTTGTTAACTGAACTCAAATCCACAAAATTATGAACACTAATCAATCACCACCAGGGCGGGATCCCGCTGTGGCGGAAGAATAAAATTCTTATTAGTGTAATGGTGTGGGGTAAAAATAATTGCAAACACAGGCATGAAAAATAAAAACAAAACAATTTTAAGACCTTGGGGCAAATATATTATTTTGGAAAAAAAGAAAGACTATTGGATTAAAAAATTATTTGTGCGCCAAGGCGAGAAATTAAGCCTTCAAAGTCATAAAGGCCGATTTGAGATTTGGATAGTGCTTTCTGGAAGAATTGAAGTTATTAAAGGAAATTCGCATCTTTTACTTAAAGAGGGAGAATTTTTGAAAATAAATAAAAAAGAAAAACACAGAATAATCGGGCTCAAAGATTCATGGATTCTTGAAACAGCCTTTGGTCAGATGCGAGAAAATGATATAATCCGTTTTAAAGATGATTATGGACGAATTAAATAAACCATTAGAACAATTAGATCTGGATTTTATAAAAAAGAAAGTAAAAGCCGTAACATTTGATTTGGACGGAGTTATTGTGCCGACTGGCACCTTTTTACGAGAGAGCCTTGACGGAACGGAATTAACTATGAGAACGCACAAATTAAACAAAGAGATGATAGAAATGATCAAAGAGCTTAAAAAATATGTCTGGATTAATTTCTCAAGTGGCCGATCGCTTCTTTATCTTCAGCATATGCTTGAAGATATTTTATGGGATAAGGTTTCACTTATTGCCGAAAATGGAAATTTTATTTTGATAGACGGTAAAGTAGAACAGCTTTCTTCATATGATCAAAAATATTTTCAAAAGATTACAGACATTCGAAATGATCTAAAAAAATTAAAAAAAGAAAAACCAGACAGTGTTTACGGTTTTGAACCAAAGCACGTTATTGTCTCAGTTCACACAGCCAGGAAAATGCCTGAAATAGAAGAAATTGTAAAAAAGCATGATAAAGAAAAAGAGCTTTATTGCTTATGGACAAGCGAAGGATACGATATTGGGCATATCAAAACAAATAAACAAACCGCTCTTTGGTTTCTTTCAAAGAAGCTAAAAATTAAATCAGAAGAGATGATCACGACTGGTAATAATCTAAATGATAAAGAAATGCTTGATTTTGGAATTGGCGTCAGTGTTGATCCGGAACAAGTGAGTGGAAAGTATGCCATTCCTAAGAAAGAAGGCGTATTAGGCGGAGAAATTCTTGCCAAATATCTTCTGAAAGCAATGACGAGGTAATTTTTGACTCAATTAAAATAAATATGAAATTTATTGTTAAAACAAAAGGCCATTATGACTTTATTGATATAACGGAAAAAGTAAAAGGGTTGATTAGCCACTCCAAAATTAAAGACGGAGTGGTTTTAATTTTTGTAAAAGGCTCTACTGCCGCTATTACTCTTATGGAAAATGAAGCAGGGATCTTTGCAGATTTTAAAGAAGTTTTAGAAAAAATAGCTCCTGAACAAGCTGATTATAAACACCATCTTAAATGGGGTGATAATAATGGTGCCGCTCATATTAAATCTGCTTTAATTAAACCCGAAGTAGTTATTTCTTTAGAAAATGGAAGCTTAGATTTAGGTACTTGGCAGGATATTATTTTAATTGATTTTGACGAAAAACCTCGCGAGAGAGAAATAATTGTGAAGGTAATAAAAAGGGAGTAAAATATATAGTGAAAACGGTGGGAAAAACGGTGAGATAATTTTAAAATAAATCTATGTTTAAAAAATCTATTTTACCTCTTTTAATCTCTATTCTTATTGTCTTTTCTTTTGGATTTATTGGTTCTTTCTTTACTACTCCCAGTATTGCTACTTGGTATGCTTTTATTAATAAACCTTTGTTTAGTCCTCCTAATTGGATTTTTGCTCCTGTTTGGACCTTGCTTTATGTCCTTATGGGTATTTCTGCCTTTTTGATTTGGAAAAAACGAGATAATTTAAGAACAAAACAAGCGCTAATATTTTATGGCATTCAGCTTATTTTAAATGCTCTTTGGTCAATAATCTTTTTTGGAATGCATAATCCAGGTTTAGCTCTTCTGGAGATTATAATCTTATGGTTATTTATTCTTATTACCTTAATTAAATTTTATAAAATCAACAAAACCGCTGGCTTGCTTTTCATTCCTTATCTTCTTTGGGTTAGTTTTGCCTCAATCTTAAATTACGCAATTTGGATCTTAAATTAAGAATTCATTGTAAATTATATCCCTATTCCATATTCTATATTCTAAATTCTAACTTCTAACCAATATGCCCCACCGTAAAAAACAAAAATACCTTTTAATAAAGGATTTACCAAAAATAGAACGTCCAAGAGAAAAATTGATTAAAAATATGGGTAAATACGAAAGACAACAAATTGAAGAAGCGGAGAAAATTATTGTTAAAATTTTAAACTCCCGTCAACTTAATGATTCTGATAAAAAGAATTATTGGTTTAAGCACTCCACCGCTATAGTAAAAAAACTTCAAAAGGATTTTCCAAAGATTAAAGAAGTTTGTCATTTAGGTAATCGCTACGATAACACAGGGGATATATTGATTATTTCTAAAGGAAAAGAGTTTTTTATCGAAATAAAAATGAGTAATACTAAAAAAGGAATTGGTACTAAGGCAAATATTAGTCAAGATGCTCTTACTGAGAACCGTCTTTTTGGAAAGAAAACAAAAAGTTGGAGTAAATTCCGTCAAGATAAAAAACATGAAAAATGGGTTAATGATTATTTAAATCGTTTTACAAGATATCCGAAATCTATTTTGGAAATTACTAATTTTACCTTACAAAAAGAAGAAAAAGCAAGATATTTAAGAGAATTAGCAAAGAAAAGAAACAAAAAAGCCAAGAGTATTCTTGGCAATATTCAAAAAGAAGACAAAAAAGAAAAAATTGAATATTTAATCTATCTAAGCAATCAAAAACAGCAAAAGGAAATAGTTAAAAGATTTTTTATTTTGATTACATTAGGGATTCACAGAAAAGAAGAATTAGAAAATCTAATAAAGAATAAAAATTTTTTCCAAGAAGTTCAAAATCTTTTTGTATATTACAGCAATGCTTCAAAAGGTAAGATTACTGCTAGAAAAGAAGATGCTGGAAAAAGGATTAAAAGAATACTCGAGGAATACTCCGATTTTAAAATTATTTTTCCTGAAGGGTTAACTCATTGTAAAATAGTTGGGGTAGAAGGTGAGGTTTCTAGGGCTCTATTACGAATAGTGTTTCATTGGAAAAATATTGCTCAAGGTATTAAAACTCCTTGTCTTAATATTTTCGATTTAACTACTTAAGATTTTTTACTTAATATCAATTGGAAATAGTTTTTCTAATTCTGTTTTGGAAATTTGTGTATTTCCTGTAATATTTTTTATAACCTCTAATCTTTCTTTTGAGGATAGTTGATTTGCGATATTCCTCAGGCTTAAATTTACTTTGGGTAATTTACCTTCTAAATTCATTTTTATTTGTTTTTGTCTAGAAGGGGGAAAAATTACGTTGACATGATTTTCACCAATAAATTTCATTCTCGGAGGAATAATAACTGTTTTTAGTTTTGCTGCATTAATTGAACCGGTGATTCTATTCACTACAATTGCTGGTCCAATATCATAATTATTAGTTGTTACATATTGAGGTTTTTTTTCACTAACGATTGGGAATTTTAATCCTTCTGGGGTTATATTGTGTGCCCATATCAAAGGAACCCCCTTTTTGGGATTATTCGTTAAAAGGTGTTTGTTTTGATTCCATACTAGTCTTCCAGTTTTCACTTCGTAATCTATATCATGAAGTGTAAGTTTATTTTTAAATGTTTTTTTCAAATACTTAGAATTTTCACTAAATATTAAAATTCCGTTTTTTTTGAAAAGATAATTTCCTTTATTCTTGCCTTTTTTTAAAATGAGTAACATTGTAGATTGTAAAGCACCGTGGAATATTTTTGGATTATCAAGAATATGTAGATATTCAATATTTGTATTTTCTACTATAAATTTTCTGAGTTTTGCAAAATAAGCTCCATTATTCATTGAAGGGGGGACGACATAGGCTAAATATCCCCCTTCTTTGAGCCATTTTATTCCTTGGTATATGAATAAGCCGAAAATATTTACTCGACCGTTTATTATGTCTCTAAATTTTTTCTTTATTTTTTCTGGCGGAGAAAATTCATAATATGGAGGATTACCAATTACAAAATCATATTTACCATAATCTTGATTTAGAAGGGCGTCGATATGTTTGAGGTTTGCGCTAGGGGCTATCTTTGTAGCTATATCAACTAATTTTTTATCTATATCCCAACCATAAAGTTTGGGATGTTTAAAATATTCTTTCGCCGTAAGTAAAAATTCACCAGTTCCACAGGCAGGATCTAATATTTTGGGATTTTTTTTAGTATTAGGTAATTTATTTAATAAGGCTGCTCTTATTGATCTGGGTGTAAAATATTGCCCTAATGATTTTCTGCGATTTATGTCGGTTTCATCCATGTATTTGATAGTGGCATTATTGAATTCTTCCAGTTTTCTTATTTTATTTTTTAGTTCTCCAAAATTTCTAATAATGCTGATTACTTTTCCTTGGACGGTTAATTCTTTTGTAAAAATTGGTTTAAAATTTGGATTTGCTGGTTGTAATCGAAATCCATTTTTTTCTCTATAAATCTTTTTTAAGGTGACTTCATTATCATTTATTAAAGCTACTACTGTTTCACCATTTTCGGCTGTTGGTTGTTGTCGTATTATCACAGTATCCCCATTAAAGATTCCTTCATCAATCATGCTATTACCTTCTACTCGTAGGGCAAAATGTTCCCCAGATTTGGACAATTGAGATTTAGGCACTTTAATTATCTCTTTATCTTGAATTGCTTCAATTGGTTGTCCAGCAGCAATAGTTCCAAGTAGGGGAATTTCTACTAAATCAGAGTTCTTTTTTTCTTCGATTAGCTCAATGGATCTCGGCTGATTTTCTATCTTTTTTAAATATCCTTTTCCCTTTAATGTTTCTACATGCTCATGAGCAGTAGATTTAGCTAATTTAAAGTGCCTTCCTATTTCTTCTAGAGAAGGAGAGCAATCCTTTTCTTTTATGTAGGTTTTTATATATTCGAAGATTCGTTTTTGTTTTGGGGTTAACATATTTGACATTTTTATATTACTTGGTATTATTATATTATACCGAACATTAACCGAACCTGTAAAGGTAGCAACTGTGGATAACTTTTAAAGGTCGAAAAATTAATTGAGAATCAAAACATGCCAAAGAATGGAAGATAAAACATTACCAAAATCTGTTAAAGAAAACATTCTATCACCCGCGCAGCTATCTGATAAACAAGAGGAGCTATGTAGGCGCTTAGATGATCTTCATGCTTGTTATGGTTTTAAGGCAAAACCATCGGATATGTTACATGGTGCTGTTTTTGTATCGCAGAAAGAACTTAGAAGTAATCAAGATTGGATAGCACAAGCCGCTAACTCACTTCGAGAAATTCTCTATCCTCTTTATAGCAAAGAAGTCAAGGGAGTGCCTACTAACAAAAAGAAAATTTTAGAAAAATATGGTTCAGTGCGAGCTAGCGACGAACTTATTAAAGAAATGGGGAAAATGTTGGGAATATTAAGTGGTCTTACTCATCATGGAAATGTTGAAAAAAATAATATCAATTTTACCACATTTACTGATTTAGATTTTGAGAAGTTGCTTGGAGATTTTGAAAATGTGTTACTTGATGTTCTGTCTCGTCAGCTCGACATTCACAAAGAGATTGACAATACTCTTACCATGTTGCCAACGAAATTCAAAGTTAAGAAAATCCAAAATACATAAATTTTTATGATCACAAAAAAATCATTACAACCGGATGTTGCAAAAATAAAAGAGCTAATTGCTCTTAATTTTGACTCACGTCAATATTTCTATACCAAAGCCGATGAGCGTTGGTTAGATTGGCTTTTAGACAATAGTTTTTTAGATATTATCAAGGAAAAATCAGAAGATCCAACGCGATATGGATACACAACACCGGAGCTTAATTACCTTGTAAAAGTTTCTGAAAAAAAACCAGCAAAGGTAGTTGATATTATGAAAGAAGTGCCAATTTCTGCTGATAATTTTAATCCAGAGGTGGTGGATAGATTTTTGTGGATTTGTAGCACATTGCCCGCAGAACAGTTAGCGAGAATGGTATCTAAAATCCGAGATGATAAATGGATACCACTTATGGGATCGTTAAATCGGTGGGGATTTGAGCATGAAAAAATGCTTAAAATTTTGGCCGATGCGAAGGATTACGATAGTATTCTTGTGCTTGCCGAGACGATACTGACGGTACGTACTAAAGAGGAGATAGAAAAAACTACAAACAGAATTACAACAGATAATCCTTTCTATTTCAGCGATTTAATCTATACGAAAGTATTTGAACACCTCGTGAATGTTGACGACGATCATAAAGAAAACGCGTTGACGATTGCTATTCGCGCTCTTTGTCAGGTTGTGCTTACTGGTGAATTAAGCAAGGACAAAGAAGTATTTGAAGTTTCGGAAACATTCCATCTTTTTGATGTTGATTTTTTTAATCTTAAACTTGGCGAGAAAGAAAATTTGTCATATAGAGATGATGTGCGTTCTCTTGCCGCCGTCGTGAAGACATTAATAGTAAGTTTAATTGGGGAAAAATGCAATGATGCTGAAAATGTTCAACGTTTATATAAGAAATATATCGCATCGTTGCCGGATAGCCGTTCTCTGTGGCGTCTGCGGTTGTTTGTTTTGAGTTTATGCCCTTCTGTTTTTAAGGATGAACTAAAGCAAGCGTTCTTTAGAATATTTGAAACCGATCACTATCACGAATTGATATCAGGAACAGAATATCTAAAAACCTTACGGGCTGGTTTTCTAGTTTTGTTTGAAAGTGACAAACGAGAATATGTGAATCGGGTTTTAGCATATTTCAACAAACGAGCTCAGGATAAAAAGGATCAAAAATGGCACAAAAGATACGGTTGGGAAATCCTATCAAGTATTTGCGAACAACTTACAGATGAAGAAAATGCAAAATGCGAAAAGGCTTTTGGAAAAAAATGTGATGCAAAGTTTGAATCAGAGCCGTCTATTGGGAAAATGCGAGGAGGGTTTATAAAACCTAGAGGTCCGATCACCCCTGAGGAATTTGGTAAGTTTCCGATACCTGACATTGCTCTAAAACTGCGGGCTGAGTGGACACCTGAAAAGTTACGTAAGCAGAATACAAGTGATGATTTTTTGAATCCTCTTAATGCGGAAGGAGTTGGTGAATTGTTGCGAGCAGATATTCCTAAACGATTTCAAGATTACATTAATAACGCGACTCTCTTTTTTGAAAGGGATGTTCTTGACCAGCACTATACTTACTCATTTCTACGAGGTATAGAGGAAACTTTCCGTGAAAATAAAGCCAATATTGGCGATATAAATTGGGATGGTTTAATAAACCTTTGCGTCGCAATAGTACAAGAGGGGAAAAAACAGCCGTTTGAAAACGGGGTGCGAGAACGAGACACTTTTGATATGTGGCTTTCTGGGTGGGATGGGGTTCATTCTGTTATAGCTGATGTTATACAAAAATTAATTGAAGAGAACAGCGATAAGACCGCCATTGATTTTCCAAAATACCGCAATATGTTTTTTGTCATTATAAGTTATCTTCTCGCATATCCAGATCCGGCGCCAGAAGATGAAAAACTCGAAAGTGCAAAGATGAAAACTAAGTCTCCGGGAAGCGAAGAATATCTTGTCAGTGATCCGTTTACCATGGCGATAAACACGGTGCGTGGGCAAGCATTTCAATCCTTTACGCTATTTGTTTATCAGGATGGTAAAAAGTTCAGTAAAGAAGAAAAGTTAAAGATCTCTCCTGATGTGAAAGAATTATATGAGACGGTTCTAAAGAATGAGAAAACCCGCGCATTGATGTTTATGTTCGGGCATTATCTTCCATCATTCTATTTCCGAGATACAGAATGGATAAGAGGGTTATTACCGCAAATCTTTTCTGCAGAACCGGATAAGAAAGATTTCTATCTTGCGGCATGGGAAGGATATTTGTCTTCAAGTCTTTATAAAGAAATGTTTGTTGAGCTTCAGAATTTTTATAGCCGTGCTATAGACTTAAATATAGAAAATTATACCAAACGTAGATATTTTAAGGATTTAGATGAAGCACTTGCAACACATCTTGCGCTCGCATTTATATATTTTGCGGATTTTAACAACAGATCTGATTTATTTATGAAATTTTGGAGCAAGAAAAATACTAAGCGCCATAAAGAATTTATATCGTTTATCGGTCGACACTGCATTTCGCGTGAGCGAGCAGATTTGTGGTTGCAAGTGAACAAGGGAGTTAGTATAGAAAAACTGCAGTCGTTTTGGGATTGGGTATTAGTAAACTGTGAAGACAAGGAAGCTCTTACAGCTTTTGGATTCTGGATGAAGGTGGAACCGTCGGTTTTAGAGCAGAAATGGCTTGCTGAACGTATTAAAAAAACTCTTGAGAAAACAAGTGGTGAGATTGAATGGGATTACAGTTTAACAGAATCTTTACCAGCTTTGGTAAAAGCAGCTCCGGAAGAGACATTATGCATCTTAAAATTATATTTATTACAAGAGACTATGTTTAATAAACACCGAGGCTGGATTTATGTGGAAGAAAATTTGGTGAAAGTATTTAGGACTTTGTATATGAATCCTCCTACACGCGATGGAACATACAAACTCATAAATGATTTGTTACCACTGGGCAATGGGCAGTTTTGGAAATTAAAAGAAGCATTAAACTAATAGTATTTCAAAAAAGAATCAGCCACTTTCTGCTCATGTATTTATGAGTATAAACAATATTGAAAAAATAATTTAAAATACAATGAATTTAAACGCTACTTTAAAAATGCCAAATAAAGTAAAGCTTTATTATTTAATAAAACTTATTCTTTTGACGCTTTTTGCAATTTTTCTCTTTTCTTTACCAGGCAGTCAAACATTTAGGATAGTGATGACATGGTTGATGGTGTTTTTTATCGATGTTCCTGTTTTTGTTTATCTTCTCTTGGACTATAGAAATTTTTCATTTATCGTTAAAGATAATGACATTATTGTAAATTCTGGTATTTTAATCAAAAGATCAAAATTAATACCTTTTGATAAGATTCAAAATATTGATTTGAAATCAGGTCTATTAATGCGTCCTTTGGGATTAACGAGAGTAAATATTTGGACATCATCTCCAGCCCAAATTAAAATCCGTAACAGGCAATCAGAGCATACTCCGGATAGTGTTATAATACTTTATGCCGAAGATGCGATCTGGTTGCAGAATTTTATATCGCATAAAGTGGATTGAAGAATATCTTTGAAATATATCTGTTAAAATAAAATCAAAAATTAATTGAAAAATAAGATTTATGGAAAATAGGAAAAGGATTTTAGAAATAATTGCAGGAAAGCTTGAAGGAATTCCTTGGGCCATTTTTGCTGGTACGGCCGTAGAGATTTATACTCATGGAAAAAGAATTGGAAATGATATTGATATTATTGTTCCTGATGACTCAATAGATGAAGTTGGCAAAAGATTTAATGTAGCTCCAGTTTTGGAAACGCGTGAGAAAGGAGGCGTAAGGATTATTAATGATTATCATATTGAAACTGTAATAGAGGGCGTATCTGTAGAGTTTGTCGGCAAAACAGAGAAGTTTATTATTGATGGTTATGAGTATAGTTCAACTAAAAATTTAAGAGAAACCCTTTTTCCAAAAGTGAAAAAGAAAACATATTTAGGGATTGAAGTTTTTGTTGTTTCAGTCGAAGAATTATTAGTTCAAAAGATGCTTTTTAACCGTTCAGGAAAATGGCAAGATGAAAATGATGTTAATCTTCTTTTAAAGATCAAAGAGGTTAATGAAGAAGCTTTAATTAAAGCTTTGGATAGATGGCGTGTGCCAGATGAGAAAAGAAAAAATTTTATCGATAAAATAAAGAATCAAAAACTTATTTAAAAAATAAAATTATGAAAAAAGTTATTATAATACACTGCTGGGATGGGTATCCAAACTATTGTTGGTATCAGAACACCAAGAAAGAATTAGAAAACAAAGGATATGAAGTAATTATTCCAGAAATGCCAGAAACCAATTTACCTAAATTTAATGATTGGCTTTCTGAGTTACGAAAAGTTGCTGGTAAACCAAACGAAGACCTTTATTTAATTGGACATAGCTTGGGGTGCATCACAATTTTAAGATACCTGGAAAGTTTAAAAGAAGGAGAAAAAATTGGCGGAGTAATTTTAGTAGCTGGTTTTACCGATAATTTAGGTTTTAAAGAAATCAAAAGTTTTTTTGAAACTCCAATTGACCTTCAAAAGATAAAAAGCCATTCTTCAAATTTTGTTGCTATTCATTCTGATAATGATCCATACGTTTCTTTAAGGGAGGGGGATATCTTTAAAGAAAAACTTGGGGCTAAATTGATTGTTAAACACAATATGGGTCATTTTTCAGGGGAAATAGAAAAGGAGGATAGTTGTACTCAATTACCAGATGTTATAGAGAGTTTATTAGAAATTAGTAAATAAATTACCAAAAAGTTAAAAATTAATTAATGAATAGAATATGAAAAAAATTGAATCTCCTCATATAAAATTTGTTATTGATCAAAGATTGGATATAGAAAATCACTTAATCAGAGTGCAGTCTTATAAAGTAAAGCTTCATTCTGGTCACAAAAGACAGAACGAGCGTTATGAAAAACTTTTAAAGCTTTCTGTAAGAGAAAGAAGAAATCTTATTAAAAAAGAAATTTCTGGTTTCTACTCGTCTAAAAATAGGAGTAAATTAGAAGAAATTAAAAATGATTCTCAAAAATATTGGGACAAGATAGAAAGAAAGTTCTTTTTAAGGATTAAGAATGTTTTTGGTTATTTTTTTCCATATAATTCAATAAAAGGCGTATTTTCTACTGCTAATGGATTTGGTTATAATACAAAGGATAAATGGTTCGCGACTAATATAAATTCAAACAAATTTGTAGTAGCAGAAACTGCAATGCATGAACTATTTCATTTTGTCTTTCACTTTTATTTTTGGAAAGAATGTGAAAAATACAAATTAAATTGGAAACAAATATGGGGCATTAAAGAGGCAACAACGGTCTTATTGAATTCTAATTTTTTAGATTTAAGGTTAAAGCCTGATAATGGTTATCCGGAGCACAAGAAAATAAGGAATTTTATGTTAAAAGAATGGGAGAAAAATAAAGATTTTAAGAAAATTTTGGACAAAACCTGTAAATTTGTTGTTAAACAGCAATAGATTCAAAATTCGAAAAATTAATTAAAAAATAAAATGCCCGGGGTTAAGTTAGGTCCGGGCATTAAAAACTAAATTTATTATTTCTTTTCATGATAAACCATCATGAAAATGATAAATATTGCGATGGACAAAGGTATAGTAAAATCCGAACTCGCTATACCAATGCTTTCTACTGCCATTGTTTTCACTGGGGAAACCATGGTGATAATCAAACAGACGAAAGATGTTAGGAATGAAATTATTAGTAGAATTCCCAACAACGCTAGCATACAAGAAAGAATTGCTTCAATACTAGAAAGAATTTCTGTGATTTTATCAGAAAAAAAGATTTTCATTTATTTTTTCTCCTTTTTATCTATCAAATTTTAAACAAATTTTAAAAATCAAGGTGCTATTTATATAAAATAATACAATAAACCATTGGTTAGAAAACTTATAAGCATTTGGGATTTCTGGGTTACGAGAGTAAGGACAAGGAGATCTGGAGAACTAACTACCAGCTTCCTTGTCGCTTTTGAATTGTTGAAAGAAATTTTCTTTGTTCTTCAATCTCTCTTTCAATTAGTCCACCGTGGGCACTCTCTGCATAACCTTTGCCGGATCCGCAAATAGGGCAGGCTTCATCTTTCCATAACATACGGTGGGTTTTATTTCCACAATGGCTACATCTACGAATCCTTTGAGGGACATTTTGCATTTCCTTTCACCGCCTCTTTTTTATAAAATTTCAAGATGTCAATATGCTACTTGTATAAGATAATACCATAAACTATAATGTAAGACAAGTTCGTAAAATATCAAAAATTAATTGAAAATAAAAATAAGGTATTATTATTCAGATAGATGTCCATGATATGGAGTTCACTATTGACTATTATTTACTTTAGTTATATAATATGAATGCCCTGTAATAGGGTATTTTTAGTACTTTGAAAAAATACCTTCTGTAGACACAAGGAAAGTGGTTATTAATCTATCTTAGTAGTTACTTTTTTTGTGTCTATTATTTTTAATATAAAAATCTGATAAGGAGGTAATAAAAATGAGAAAAATTATAATTTTAGTCATTGGGTTTTTGATTCTGTTTCTTCTCGCGATACTTTTTTTGCCATTTTTGACTCCCCAAGCGAAAGCCGAAGATACCAAATTTCCAGAAATTGATGAATATAGGATTAGTTTTTCGTTTCAGGCGAATACAAATGTCTGTATTATCAGGACAAAAGATGTATTTGGAGAATCACTTGGAATATCGAAATTGAGCGTAGCTCCTATACTAGTAAATACCATACTTTTTCTCCCGGCTCGAGATTTTACAGAATTAATGGGAGGCACTACTAGTTGGGATGCTAAAGAAAGAAAGGTTACGCTTTCTTTTCAGGGGGGAATAATGAGATTTGAACTTTGGCCCGGTAAAAATGAAGCCAAAATAACGGATAAAGATGGGAGTAAGTATGTTTATAGTAACTCAGCTATTGTCAAAAATGGAAGAATTATGCTTTCTCTCAGATTTATCATTGAACAATTTGTTCCCTGTAGCGTAGAATGGGATAAAGAATTAAAGATGGTAACAATCGCTTGGCCTCTTGCCCTTTGAGCATTCAGAAGTAATGCATAAATTAAGAAACTTTGACCGCCCTGATATTATATAATTAATGTCAGGGCTTTTATTTTAATAAATATAGTGAGTAGGAATATGGGGCAATAATTTTCATTGTCCCATAGAGTCAGCAAACTTAAAAAGCCTTTTGAATAAAGGCTTTTTAAGTTAAGGCTAAATGATGTTCGAACCCGTGGTATAATATAATCAAGAAAAACTATAAAAATAAAAATAATTATAATAAAAGAAATATTAAACCAGAGGTCAAACATTATAAATTCAACCAAAACGTCAAAAATTAATAACAAAAAATATGTATAAAAAGATTATATTAATTGGAATAATACTTGTCTTGTTTGCAGGTATAACTACTGCAGCAGTGTTGTTCCTTTTCCCTTATGAGCCAGATCAGCCACCTCAAGCAGATAATACTGGTTCAACAGAGCAAGGAATACAAGGTGTAGTTAATGCAAATAATCAATTTGCTTTTGACCTTTATTCTGAATTAGATAAAAA
>Ga0268285_1000921_pt1 | contig 15339 bp, 10 predicted proteins | sample saktaG_2_FD_190144 | JGI IMG/M metagenome (GOLD analysis project Ga0268285, IMG submission 190144) | Saline water microbial communities from Sakinaw Lake, British Columbia, Canada - sak_2013_06_06_120m | ecosystem: Environmental > Aquatic > Non-marine Saline and Alkaline > Saline ... | reverse complement strand
TCGCCGTTTGCGAAGCAAAATTTCGGCGGTGCAATAAGATAAGATTTTTATCCACAAAAATTTTATTTTATAAAATTTTGTCTTTACAAGGTGCAATTCATTTGCACCACAGGAAAGGTGGTTATAAAAATGAAGAGAAAAAGACAAGAAAAGATTATTTTAATTATTGAAAAAAATGATATTGAAACTCAGGAAGAACTTACTAATTTACTTAGTAAGTATGGTTTTAATGTTACTCAAGCAACGGTTTCTCGTGATATTAAAGAATTAAAATTAGTAAAAATTCTTAGTGATAATGGTAGATATAAATATTCAACAAATAATGAAGGCCTTTCTTCGACCGTAATTAGTGGTAAATTTATTAGCATTGTAAAAGAAGGAGTAATAAATATTGATTATGCTATGAATATAGTTGTAATTAAATGCTATCCAGGTATGGCAAATGCTGTTTGTGCCGCAATAGATAACTCAATTAACCAAGATATTGTTGGCTCTATAGCGGGTGATGATACTATATTTATAACTGTTAGAAGCGAACAAAAGGCTTTAGATTTAGTTCGTGAGTTTTCTGAAATAGTTGATTAATAGTTTTAAAGATAAATTCAATGGGGGATAATAGATGCTTACTTCATTACATATAGAAAATATTGCAGTAATTGAAACATTAGATGTAACCTTTTATGAAGGATTTAATGTTATAACAGGTGAAACAGGTGCTGGAAAATCAATTATTATTGATTCAATTGAAATGGTTTTAGGTGAAAGAGCTTCTAAGGATTTAATTAGAAATGGAGCTAAAAATGCTTTTGTTGGAGCAATTTTTTTTGAAAATTCTGATTTAGTAAATTCTATGTTAACTACTAAGGGCATTTCAATTGAACAAGATGGAAATATACTAATTCAAAGAGAATTATTTATAGATGGTAGAAGCACAAGCAAAATAAACGGAAGGCAAGTTACTCTTTCTATTTTAAAAGAAATAGGCAGATTGCTTGTTAACATTCACGGGCAACACGATAATCAAGCCTTATTATATTCTGAAAATCATATTATTTATCTTGATAGCTTTGCTAATAATCAAGAGTTAATTAATAAATATAGAGAAAAATATCAAATTGTTAATAAAATCAAGCAAGAAATAAGCAACATATCTATTAGCAACGAAGAAAAAGAAAGGCTACTTGAAACCTTACGGTATCAAGTAAAAGAAATAGAAAAGACTTCAATTTATCCAAATGAAGAGCAAGAGTTGTTAGAACAAAAAAACATATTGGTTAACTCAGAAAAAATAATATCAAATTCTTCATATTCTTACCAACTTCTTAATGGAAATGATAAAAACGCTTGTGATTTAATATCAGATAGTGTAAATGCATTAGGTAGTATTAGTAATTTTTCAAAAGAATTGGAAGAAATATATAACAAACTATTAACCTTAAAATATGAATTAAATGATATTGCAATAGAACTAAATTCATTTAATCAATCAATTGATTATTCGTTTTCAGATTTAGAGAATATCGAAGCAAGACTTGATTTAATTTATCGGCTCAAAAGAAAATATGGTAATTCTATTAATGAAATTCTTGATTTTTATGATGATGCATGTAAAAAACTTCAAAGTATTGAAGCATCGGATACAGAAATAAAAAAACTTGAAGGTGATTTAGGTAGGGAATTGGTGCAATTAAATAATTTGGCAAATAAATTAAGCAATTGTAGAATTGAAAGCAGTAAAAGATTAGTTAAACTAATTGAACAAGAATTAGAATATTTGGATATGCCAAAAGTAAAAATCTCTGTTTCGGTTGACCCAATTCTATCAAAAGACAACGAATTATCATATAAAATTAATGGAATAGATATTGTAGAATTCCTAATTTCAACAAATATTGGAGAAAAACTAAAGCCATTGTCCAAAATTGCATCTGGTGGTGAACTTTCAAGAATAATGCTTAGCATTAAGAATGTTTTTGCAGAAAAAGAGAGAATTAATACATTAATATTTGACGAAATAGATTCAGGAGTTAGCGGAAAATCAGCACATAAAATTGGTCTTAAATTAAGACAGGTAGCCAAAAATAAGCAAGTTATTTGTGTAACTCACTTAGCTCAAATTGCATCAATTGCTGACTATCACTATTCAGTTAGAAAAGAAGTTGTAAATGGAAAGACCTTTACAGATATTATTTATTTAAATAGAGAAGAAAGAATAAAAGAACTTGCAAAAATTATGGGTGGAATTCATATAACTGAAGCAACACTAAAAAATGCTGAAGAAATGCTTGAAATGAATAGATAAAATATGTATAATTGATAAATAAACTAATTATTAAGGAGTAATAAAACATAATGAGTGTGTTTAATGAATTAAAAAATCGTGGTATGATAGCACAACTTACACACCAAGACAAAATAATAGAATTATTAGAAAATAAAAAAATATCTTTTTACATAGGGTTTGACCCAACAGCAGATAGTCTTCATATAGGACATTTTCTTCAAATGATGGTAATGTCTCATTTGCAGAAAGCGGGGCATACTCCAATAGTTATTATTGGTGGTGGAACTTCAATGGTTGGCGACCCATCCGGTAGGTCTGATATGAGAAAAATGCTGACCTTAGAGCAAATTAATAGTAATGCAGAAAAATTCAAGGTGCAAATGTCTAAATTAATTGATTTTTCGAAGGGTAAAGCATTAATAATTGATAATGCTGATTGGTTATTAAACCTTAATTATGTTAATTTTTTAAGAGAAGTAGGGGTTCATTTTTCGGTTAATAGAATGCTTACAGCAGATTGTTTCAAAACAAGACTTGAAAAAGGGCTTTCATTTATAGAATTTAATTATATGTTAATGCAAAGTTATGACTTTTTAAAATTGTTTCAAGATTATAATTGTGTTATGGAATTAGGTGGAGATGACCAATGGTCTAATATTATTGGTGGTATTGAGCTTGTTAGAAGAGTTGAGGGCAAAGAAGTTTATGGGATGACCTTTACTTTGCTTACAACAAGCGAAGGTAAAAAAATGGGCAAAACTCAAAATGGTGCTATTTGGCTTGACCCTCAAAAGACCACTCCTTACGAATTTTATCAATATTTTAGGAACATTGATGATGCAGATGTTATTAAATGCCTTAAATTGCTTACATTTTTGCCTCTTGACTATATAAATGAACTATCAAAATTAAAGGACAATGAAATAAATAAATGCAAAGAAATATTGGCTTTTGAGGTTACAAAATTAGTGCATAATGAAAACGAAGCAATAAAAGCTCAAAATACTGCTAAAGCACTTTTTAGTAGTGGCGGAAACAAAGAAGATATGCCAGTGGCTTCGTTGAATGATAATGATTTTGATAATGAGCAAATTAACATTCTTGACTTATTAGTTAAAATAAAAATTTCTCCATCAAAAGGTGAAGGTAGACGATTAATTGAACAAGGCGGAATTTCTGTTGATGAAAAGAAAATTTTAAATTTTACTGAAAACATTCAAAAAGAAAAAATCAATTCTGAAAATGGTATAATAGTTAGAAAAGGAAAAAAAGTGTTTATTAGAGTTAAACATTTATAATAATTTTTATTTTTTAATAGAAGAGATGGGAGAGGAAAGAGAATTTTTCTTATTTCTTCTATTGAAAAATATATCCAATTCCGCGAAATAAAGATTTCGCAGAATTGAGGGGAGATAAAAAGTGAAAAATACAGCTGATTTCGCTATGCCTGCGTTTTTAAGAGATTTTCTTAATTATATAAGAACTATTAAGAATAAATCACCTAATACTGTATTATCTTATTTTTATGACCTTAGAATATTTTGCAGGTTTATATTAATTCATAAAAAAATTGTAAATAAAAATTCTGACTTTGATAAAATTGATATTACACTTTTTGATAACGAGCTATTACATTCAATTACACTTAGTGATTTATATGAATACATAACTTATGCTTCTTCTAATCGTTCAAATTCGTCTTTTGCTACTGCCAGAAAAATTGCAAGCATTAAATCAATGTTTAAATACTTAACTAATAAAATTAACCTTTTATCTTATAATCCTGCTAATGAACTTGAATCTCCTAATGTGCGTAAACAACTTCCAAAATACTTAAATCTCAATGAAAGTATTGAATTATTAAGCTCAATAAATGGGATTTATTACCAAAGAGACTTTGCTATGATAACTCTGTTTTTAAATTGCGGCATCCGTTTATCTGAGTTAGTTGGCATTAATATTAATGATATAAAAGATGATACCCTAAGAGTTATTGGTAAAGGCGATAAAGAAAGAATGATTTATTTAAACAGTGTTTGCTTAGAAGCAATAAATGAATATAAAAAGGTAAGACCTGTTGATGGTGTAATTGATAAAGAAGCTCTGTTTTTAAGTTGTAATAAAAAGAGAATTGATAAAACTATGGTTCAAAAGATTGTTAAAAAGTTCATAGGCCAATCGGGGCTTGACACTACAAGATATTCAACTCATAAACTAAGGCACACAGCGGCTACATTAATGTATCGTAATGGAGTTGACATTAGAGCTTTGCAAGAAATTTTAGGGCATACAAATTTAGGAACAACTCAAATTTATACTCATTTAGATGATAATTCCCTTCGTGAGGCAATGAATGCAAACCCTTTAAGCAAAGTCAGAATAAAAAAAGACAAAAATAACGGGTAACTAATTAAAGTTACTCGTTATTTTCTTATCAGCTATCTTTCTCGCAAAATAAGATGAAATATTAAATTCCTGCCAATGTTTTTGTTTGTATATTTTTTGTGCCTTTATATAAAATACATTTTGAGCATCTTTTTTTATATTTTCGTCTTGAACATCCAATAGTCTTGCCAATTGTGGCATCATTTCATAAGATAAGTCCCTAAACATTAATACATCAACTTTTTTAGAATTGTCATTAATATATCTATCAATATTATATTTTGGAATTATAAAATCGATACAGGAAAAGTTAAGAATAATAAACAAGACAATAAATGAAAGCATACTGCTTCTAAAAAATGAAATGTTTTTTATAAATATTTTCAATATAAGGATAATAAAAAATATTATTGTAAGCAGCATAAACCATAATGTATAAATTCTTAATGGAGTTAGCCCAAAAATATCAACATATAAAAACATTTTAGATAAAGCCGTTGTAATTAATAAAACTGTTAAAACGGTAATTGCCGAAAATAATGTTTTTGTAACTTTAATTATTTTGCTGTTTTTGCGTTTTGCTATAATATAAGAAACTAACAATATTAAATAATTAATTATTGCAATAACTTCCATTTCAAAAAAGCCTCTTCTTGCATACTCTGAAACTATGAAGTTTTTAGGAAGTTTCCCGATAAAACCATTAAAAAGATAGCTAAATTGAAGACCAATAAATAAAATATAGATAATGCAAAGCAGTATAAGTGCTGTATTAATAATGGTATTGTTTACTTTTTGAGCATTATTAATTTTTGAAGTATCAATAAAAACTAAACCTTTATTTTGCTTATTTTTTAGACTATATAGTAAGCCAAATAATGGTATAGCTAAAAACAATCCAAATACAACCTTGAAAATGTATTCACCAATATTTATTGCAATAAAATTTAATATATCCATTACGACCTTATTAAATACCGCATCAGCACTCATAAGCAATGCTATTACAATTAACAATGCAGGTATTGAAATAATCACACCAATTACAATATTAAATACAGTTTTACTAATTAAACTTTTATTAGTATCTTCATTAGAAATAACTTTAAAAATTTTAGTAAAATTTAGTATTGGTAAGGCAACTGATAATGTAAAAAAATCTGCTAATGTTCCAAAAGAAAACAAACGATTTTTAAGCACATTATTTAATACACCTAATTGAATAATAATTAGAAAAAATAATAATAGGACATTAAAAAACTTTAAAAGAGGATTACTAAAAATTAAGAAGCAAAGGGCTAATAGTGATATTGGAATAAATAATAGTTTCCCTTGTTTTGAAAGTCTCTCCCCTTTTTGCTTAAAATACCATAAAACAACTGCATAAAAAATTATTAGAAACGCAGGAACACTAATGCCTAAACCATCAAATGAAAACTCGCAAAATAAAATTCCTAATATTGCCACTAAGGCAACCATTATCCTATCTTTATATGAGACACCATTGTTAATTAAAACTTGTTCATTATTATTTTTCATACCTATTCCCCTCTCATAATCCAAATAAATTACTTAGTTGACAATCAAGTGCTAAAGTATATTATTACTTTAATAAATATTTTTGCCTTTGTCAACAAATAAAAAAAATAAACAGGTTTAAACAACCTGTTTATTTATCAAAAAAAACAAGATATTATTTAAGAAATTTTCTTGATATTTTATATAAATATGTAGTAATTATAGCGAATGGAATTGAAACTATTATAGCAGTTATTGTTCTTGGAATTATTAAAATATGATATGGCATCCCAAAACCTAAATATAACCAAAATGTATTCATAATTGAGGAAATAATAAAAATTCCCATAGCATAAGGAATAAATAATTTAACATTTTCTTTAATTTTAACAGGTGCAATTCCACCTAAAAATCCTATTAAAATATAAGTAACTGTAAATCCTGGGAAAAACCCACCTGGTTCTCCAACTCCTTTTCCTACAAAGAATCCTAAAATATCGGCCGCTAAACCGGTAACAGCACCTGCAATTGGACCAAAAATCATACCGCTAAGTAAAAGAACAATATAACCGGGGTCAAGTTTCAACGAATAGGTTGAAGCTGGAAGCAAATTGAATTTAAAACTCAATAAGCGCGAGAGAATAATAATAATTGCGATTAGCATACCCAAATATGCTATTTTTTTTGTTTTTGACATAAAAATACCCCTTTCTTATTTGGAATTCAAAGAAAATCCGCGAAGAAAAAGGAGTATTATCTCAACACATTTGAGTAAAAATTTAAACCCTATTCATACACAGCGGACGCAGCATTGTACCGCAGGCTTTAACAACCTTTCGTACGGAGGCGACTTCCCATCCATCCGCAACTTTACGCACAACACTTACTCTGTGTTCCTTTGACAATATAACACAATATTTTTAATATTGCAATATTAAAATATAAAAATTATTCACAAATATTATTAGCAACTTTAGCGGCTTTAAGAGTGTTTTTTAGTAGCATAGTAATAGTCATAGGTCCAACCCCACCCGGAACAGGAGTAATATATGATGCCTTTTTCTCTACTTCTGAAAATAAAACATCACCTACTAATTTACCTTGGTCATTTCTATTCATTCCAACATCTATAACTACAGCCCCGTCTTTAACCATATCAGCAGTAACAAATTCTCCTCTACCAATAGCGGCAATCAATATATCCGCTCTGCTTGTAACTTCTTTTAAATTTTTAGTCTTACTATGGCAAATAGTAACTGTTCCATGACTATGTAATAATAGCATTGCCATTGGCTTACCAACAATGTTACTTCTACCAATAACAACACAATCCTTGCCAGTAACATCAATGTTTTCAAATTTTAACATTTCCATAACTCCAGCCGGAGTGCATGGTAAAAAGTCATAATCACCAATCATAATTTTACCAACATTTACAGGATGAAAAGCATCAACATCTTTAGATGGTAAAATATTATTTAATACTGCTTTTTCATCAATATGTTTTGGTAATGGTAATTGAACTAAAATACCATTAATGTCGTCTTTATTATTTAATTTATCAATCAAAGCTAATAATTCTTCACTTGTTGTGCTATGAGGTAAAGTGTATTCTTCCGAATACATTAAAACTTCTGCACAACCTTTTTTCTTGTTGTTAACATATATTTTTGAAGCTGGGTCATCCCCAACTATTACAACGGCTAAACCGGGAACTATTCCTTTGCTTTTTAACTCTAAAACTTGCTTTTTTATATCCTCTCTAACACTTAAAGAAACTGCTTTCCCATCAATTATTTTTGCCATAATTATTTTCCTCACCTTCTTTTTTTTCTAAAATAATATACCATATTTTTATACTCTATGCAATATAATTTATTATGTTTTTATGGAAATTATTGCGAATTATTGTTTTGCTCATCTTCATTAATATTCTCTTCAATAATTTCTAAAATGCTTTCTTGTTTCTCATCTATATCAGTAAAGATTTTAACATAGGTGCTACTTTCAATTTTCTTTTCATCAATTTTACTCTTGTTTTTACTTTTAATTACAACAAAAATAATAATTATTGCAACAATTGCCGATAGAAAGCCTAATATTTGAGAAATTCTCATTTCGCCTAACATAAGGCTATCGGTTCTTAAACCTTCAATTAAACCCCTTCCTATACCATACCAAGAAACATATAATAAAGCAATTTCTCCTTTAAATCGATTTTTGCTTTTTTTAGAAAAAATATGTAAAACTATCAGCCCAATAACATTCCAAAGCGATTCATATAAAAAGGTCGGATGAACCTCTTGCCCATTACTTAAACGCATTCTCCAAGGAAGGTCAGTAACTGAACCAAAAGCCTCTTGATTAATAAAATTACCCCATCTACCTATCGATTGACCTATTAACAAACCTAAAGCTCCAATATCAAAAAGCGAATACAAATTAACTTTTTTAATTTTTGAATAAATTATTGTTGAAAGAATTGCCCCAATAATACCTCCATAAATAGCTAAACCGCCTCTTCTAATATTAATAATATCAATAAAGTTTTCAAATTCATATGATGCAAAAATAACATAAAAAATTCTAGCCCCAATAATTGCAGAGGGAACACCAATAATTATTGCGTCAAGTAAATTATCATCAGTTAAATCAAATCTATTGCGAACTTTCATTACATAAATAAATGCAAGTAATAATCCAATTGTAATTAACACTGCATACCAGTAAATTGAGAAACTTCCAATTTGAATAATTACAGGATTAATATTAATATTATTAATATTAAAACCTGGAAAAGATATTCCTGTTTTCATAACTATCTAAACTCCTTTTAAAAATAATTTAATTAGGTTCAATTATTGAAAGAACAGCCATTTGTTCATTAAAAAATTCATTTAATCTAATAATTGCATCCTCAAATGAAGCATTTCTATATGCATTCATAATGTCATAAATGTTTACTTTTGTAATATAACACAAAACTAAATCATTTGCAATATTTTCTACACTGTTAAATCTTTTTACCACCTTACCATAAATGGCTTTTTTACATCTATCAAAATCTGCTTTTTTAACCCCCTTTTTTCTTAATTGTTCAATATTATTAAATAATTCTTTGTAAACTTTTTCGGGGTTGCAGGATTCACCACCAATAAGAGCAATCCCAAAACTTTCCGATAACATAAAATCGCAAGAAAAACTACTATTAATTAAACCTTCTTGATATAATTTTAAATATAACCTGCTACTCTCCCCTGCTATTAATTTTAATAAGATTTCTGTTACTGCTTGTTTCTTTAAAAATTCATTTCCAAATAAATCCTTAACATTATCCTTAATTCCAATATTAAATAAAGGCATAGAAACTGATAAATTTTTCTTTATTATTTTTTGTGATATATTCATAGGCTCGATAGGATAAATTCTTTTTACATTTGAATTTTTTTTGTCCTTTAATACTTTATCGGCAATATTCAATACAGAATTTACATCAATATCTCCACAAACGCATAAAACCATTTGTGATAAATTATAAAATGAATTATAGCATTTATATAGATGTTCAGGAGTTATTTCACTAATGCTTTTTATTGTGCCAGCAATATCCTCTTTAACAGGATGCAAAACATATGCGGCTTTTAAAGCATTGAAAAAAACTTGCCACTGTGCATTATCATTATACATATTTATTTCTTGACCTATTATTCCCTGTTCTTTATCAATGCTTTCTTTGGTAAAATAGGGGCTTCCAACAAAATCAAGCAAAACTTCAAGGGACTCTAAAAAATTTTCAGTGCAAGAAAAAAGATATGCGGTTTTATCAAAAGAAGTAAATGCATTAGCATCAGCTCCTGTTTTTGCATACCTTTCAAAAGCACTTTCTTCTTCGTTTTCAAATAGTTTATGTTCTAAAAAATGTGCTATTCCTTCAGGAACCTTAACTTCGTTAATATCATCTTCGCATATAAAAGCATTATCAATAGAACCATATTTCGTGGCAAAAATTGCATAAGTTTTACTATGGCCTTTTTTTGGATAAACTAATATTTCAAGTCCACTTTTATGATGAATGCTATAATATTCTTCGTTTAATTCATTATTTACTATTGTTTTGATATTCATTTTTCCACTCACCTCATTTACCCTTCAAAAAATATACTGTATCAAGATATATCATATTTGCTTTATTTACTATATCTTGAATTGAAACTGTATCAATCATATTAGCAGTCCCAGCAGGACTTAAATTTAAATTTAATAAATACTGTCCTATATAAAAATCTTCAGTTTGTGCAACTGAATCCTCAGAAGAAATGTATAAATTCTTGAGCGATTTTTTTGCGGCCATAAATTCTATATTTGTTATATTACCTTTTTTAATTTCATTTAATTGTGCTAATATTTCGTTGAAAGCTAAATCTTTGTTTTTTTCTTCAACTCCTGAATAAACAAACATAATGCACTTGTGCTTTTCAATTCTTGAGGCACAATAATAACACAAACTAAGTTTTTCTCTAACATTTTCAAAAAGTTTACTATGTGGACTACCACCAAAAATAGTATTTAATAGAGCATACTCAACAATATCTTTGGGATTTTCAATTTTTCCTAATCTAAACCCTAAAGTTAATTTGCATTGATTTACATCTAATTCTTGAACAATGTTTTTCAAATCTTGTTTTTTGAGCAATATATCTGTTGAAAATTTTTGGCTGTTGTTTTGTTCTATGTTTTCGTTTATTTTTTTAATTAAGATTTTCTCATTACAAATACCCTCAAAAAATATTAACATTTGAGAGTTTTTTAGTAATTTAATATAACTTTCATAAAGTGAATTTGATGAAATATTTTCTACATTCTCAATTTTTCCATATTCATATATACCATATGCTTCGTTTTTGCACATTTCTTCAATACATCTTATAATTGCAAAAGTTCTTTTATCATTTATTTGAGAGTTTATAAAATCAATTAAGTTTTTCTTTTCTTGTTCAACAAAATTATTATCAAATGCCTCATTAACTAATAAAGGTTTATCAATAATTTGAAATAAAAAATCTAAACTATTATATAAAACATCATCATTATCAAATGCTAATTCGTTTTTCAAGAATTCGATTGAAAAGGATACAATTTGTGCATCTCCTTTTTTTCGTATAAAAGTATTAAATGTTGCACCATATAATTCGTCTAATCTTTTGTTTATGGATAATAAATCCCTATACTTTTCACAACCTCTAATTAAAACATTAGGTATCAAAGCATTTAAAGCTACATCTTTGTCAGTCAACTTATTAATAAAATTAACACTGAAATAATTTGTTTTGAATTTCTCGTTAGGTAGCAAACAAAGGGTAATTCCTTGCCCAATTGAAACAATTTTCATATCTATTGTAAATCCTTTCTAAATATAATATTAATAATACATTTTTGTTTATATATTGTCAATACAAGTAAAAGCAAAATAATTATATATAATAAATGATATTATGATTTTTTCCATCTAATAATATTACATTTGAGTTATTTGTGCGTTTTTCCTGACTATTTTTTTTAACTGAAATATTTATTTCACAATTCATAATATAAAGTTTAACTGAAAACTCGTTCCAATTTGAAGGGATATTAGGTTCAATAAATAATTTATTTTCCTTTCTTTTTATTCCTAATATTTCCTCTAATACAACTTTATAATACCAGCCTGCAGAGCCTGTATACCAACTCCAACCTCCTCTGCCTTTTAGTTTGTCTTTAGAATATACATCTCCACACAATACATATGGTTCGCTTTTATAAATAATAGAATTTTTCTTAGTATCACAATGATTAATTGGATTTAAAATATCTAATATTTCAAAAGCTAAATCTTTATTTCCTTCTTTTAATAAGCCTAAACTATACCATATTGCCGCATGGGTATATTGCCCCCCGTTTTCTCTAATTCCGGGCAAATATCCTTTTATATATCCCGGGTTTTGAATGCTGTGTTCAAAAGGTGGAGTAAAAAGCTTTACTATTTTTGCATCATAGTCAACTAAATGCTCTTTTGCACTTTGTAAGCTTTTTTTTACTCTATCATTTTTAAATCCCCCAACAATTGCACTAAAACTTTGTGGTAAAATATCAATTTTACATTCTTGACTACTATTTGAGCCTAACATACTTCCGTCGTCAAAAAAACCTCTTAAATACCATTGTCCATCCCAACAATGCTCCTCAATAGCATTTCTTAATTCATTAGCAATTTCTAAAAAGTATTCTTCGTTTGAAAAATCTTCTTTATATTCACAAATTCTCGAAAACCTTTCTAAAACTAAAACCATAAACATTGATAGCCAAACAGATTCTCCAATTCCTTTTATCCCAACAAAATTCATTCCATCATTCCAATCGCCACCACCAAAAAGCATTAAATTATGTTTCCCCTGAGTATAACCTTTTTTTATTGCTTTAATACAATGGTCATAAACACTTTCCTTAATATTTGATTTATCCGGATAAACATATTTTTCATACTCATCTTTTTTCAATTCACAACTTACTAAATATCTAATTTGCTTTTCAAGTATTTCATAATCATTGGATTTTTCGATATATTCAGATACAGCAAAAGGAAGCCATAGTAAATCATCGGAACATCTTGTTCTAACTCCTGTGCTAATTTTTTTATTATCAAACAATTCATGCCACCAGTGTAGGACATCGCCCTCATCAAATTGATGAGCACAACAACGCAATATTTGAATTTTTAATAAATTTGGATTTATTGTACAAAAACCAATTGCATCTTGTAACTGGTCTCTAAAACCATAAGCACCACCACATTGATAAAATCCTACTCTACTATTAAGTCTTGATTCAATTATTTGCATTGGTAAAAAATTATTAAATAAAAGATTTAAATTTTCATTTGGAGTATTAATATATGCTTTATCATTAAAACTCTTTATTTTTTTAATATTATCTAAAGATTCTTTGCATTTTTTAGTGTTGCTATATTTTAAAATTGTTAAATCTAAATTTTTTTCACTTAATGAATATCCAAAAATAAAAGCTGTTTCAGTCTTTTTTTGTGGGGAAATTAAAATATTATTACCACAGACCGCACAAATATCATTTGGATTTTCTTTTATGCCATTATCCCAAATCCCTTGAATGAATTCAAATTGGTCGTTGGAAAAAAAAGCATTTTCGGTTGAAGTTAAAAAAGCAAAACCATTCTTAAAATTACAATTTGAAACATTACTTAATCTCAAAATATTGTTCTCTATTTTAGCATTTACAAATTTTGAATTGTATTCTTTTGAAACTCCTATAACTGGTTCTACATAATAGCATAGTTCAATTCTCTTGGCAACATCACTATTGTTATTAATTTCAACTAATGCTATTTTTGCACTTAATATATTATCTATAAAAACATATAACTTTACAGATATATTTTGTTCGGCAAATTCATATATTGCACAATAATTATAAAATTTAGTTTTTCCACTACTGCAAATATCTATAGTTTTACCATCAATTCTAATGTAGAGTTTTTCACCAACATTATCCACAACTATATCATTTTCCCACACAGTCAATTTATTTTCTCTTGAATTTCGTGCAAAAGTATAACCTAATGAACTATCTGATAATAATGTTCCAAAACCTTTATTGGCAAGTATTAAGCACCATGGAGGTCTATTATTCCATTTGAATTTATCATCTATTACAAACCCTTCTTCTATATAACCTCCTGCATAATTATTTGTTATTTTTTTTTCTTCTAATAAAAATTTTGGTGTTCTATTTATTTTTTCTTTTGAAAATAATAAATTAGTAGTAGTATTATTATATATATTTAAACCTTCATTAAATTTAATATAATATGACGAAGCAGCAACTATAAATTCTTTATCCTCTTCTGAATGAATATTAACAAGATGTATTCCAAATTTATTATCAACATATTTTTCTGCTTTACTTTCTTTAATAAAATCAATTATGCTATTGTAAATAGGTCTATCATATTGACCACCTTCATTAAACAAAAAAACCAAATCACATATTATAAGAGATTTTCTTAGTAATAAATATGAATTTATAAAAATATTTGCTTTCAAAACATCATCTTTTTCACTTACATAAAGCAAAATAATTGGAGCATCCCCCGAGATACCATATTTCCATAATCTTTTGTAACCATTACCAATTTTAATTTTAAAATTATTTGAGTTTTTTATTTTTGTAGAATAAAATAATTGTGCAGTCAATTCTGAAATTATACTTTTTTCACCACTATTTATATTTAAATCTTTTATTCTATGACAATAATTAATATTTGCATCTTTTAATGCTCCAGCAAATCCTTCTTTTTTTATTAATTCAATATTTTTTTTTATTTCCTTTATACTATTTCCAATTAATAAATTGACATTAATTTTTTTAACTGATTTTGCAGGTAAAAAAAACTTAAATTTTATAGCACAACAATTGTCTATACTTGAAGTAATATTATTAGAAAAGGTTTTTTCAAATGCATTAAATAATCCATCGGTTCCAATTAATTTTTCTAAAACATTTTCTCTCATTGTTTCAAATTGCATGTCTTTATATTCACCAGTAATAAATGTTGCTAAAAACAAATTATTAGTTTTGTTATTTCTTTCTTTTCTATTAAATATTAATGCATTAATTTCATTATCAAAATAAGTTCTCATAAATAAACCAGAAAATGTAGGATGAGAATATTCTTCTCTATGAGATAATAATGTTGGCTCAAAATATATTAATAGTTCTATATTTTTTACTTGCGATGTGATATTTTTAATTTTCAATTCTCTTGATTCACAGGGATAATTTCCGCAAACAACTACCTTCATTTTTGTTTCAATTTCTTTGCTTTTCGAAAGATATTCGATAAAATAATTATTTATATTTGCTTTATATGTTATCTTATTATCATATAAAGGTGCATATGTTAAAGATTGTAATGATTGCTCATCTTTGATAATAATAAAAACTCCTCTTGGATTTTTTATTAATGATTTTCTATACCTTGTAATGTTTTCATTATCATAATTAATAAATCCTACTCCCATATCAGTTAAAATTGAAGAAAAATATCCATTTGATAAAATTGCAGCTTTAGGGTTGAATGCACC
>Ga0268285_1000917_pt1 | contig 15373 bp, 15 predicted proteins | sample saktaG_2_FD_190144 | JGI IMG/M metagenome (GOLD analysis project Ga0268285, IMG submission 190144) | Saline water microbial communities from Sakinaw Lake, British Columbia, Canada - sak_2013_06_06_120m | ecosystem: Environmental > Aquatic > Non-marine Saline and Alkaline > Saline ... | reverse complement strand
TTCATTATGCAGATTCATATGACTATCGAGAGGGATAGGTCGATTCTGTGCAGATGAATGTCAGATGCATGGTATATTATTTTGAATTTGGCTCTGTCTGAAAAACAAGTGATACGATATCATCACGTTCAGGCAGGATGTAATTACATGACATTTAGAATTTCATATTTTTTATTACTTGAGAATTCAAACCGCAGAGGACGCAGAGAAACGCAGAGCGGGGGAAAAATCAGGTGTAAAATTTTCTGCGAATCTCAGTTACCTTACAGGATTACATCACTTAATTAGATGAATGGTATTGAGGTTAAACTGTCTCTCTGCGACCTCTGCGGTAAATCATTTCAATCCTTAAACGAATGTCGTTTCAACTGGAAAGATAGATGTAAAGAGTGAAAACATAATTGGTAATATCAGGGTAAGAATTCCAACCGCAGAGGACGCAGAGGGGGGAAAATCCAGGTGTCAGATATTTTAAACCTCACTCTCTTCCTGAGTTACATAATTGCAATCGAATAAATAATTATTGAGGCTGAAACCGTCTTTTTCGTCCATCTGCGGTAAATCATTTCAATCATCAACGAATGTCGTTTCAACTGGAAAGATCATCTAAAGAGTGAAAACCTGATTGGTAATATCACTTGAAAAATCGACAGAGCCTGAATTTACCAGATATTTCCGTGAATATAACACCAGGCACGGTCAAAAAACCCGGCTTTGTATCCGGAATTCTTTCTAAAAGTTCTGCCATAAACTTATAATAAGAATGAGATCCATCATCCTCTATCATGAAAATCACGATAAAATTTAGGGATACTATCCTGAGAAGGATATCTATATTAACCATTTTATTCATTTTCTGCATTATCTTTTGTATCGCTCTTTCTGATGCTGCAAACATCTCTGTCACATCCAGTGAAACATTAGATACAGTATCACCTCAGATTCTCATCTCGGTTTTTCCAAAAGAGCCGGTTGCAGGAGAAGAACTAGAAGTAGTTGGACAGATCCTGCCGGATATCAGAATGGACACTGAGTACGAAGTATTTGTCTATGGAAAAAAACCAGGATCCAGTGGTTTTATGCATTGTTCTGATGCTTTTCCAGACGAAAAAGGATATTTTTCTGCTACCTGTATCCCTGATATTTCAGGAGAATGGAAGTTTCGTGCTCTTTATTGTGGGGTTAGTTCACCTACCATAACGATTGTGGTCTCTTTAGAACCGTATCCGAAAGAGTCATATCTTACCCTTTCTGCATGGCCCCGGGATCCGATGATAGGTGAAACGGTTTCATTCACCGGGCATCTTGTAGATCAGAATGATGTAGGTCTTGTCGGAAAACCTGTCTCCTATTATGTTGCCTATGCTCCGGTCTGTGGCGGTCTCTTTGGCGGATGTGGTTCCTGTGATTATGCCCTTTCATGGCAACGATTTGGAACGGTAAAAACCGGCTCTGATGGTTCTTATTCATTCAGACTTCCAGTGGTCGAAGAAGGAAATGTTGTTGTCAGAACCAGCTTTGATGGTGATGACACAACATATTCCACACGAAGTAAGGCTCTCTATTTCTCTGTCAGAACGTAGAGCATATATTTATTTGTAACATGGTTTCCGATTCGTATTGGTACAGAAGACGCAGTAGGGGACATTTTTTTTGATATGTTCCTGATGTACGGGTATCAGGCGGTCCCTGACATTCTCTGGAGAGGAAGCAAAATTATTTCCATTCAGCGCAATCATATAAAAATGATAGGTATGTCTCGATCTACAGAAGAAGAACTGGGAAGACGGATGTTTCGTTTAAATATGCAAAAAGCGGTAGAGGAATCACTGGAAAAAATCCGCAGGAATGCAGAGAGTGAATGGACTTCGTTCTCATCTGAAGAGATAATGATTCTCAAGAGTATCCTTTCGGAAGTGTGGGTCTCTATTGAACGGACCTCATGGGAAAACATGGTATTTTCCCGTCTTACAAAAGAGGATATTGAAGAGATAATCCGGATAAAAAGAGACCTGGATGAAAAAAAGAAGACAAAAAATGACGCTATATCAAACGTTGAGACAATCCTCTCACACCCTGGCAGTTTGTAGTACTTTATACAAAGTGTCTGGGAATATATAGTGTCATCTTCCAGTTTTATTGCAGCTTCTTTTTATTAAGAATTTTTTTCACTTTTTTCAGCCGGAACAGATCTTCTCTCTCCCGTTCTTCAATGGTAATTTTAATATATTTCGCCTGTTGCTTTAACTCCGGGATCATGATCTGTTCAAGAGCATTCACCCTTCTTCTGGTCATCTGGATCTCTGTTCCCAGTCTTCGAAGAGCAGTTTCTGTCTCAGCAAGGCTGATAATAATATCCAGTTCAGCTTCGTATTTTTCGGCAGTCTCATCTATCCTGCTGCTTACACCAATAATACTATATCCCCGGTCTATAACATTACGTGCCACACTCTGTTTTTCAATGACAGGTACCGGGACTCCCATGATATTTTTCCCTTTGATGTCAAGAAGGATCTGTCTTCTTGTTGCAAATGAGGTTGATTTCAGTGTTACTATATCATCAGCACCCTGTGCTGCTAATAGTGATTGTTTGGCTGAAATAGATAATAACTCCAGATTTTCACGTGATTTGGATACTGATTCCATAATCGAGAAAAATTCCTGGATGAGAGCATCCATCTTCTGTTTTAAGAGATCTTTCCCTTGCTCAGCAAGTTTAATCTGCATTTTTTTCTGAATCAGCTCCATCCTGGTAGGGCTGACCTGCTCCATGATTCATTCCTCCATAAAACGCGGATGATATTTGGCAATAAAATCTCTGCTTATTCTTTTTAATTCAAAGTCAGGGAGCATGGAAAAGAGATCCCATCCGATAGTTAGCGTCTCTTCAATAGTACGGTTTTCAGTCCCCTGATTTGTAAATCGATGTTCAAATTCATCAGCAAAATTAAGGTACATCTTATCCAGTTCGGTCAAGGCCTCTTCCCCGACAATTGCGACCAGTCTTCTAAGATCCCTTCCATATGCATAGGAAGCATACAGCTGATCTGCCACGTTTCGGTGATCCTCTCTTGTTTTTTCTGGCCCTATCCCCAGATTCATTAAACGGGAAAGACAGGGAAGAACATCGATTGGAGGGTTAATTCCTCTTCGGTATAGATCCCGTGAGAGGACAATCTGCCCTTCTGTAATGTACCCGGTAAGATCAGGAACCGGATGTGTGATATCATCATCAGGCATTGTCAATATAGGGATTTGAGTAATAGATCCGGATTTTCCTTTAATTCGTCCTGCTCTCTCGTATATTGAGGCCAGATCCGTGTACATATAACCTGGATACCCTCTCCTTCCCGGAATCTCCTCCCGTGCAGTTGAAATCTCTCGTAATGCCTCACAATAATTGGTCATATCTGTCAGAATTACAAGAACATGAAGGTTATAGGTATATGCCAGGAACTCAGCAACAGTCAGAGCACATCGGGGAGTGGCAATTCTCTCAATAGTCGGGTCATCTGCAAGGTTTAAGAAAAAGACCACTCGTTCCAGAGCACCGGTCCTTTCAAAGTCCTTCATAAAGAAGGAAGCATCTTTGTGTGTTATACCCATTGCTGCGAAAACGACAGCAAAATGTTCACCCTCTCCAAGGACTTTTGCCTGTCGTGCTATCTGTGCAGCAAGAAAATTAGCAGGCAATCCTGCACCAGAGAATATAGGGAGTTTTTGCCCTCTGACAAGGGTATTTAAGCCGTCAATAACTGAAATGCCAGTCTGAATAAAATCTGCCGGTTTATCTCTGGCATATGGATTGATTGGCATTCCCGCGATGTCACGGGTGTCTTCAGGGATGATATCAGGCCCTCCGTCTCTGGGTATCCCGACTCCATTTAAAACCCGTCCCAGCATATCATGGGAAACCGCAATTTTTGAAGATTCTCCGCTAAATCTGACTTTTGTCCTGAGGTCATCAATACCACTGGTCCCTTCAAAGACCTGAACTACTGCGATATCTCCTGATATATCAAGTACCTGACCATTTCTTTTTTCGCCATTTGCGAGTGTAATAATTGCAGTCTCTCCATATGAGACATTTTTTGGATTGTTTACAAAGATGAGCGGTCCTGAAACATATGATATCGTCTTAAATTCCTTGACAACCAGGCGTTTTGTCATTATTTTCTGACCTCCAGCGATAAGACGGTCTGTTTCGCTTCTTCAATTAAATCGCTGATTTCTGTGATCTCTTCCATCTCTTTCATCCTGGCAATTTTATTTTTTATGGGAAGTTCAAGTATCTGTTTTAATGAAATTCCTTTATTCATCACTTCAATAGAGGTAGTATAAAATGTCAGGATTACACTGAGCATCAGGTACTGTTTTTTAAGAAGACAGAATGAGTCAACCTCATGATATGCACCCTGCTGTAAGAAATCCTCACGAATCATCCTTGTTATCTCAAGTATTGCCTTCTCATTCTCAGGAAGAGCATCAGGGCCGATGAGCTGAACAATCTCCTGCAGTTCAACTTCTTTCTGCAAAAGTGCCATTGTTTTGTCACGGAGTTCTCTCCAGTCTTTTGCAACATTCTCCTGATACCAGTCTTGTAAACTATCAAGATATAGAGAATAACTTTTTATCCAGTTAATTGCAGGAAAATGTCTCCGGTGAGCCAGATTTGTATCAAGTGCCCAGAAAGCTCCTGCAATACGCAGGGTATTCTGTGTAATCGGTTCAGAAAAATCCCCCCCCGGAGGTGAAACTGCACCGACAATGGTGACTGAACCGCGTCGTTTTTCAGAACCAAGACAAATAACCTGCCCAGCCCGTTCATAGAATGCTGCAAGCCGTGAGGCAAGATACGCAGGGTATCCTTCTTCTCCTGGCATCTCTTCCAGCCGTCCGGATACCTCACGTAATGCCTCTCCCCATCGTGATGTTGAATCTGCCAGTAATGCAACATCATATCCCATATCACGGAAATATTCTGCGATAGTAATTCCTGTATAAATAGATGCTTCCCGTGCTGCAACCGGCATATTTGAGGTGTTTGCTATCATGATGGTTCTCTCAATTAAGGGAAGCCCGGTCCGTGGGTCTATGAGTTCAGGAAACTCGGTCAGAACATCAGTCATTTCATTTCCTCTCTCTCCACAACCGATATAGACAACGATCTGTGTGTTTGACCATTTGGCAAGAGTTTGTTCTGATACGGTCTTTCCTGTTCCGAAACCACCGGGAATCATAGCGGCACCACCTTTTGGTATTGGAAACAATGTGTCAAACACTCTCTGACCGGTGAGAAGAGGGAGGGTCGGATCCAGTTTTCTTGTATAGGGTCGGTTTTTCCGTACCGGCCATCGCTGCATCATTGAGAGATTTTTTGTATCATCTAACGTGCATATCGTTTCTTCTACCGTAAATTTTCCACTTGCAATATCAGTTACCACTCCTGATATCCCGGGTGGAACCATAATTTTGTGTTCTATATGGTACTCTAAAACAACTCCGATAACGTCTCCTTCAGTTAGATTGTCTCCCTTCTGAACTTTTGATTGAAACTCCCATTTTCGTTCTCTGTCAAGCCCAGGGACCATAATTCCCCGGCCGATAAAATCTCCTGATTTAGCATAGAGAACTGGCAAAGGCCTCTGAATCCCATCATAAATTGAAGATAGGATACCTGGACCAAGTTCCAGACGTAATGGGTTTTCTGTCAATACAACAGGTTGCCCGATTTTTAGTCCTGTTGTATCTTCATATACCTGAATTACAGCACTATCTCCTTCTAAGCGAATTATCTCCCCGTTTAATTCTTGATCGCCAACTAAAACTACATCATACATGCATGACCCGGTCATATTCAGGGCCATTACAACAGGGCCTGTTATTCGTGAGATAACTCCTTGTTTCATAATTCTCAACTCAGTGTAACGTAATATTATAACCAATCGCTTTACGCAACAATCGCTCAATATAACTTGTCCGATCAATTCCCTTTGATCCGGAAGGGATGGGAATAATTAATGGTCTGAATGATTCCTCAATTTTTGTCATTACGTTTTCATCAAGGAAAGCCATATATTCTTCATTTACAGCAACTATTCCCATATCATCTTTATAGAGCAGGGAAGGGATTATTTCACCTGCTTCCTCTGGGCTGGATGCCTCTATAACTTCCACTCCTGCAAGTCGAAAGCCAGAAGCCGTATCAGGATCAGTTACTACAACAAATCTATACATGGATAAGTTCCTTTCGAACCTCTTCTTCATCCATCAATTCAGTTTTACATCGGGATATTATTCTTAAATTCACAATTTCAACATTTTTTGCTGATAAATATCCAACAATCGGGGCAATAGAAAGGGGATCTAAATGACTGGTGGATAATCCCTTCAAAACCAGGTATCGTTCAAGTGATTTTTCATAAACTGACAATCCCCGTGCCTCTACCACTTCAGCAGGGATTTCGGCGAGAAATGAATACGGAGTAGATATAAGTGAGGTGACAATCTCCCTTATGTTTTTCATCTGAAGAAAATGTAATAAGGTTTTGACTGGTAGAACCTGCCCGCCATTTAAAAAGTAATTTTCTGCAACTTTGGGATCAACTCTGTCTTTAATAAAGCGAAATGTTGTTTTTAAATTAATAATATCAATTTCTGTTGATATAAGATTCTTAATGAGAATATCTGCATATTTATTTCCTGAAACCCTGTTTAACGCATTTTTATAATAGTACTTATCCAAAGAATATTCTAATACTGCAAGATCCCGTTTTTCCAGGTATTCCTGATATGTTCTGGTTAATGGTATTGCGTATTTATAATTCCAGCTTGCAAGCAGATCAATCAGAGATTTGATATCTGGTTGTTTAATCATCTCTATCAGGGTGACATCATCCAGCTCTCCAGCAGGCATCAGACACTCTAAAATTTCCTCTTTTGGAAGGTGGATATTTTTTCCCCGAATTATTGTCTTAATATTATGAATATCCCATTTATTGACTAATATCAGGATATACTTCTCAAATTTCTCTCCATGAACCAGATTAAAGATAAGCTGGTATGTATGAAGTAAATTCGTTCTCAGTGCGTTTTCAATACACTGAATTCCCGAATATGTAAGACTTGCCTGTTCGATATCAGGTTTATAGGGTGAATTTACTAATTCACTGAGAATAGAATCAATATCTGGCTTTACAAGTAACTTATTAAAAAAATCAGGGGCCAGTAACCGACTTTTCATCCCTCTGACTCTGGCATTTACATATTCGATATACATAATTATGAACCGTATAATACACCAAAAATCTCTTGTTTAAGAAGTTCTCTGGCCCTTTCCACCCTTGATTCTATGGTATTGAGTACCGTTATTTTTTCATCAGATGAACTTACACAAAGACCACCAATCGATTCGATATCAGACTGGATATTACATTGTACCACTAATTCACGTAAGACATCTTTGCATACCGTCGCATCCCGTGCATCAATGTGTATGATAGGATTTGGTTCATCAAGCTCCTCTAAGGCCTCTCTGAGAAGTTTTTTAAAAATGACATAATAACCCTCCTGCTTTCTGATTTCCCTTAATTGATTCAGTGCAGTCTCAAAGCAGGAATCAAACATGTTACATTTTTCCAGGTTACTATTTTTTTTCACTTCAGAACGTACATTAAATAGTGCAGTAACCTTTTGTGTCTCAATTATTTTTTCTGCCTCGTCCCGATGGATTTCTTCTATTACCGTTCCCTTTCTTTTAGCATCCTGAATAATATCTGATACTTCTTTCTCTGCTTTCTCAAGTATCACGTTTACTTCTTCACAAGCTATCGTATGGATATCATCTATGAATTTTCCAGTGTTCATGTATGTGACCTCCTTATATTGTTCCTGAAGAAAAATCCTCTCGTACTGCGTAATATATAAAAATTGAAATTGAGTACGCTATGAAATCAGGCAATTGGGTATCCAGGCATTCAGGCAGTTTACATTATTATCATCATAGATGCAATAACAAAACCCAGAATCACCATTGTCTCTGGAATTGCTTCCAGTACGATGACAATACCCGTCAATTCCGGTTTTTCAGCAATAGTTCCTGCTCCTGCTGATCCGATTCGTGATTGTGCCCATCCTGTTCCTATTGCGCCCATGCCAAATGCAAGTGCAGCACCTAAAGCTACTTCCATTGCTACCATTGATTACACCAAAGGATAATTGATATCCCTACTATTTGAATATTGTGCCATATCTTATTCAGATGATACAATACTTTTATGAGAAAAAAAAGAGGATTTCCGTCTTTTTTTGAAAAAAAAGGTTATTTTACAGAAGATATACTATGATTCCTGCGACATTCAGTCAAAGATACTGAAAACAGTGACATAATGGATATAAAAAATAGTAAATGACACGGATCTGATGCTCATCAAAATAAATTAGTATTGTTGTAGTCAATACCTCTTATTATGAATATTTGCCTTGAATTTTGTAGTGTGACTAGTTTCCATGTTTTGTAATTTATCTCTGTTTACTTTTAACAGGTCTGAATATTTGTAATACACCCTTGACATGGTGAGGTTCTTAAAAAATAATTACCTATCGTAATCAGTAATTTCATACAGAATCATCGTTGCGCGATAAAAAAACAAAAAAACAACCTTTTTTGGAATGGTACAAAATTGTACAAATAACGATGTACGGGTTAGTAAAATATTTTTTTTCTGAAATTACCTAACCGTACTGAAGGAACTATGGTGATAGCATGTAGAAACAGCCATAAAATACGGAGATAATACCTGAATAATTACGTATGTATAACCCGAATGGCACTATCGGCATATATCCTGCGATTTGTTGTACGATACTATATCCTAATTACAATTTAATACCGGTATGATTTAAATCAGATTTAAGGGAAAGAAAATACCCCGGGTATTGCGAATTATATTAAAATATCTGTTTTCGTCTCTTTTTTGGTTGCTATAATTCTTTGTCTTATGTTTGACGAATGAAAACTCAATGAATTGAGCCCTATAACTTATTTCATTTTGATTTTCATCTAAAATACTACCAGATGCTCATTCAATGGTAAACTTTATGAATGAAAAGAACAACTATCAGTATATCTGCAAGTTCTATGTAAAGCCTGTACAACATTACCTGGTTTATTGGCAGTTGATAGAACCAAAAAAGAGACTGATAGAGGAAAAAAACGGAAGTAGATGGTATTTCTTCAAAAATACGGTTTTGACAAGTGATATAGTATCACAACAATCCACCAGGTATCATGAAGAAAAAATAGAGATAAGGAGTGCATATGGGGGCTGAAATAGGTTTTCTGGACGAAATTCGAAGAACGGAAGATGTATGTAAAGAAAAGGTTGAGCAGGCAAAAAATGATGCTGAGAAGATGCTACTTGAGGCAATACAAGAGGCAGAACAATTAGTACAACAATATGAAACAGAATCAGAAAAATCCGCTGCTTTATTTATTGAGAGTGAGCAGCAAACAATTGATGAGGAAGTACAGAAAATCCGTCAGATTGCTGATACTGATATAATAAAAGTCAAAAATCACGGAAAAGATAACACTCCTCAGGCTGTTGAAAAAATTATAAAAATAGTCACTTTTACGTAACTGCTTATGTTACATAAGATGAAAAAGATCCTGGTTGTCGGGCATAAGAAAGATTTTCATCGTATAGTTGACCTGCTATATACCGTCGGAACCCTTCATCTGGAAGATGTAACTGACACAATTTCATCAGATAATTTTCCAATAGAGAGGTGGGAGGAGGACACAGAAGAAGAAATCTCATCTCTGATGGTGAAAATAGGGGGGATTGTTCAGTTTTTACCGAAAGGGGAGATAGATCAGGAACAATATGCAACTATTTACTCGGACCTACTCAGTAAAAATCATGCTGATTTCATTCACTATACAAATCAGATAATTATTGAACTGGAATCAGTAACAAGGGATTTATCAGTTGAAAAAAGTAATCTGGAATTTGAAATTACTGCATTACACCGATATGAAAAGACCCTACAAAAAATTCAACCTATTGAGCATCAACTTCCAGTATTTGAAGGATATGAAGTCACTGTATTGTTGTTGCAGAAAGAATATCTGAATATCATTGAAATTATCGAAGATGAACTTAAAATAATCACCCGAAATAAATTCGAACTAATATTCGCTGATATTGATGAAGATACAATAGCAATTATTGTCGTGTATAATAAGAGATATTCTGATAAGGTCCATTCTTTCATTTTTTCGAAAAATATCAATGAATTCAGGTTGCCTTCAGAGTATATGGGCAAGCCTTTTGTTGAAGTACTAACATTAATTGATGCGAAACGGGAATTATTACAAAGACAGCTTGCCGAATCTAATGAAAAACTGGAATTGTTATCCCGGGAATGGTATGAAAAATTATCTGTATTAAATCATGCACTTGAAGATAAATATGAAGAGATTTTATCATTTACCCAATTCGGGTATACACAATATACCTGTATAATTATGGGATGGGTGCCTGAAACATATCTTCAACAAACGAAAGATGCTCTATCTCTCACATTTGGTAATAATATTATTATGAATGTTATGGATGTACCTCCTGAGGAAGTAAAAGAGCCACCCATAATGTATATGAATTCCAGGCTGGTAAAACCATTTGAGTTTTTTATGGGATTATTAAATCCTCCTCATTATTCAGAGATTGATCCAAGTCCTCTGATAGCATTTTTCTTCCCTCTTTTCTTTGGCCTGATGGTTGGAGATATCGGATATGGCATTATCATTCTCCTTATCGCTCTGATAATGAAATATCGGTTTAAAAATCTTGACTGGATTCAAAACATGTCACTAATTTTAATTATATCTGCAATTCCAACGATATTTTTCGGATTTTTGTATGGCGAATTTTTCGGGGACTTTGGAGAGATGATGGGATGGTTGCACCCGGTACATGCATTTGGTATTACCTGGAACCGGATGGAATCAATTATGCCAATGCTTGTCGTGGCCATTATTTTAGGAGTAATTCACGTCTTTTTAGGACTGGTGCTCGGAATAGTTAATAGTATTACCAGCCACAAGAGAAAGCATGTTATTGAAAAAGTAGGTATGCTGGGAATTTTTTCAGGATTAATTATTGTTTTAGTCTGTTTTACTAAAGTACTGCCTGAACTATTTTTGATACCTGGTTTCATCGTAATGATAGGTTCCCTTCCCCTGATATTGTATGGTGCAGGAGCAATGGGCCCGATTGAAATAATTGGAACTATTGGGAATATTCTTTCATATGCACGGCTTATGGCAATAGGAATGGCATCTGTCATTCTCGCTGCTGTCGCAAATAAACTTGGAGGAGCGATAGAGATCTTATTTGTTGGGATCCTGATAGCTGCATTACTTCATACATTAAATATTGTATTAGCCATGTTCAGCCCAACTCTTCATTCATTACGTTTGCACCTTGTGGAATGTTTTTCCAAGTTTTATGAGGGCGGCGGTACCGTATACTCACCGTTTAAGGCCAGAGAGAAACTCCGATGATAACAAAGAATTAAAGTTTTTTTTTAATAATCTCACCTGCCTCGTCTATAATTGATGAATTCTTTGAAAACAGGGACATTTCATTCTTTTTTAATAATCCTTCCGTCCCGGAGGCGTATAATACGGTCAAGATACTGTCGGTCTTCTTCTTCATGAGTAACCATGACAATCGTAATTCCTTCATTGTCACATATGGTCCTGAATAGTTCAAGTATCAGCCGTGAATTTTCGCTGTCCAGATTTGCATGTGGTTCATCAGCAAAGATGATAAGGGGGCGGTTGACAAGTCCGCGTGCAACGGCAACCCGTTGCTGCTCTCCCCCTGAGAGCTCACGGGGGAGATGTTCTGCCCGGTCATACAGGCCGACCTGAGTAAGAGCATCATATCCGGCCACCCGTGCCTGGTACTCTGAGTTTCCTGCAGCAAATGCCGGCAACAGTACATTTTCAAGTGCGGTCAGCTCCGGAATGAGAGCATAATCCTGAAAGACAAATCCAAACGAGAAGAGCCTGATGTACGACTGTTCCCCATCAGGGAGAAGAGTTACATCCCGTTCTTTAAAAAAAACCTGCCCTGATGTTGGCCGTTCAAGGAGTCCTGCACAATGCATAAGTGTCGATTTTCCTGAACCGCTAGGTCCCATGATAGCACAGAACTCCCCCTGACGAACTGTGAGTGTGATTTTATCTAATGCATGGACTGCCACTTCACCCATCTGATATATTTTTGTCAGATCCCTGACTGCAAGAATCATTATCCACCCCGCATACCGCTGATGATATCTTCCCTGGCAATCCAGAATGCTGGCACATATCCTGCGACTGCTGATGCAGTAAGAAGTAAAATAGCATTTCTGATAAGATCTCCCAAAATAATCACCGGATAAACATCCCCGTCAGGAAACTCAATTGGATGAGCGGCAAAGTATCCTGCAAGACCTTCAACAATTCCCACACCAATGAGCGTCCCTGTTATCGATATTATCATCACCTGAATAACAAAGGCCATGATGACTGTCTGTCGGCTGATACCTATTGCTTTCAGTGTAGCAATCTGGCGTCGGTTGTTCATGGTCTTAATCATGATGACAATAAAAAGGACCACAATAGCGATGATAAGACTCACCAGGAGTGTGATATCATTAATAATAGAGAAACTCTCAACTGCTTCTCCAACCATTTTAGATGATTCATCCTGCCAGGTTCTCACTTTCTCCCTGACACCATACTGTAATAATGCTGTTTTTACCTGGCTCTCAGGAATTCCTGTTGCGGTCCTGATAAGAATCTCGTTTGCAGTATCACTATCACCACCTAAAACATCTTTCATCTCCTCACGGGTAACAAAGACCTGATAGTCAGCCTGATACGATTTTGTGGAATAAATACCTTTAATACGGTATTCCCGTTCTACACCATTGACATATTGAACGGTTATTGTATCTCCTGTAACAACACCACCAAGTGATGTGAAGAGATCCCGGCTACGGTCTACATTGCCAGCAACAAAGTTACCGATAAGGATGTCATTTCTGTCTCCGGACTCAAGAAATTCCCCTTCTTTCATTCTGGTATGAATTTTTGTAACTTCTTTTTCATCTGCAGGATCGAATGAGATGACCGGCATCACGACTGAAATTCCTTTATGGGAGATAGAAGCACCGGTCTGTAGTCGTGCAGTTGAGTGAATTACGCCTGGAACCCGGTTTATTGTCGTTAATAACTGATGTACGTTCAAAAGATATGACTCCTCATCATCTTCAGGTCTGATAACAATATCTCCAAGATAGTAATCGCGGGTCTGGGTATGAAATAGATTAATGGATCCGGCAATAATGGAAGAGAGGAATATCATATTGGTAAAGACAAGTGCAATAATAAGCACTGTCAGTACAGTTCCTCCTTTCCCGCTCCGAAGAAGCATACGGATTGCAAGGAATAATGAAACTTTAATCTCCTTAGCCATGGCTGGCATTCCTCTTCATATACCAGTATCCTCCTACCAGTACCAGAATGAGTATCAAAACCAGAGCTCCATAGATTAATCCATTCTCATGAGGACCAACTACAAGGGTAAGTGATGTATTTGTTTCATGGCTGCCCAGATCATCCTGATACCGGTATGTTATCTGGTATTCATAAGGGCCTGCAGCATCTGCAGTGAGCAGAAACACCGCAGGTGCATTAGAATCCGGTTCTATTGTTCCGAGAAATACCTGTTTAATACCGATAAAGGGGAGATCGATATCAGCCTGGACTGATGTTGCATCACCAGATCCGGTATTTTCTATTCTGATGATGAGATCAAAGGGATCATTGGGGCCTGGTCGTATCGGATCGGTTACGACAGATGCAATCGCAAGGTCAGCATCACCAGAAAGAGCAATGCTAAAGGTAGAATCAATCGTTTCTGTTGTACCATCGGTACTGGTATAGGTAATAACTATTGGAATTTCATGAATGCCTGGACGTGCCTTTGGATCAGTTAGAAGACGAATCGTTTCGGTATGACTTTTTCCAGGTTCCAAAAGACTGATGTACCAGGCATTTCTCTCTCCTGGTGCAATATCAGCATCATTGTCCAGCATCCTGATGGTCACCTCCCGTGCCGGGCTCTCACCTTGATTTGTGAGTATAAAAGTTATGGGAATATCGTCACCAGGCCGGACATTTTTTTGTTGTTCCTGATACAGAACGAGAGCTGGTTGTCTCATAACAGCAACCTGTGTGTTCACATTAACCGGGATAGGATATCTGATATTTTCCTGGTTTCTCAATCTGATGAGGAGTTCAGGCAGAAATATCCCTGTCCGTTTTGCTTCAATCAGAAATGAAATATCTATTGACTGACCATTGCCGATAGGGCCTTCAAACCTGCTGTTTCCACCGGTAACTTTGATATCCCGGCTTCCGTCAAGGTAAATGCTCTCGATGTACGGTGACATTGGTGAAGTTTCATCTGTGGAATAATCTTCTGTATTCGTAATGGTTACTGTTACAATGCCATTATCTCCTGGCATCAAAATTTCTGGGGCAACTGATGTGCTTGTGACAGTGACAGCGGCCCACGCTCCGGTAGCACATTGCAGGATAAGAATAGTAAGGAGTATGATACTATACCCTCTGATATGTATGGTAAATTTCCTCTTGTGTCTGGCATATTTTTTTTCCATATCGTTATATATGATAAAAAGGGTTATAGATAATTGCCTTTTTGTGGGATCCTGTGAGAAACAGGATAATGACATCTCGAGAAAATCAGAGATTTGAATCTCTTCTCTGTTTTGTTTATAATGTAATTACAAAACTTTTTAGAATGTCTGGCTGAATCTATATTGCGTGATTAGCTTCTACTTTGGAACAATATCAGTTTCACTTCTAAAATTCTAAGAAAATGTGTGGTGCACAATAATCACCGATTGGTAATACATGACTTTCGGAGATTGCCAATTTGTTACCATCCTAATTGAGACAAATTAGTTTGAGATCTGAAAAGATAATAATCGATTGTCACTATCATAGATGTTGAGAGAGTTCAAGATTGAAAGTGCGTTCTTCAATCTACCCATAATTTTTGGCTCTTTGGTATTTATAGTCAATTGGATAGTCTTCTTCGTATCGGTGATATGAGCGACACCCTCGAGAAGAAAGATTGATTCAAATAACGTCTGTAGTTCAAATTTTTCATGATCCATGCATTTCGCTAGGAACAAACTACACAAATTAATGAAGGATAATTTGAAACATGTCATGATCTGATCAAGTTCGGTGTCAATTTTATACACTGTATCTTTATTTCTTATT
>Ga0268285_1000914_pt1 | contig 15387 bp, 27 predicted proteins | sample saktaG_2_FD_190144 | JGI IMG/M metagenome (GOLD analysis project Ga0268285, IMG submission 190144) | Saline water microbial communities from Sakinaw Lake, British Columbia, Canada - sak_2013_06_06_120m | ecosystem: Environmental > Aquatic > Non-marine Saline and Alkaline > Saline ... | reverse complement strand
TGAGGGCGGGGGAGGCTGGGCGCAGGATAGGGGAGGCGTATGCCCCTTAGGGGTCTTAGAAACCTTCATTACGATCCGAGTCATTTTGGAGTGCAGGGAAATGACGGAGTCATATGAGATTCAGCAGCTCCGGGAGGAGATCCAGGAGCTTCGTTTACTATACAGGCGGCTAGCGGAGACTCTCCTCCCGGAAGAGGAGCCAACGCCTGAAGAGACGGCCGCCTTGGACGATGAGTCCAAGGAATACTTCTCTGAGAGCGAGTTCCTGAGGATGCTTCGAAGCGACGTGAGGAGACGTTCCACACGTTCAGCGTCCGTTTAAATAAGAAGGCAGAGAAGGCTCTTCTAAAGAGTTTACCGAAGCATAGAGCGCAATTGCTGGACCTTGTCTCTACGCTGAAGTCTGAGCCGATACCCTACAGAATATATGATGTCTCGAAGCTTCGAGGTCGAGAAGACGCCTACCGCATCCGGATTGGGGGCATCAGACTAGTTTACCATGTCGATTGGGCTCATCACATAGTGGATGTTGAGTACGTTGGTCCGAGAGGGAAGGCCTACAAGGGTGTCTGACAGGCTTGAGTTGGTTTAGGCGAAGAGGCGCATCGGTGGCAGGGTTGTGAGCGTGGGTTGCGACGAGGAGGCTGACGTGCTCTACGTCCAGTTCAGGTATGATGAGGGCGTGGACGACGAGGCGCTGGACGAGGAGGGATGCGTCATCGGGAAGCTGAACAGGTCCGGGGAGGTGGTCGGCTTGACGATCATCGACGCCAGCAGGTATGGGAAGAAGGCTTCGTAGACCCGGGTTTCGGTGATCTCTCCACGGTCTTGCATGGGTGCCAGACGGTTTCGAGGCGGCTCCAGCCCTGAGGCCTGTATAGGCGTTGAATGGGGAGGTGTGCTGGCTCTTCGTCGTCGCATGTATCCCTGTCTTCGGCGAGGGGGGTAGACGGCGTGGTGGTCCGGGCTATGAGGTATATGGACGGCTTTGAGTAAGCCGTGAAGCTGGGGCGGTTGAGATGGTTCGGTTCGGCTTGGGTTTCATTCTGCTGGTTCCTCTGCTTGCGTTGTTGGTGGTTTGGGTCGTCTGTGCATGTGTGTGCTGGGATGAGGTTGTCGGTGTCTTGGCTGGCTGTTGCCTATCTTTAGTGGTGGTTTGATCGATATGTTTCAAATAGTTTGTAAGCTATGTGTAGGATGCGTATGTCTGGGTTGGTGGTGGCTCTTGTGCCTGCGTTTAACGAGGAGCACCGTTGCGTCAGCGTTTATATGTGGAGTGAATGTTTTGATCTCGGTTAATCAGCTTATGGTGCTAAGTCTTCGGCAAACATGAATCTGGCTTCCTCTTTAAGCTGTGGGAGTATCGTGGCAAAGTCGACGTAGTCGGGGATCAGGTGTTTGAGCTGTGTCTTCCACGCGGAGTCTATTCTTCTCAAGGTTGCAGCTTCAAAGATGTTTGATGGGTCGTACGGGTATCCTGTTGCGCCGCATTTTCTCTGGGCCAGGCTTCTCAGGGTGTCTTTGTCGTCGATTTTATTCAGGTGAGCCCACATGTCGTAGTAGTCTCTGGGGTTCTCTCTGGTCATGGCTGCCCGTATCTTCTCTGCCATGAGCTCGGGGAATCTGAGGCAGCTTATCGTGGATGAGAGGTCCTCGCTGTAGCTTGAGTATACTGTTCTGTCTATGGGTCCGAGGATCACGTCGTCCCTGAAGGATAGGTCGATGCGTACGCTGTTCCTGTAGTCGAGGGGGCCGGTGAATGGGAGCCTGTATCTGACGCCTTCACGGGTGTAGCCGTCTTCAACGACTTCTCCGAATGTGATGGAGTTGATCTCTGCGTTGCTGAGGGCTTCCAGAAGCTGAGCCGCCTCCTTCTCGTCGAGGTCTGTGACTGTGAAGTCGAGGTCCTCCGAGAACCTGGAGTCGGGGTAGTAGGCCTTCTTTATGGCTGTGCCGCCTTTGAACGTCAGGTGATCTCTGAGATCCGTCTCGGAGACGGCGAGTAGGGTGCAGGTTATTGCCAGGTCCTTCTCGACGGTGCCTACGGGGACGCCCGTGTCCACCGATATTTCTCGGAGCTCGATGTCTTCGATCACGTGCTCAGCTCCTCAGGGCTTTCTCGGGGACGTTGATCTTCAGCCTCCACGTTGCGTCGAGTCCAAGCGCTTCTTTTGGGGCCGTGGGGTCCAGCCAGACGTATCCGCTGCTGATCCCTGCCTTGAGGCGTCTCAGGGTTTGGCTGGGGGCGTCGATGTCTAGGAGCTGTATGAGGTACCCGAGTCGTTTATGGACCGTTCTGTTTCCGAGCCTGTCGGCGTACTCGATGACCTTGTCCCAGTCATGGAGGTAGTGGAGGGATTTCGCCGCCTCCGGGATCCCTCCCGAGTGCCGGGGGAGGTCCATGGAGTCTACGGCTGTCTTCTCCGGGTCGGATACTCTGAATCTGTTGCCGCCGGCGGCGGCGTAGACCCATCCGTAGAGCTTCCGGGGGTTCAACGTGACGAAATGGATCGGCATCGTGTCGTCGTAGACGAAATCCCTGTTTCTGCGGGTGGTGGCCACGAACACCGTCCGGGGGGTCTGTTCGGTCATGTTCCAGTGGCTCATCGCCGTCCAGTACCCCACGTAGTACTCCTCCAGCATCTCCTCTAGGAAGGTGTATGCCTGCTCCCTCCACCTTGGCTGGTAGCCGGCTCTCGCCGGGACGAGGGCGTAGTGGCCTCGCTTGATGCGCTGGATCCTCCCCTTACGTGTCAGCTTGTGGAGGACTCTCCACAGCGTCTCGTCGGAGGTCTTCAGCAGGTGTCTGGCGTCGTCGACGGTGAACGCCTTTATACCCTTTCTCTCTAGGGTGAATATCAGCTCAGCCTCCAGGGGACCCAGCTCATATTTCATGTAACGTTCCTTACCGCAGCGGTAAGTATTGCTACAAGAAATGTAATAAGTGTTGTGGGTTGTCTGTCCTGTGATGTGCCGTGATGACAGGCATCTCGGCTCTGAAAAGTATCAGGAGCAACGGTAGCATTTTTCTTTTCCAATGATTCGCAGTTTCTTAAGATGGATTCTGAACCTGATATTCGACTAGTTAGATCGTTGTTTGAACAGTTAGTGGTGGTTTGATCGGTATGTTTCAAATATGTTGGTAGGTATGTGTAGGGTACGTATGTCTGGGTTGGTGGTGGCTCTCGTGCCTGCTTGTAACGAGGAGCACTGCGTTGCCTCGGTGCTGGTCCGGTTGATGAAGGCGGTGGGCAGGGTTATCGTCTGTGATGATGGGGGCCATAGCCGGCTGTTTAGTGCATCCTCCTTATATCGTGGCCTTATTCTGTAATGGGTGATGGGTATGGGCGAGGCTAGGGTCATCTCTTTGGAGGATATCCGTAGGTATGGCGGGATGCACGCGGTTCTCGTTGACGGCGAGATCGTCGCTGCTTCGGAGAATCCTGCTGAGGCTTACAGAGCGGCTGTCGAGAGGCATCCAGGCAGGAAGGTCGTTGTGACCTATATCCCAACCGAGGAATCCCTCATCCTATGAAGAGGTTCTGCTTTCCCTGGCGTCGAGAGTAATCCGGCTTGTCGGCGTCATCTACAGGCCTGCGCATGTGGGTAGGTGTGTCGAAGGTAGTTTTATGAAGTGGCGTGTGAATTTAAGTTGAGTGGGGGTGGACGTATTGGCCAAGATTGAGGTCGTTGGCACGAAGATTCCGGAGGAGGAGGTTAAGAGGGTGGTCCTCAGCAGCCTAAGTCTGAGGTTGAGCGACGTGGATAAGACGATAGGTAAGCTTCAGTTGAGGTTGAAGGGTTTCGAGATGAAGTATGGGTTCGCATCGAGGGAGTTTCAGGAGAGGAGCGGTCAGGGCGTCCTTGAGGACGATGTTGATTTCCTTGAGTGGGAGACCTGTATAGACCTGTTGAAGAGGCTCTCGAAGGAGAGAGAGGCCCTTAAAGAGATCTTACCTTGAGCCTGGAGGAACGGTTTGCCGAGCTCGTCGACGAGATAAGGCGTCACCCGCTGGTTGTTGATGTTAGCGTCGTCAGCGGGCTGAGGATCGGCGATGAGGGGTACATCAGGCTGGTCGCGAGGTTCATAAACGGCGGCGAGCTCCGCCTTTTCGAGTATCGGCTACGCGGTGAGGTTGAGAAGTACGCCTACCACCTTCAAGACGCCGGGGGTAGGATGATTCTGAGATACGATAACCGGCCGCATCACCCCGACGTTGAGACCTTCCCGCATCACAAGCATGTGGCTGATAGATCAGAGCCTCAGCCCTCCAGGAGACCCGCCATCAGGGATCTGCTGGTGGAAGCGTCGAAGTATGTGTGACTCAGGCGGAGCAGAGAACGTGGAGAAGACCCCCGGTCGTCGCCTGTACACCGGCCGCGCGCGCGGGCGGATTCAATAATTGAGTTTTTTGGGCTAATGATACGCTTTTCAGCTAACCACTACCCCCATCCCCAAGCACATCCAGCTCAAGACCCCTCCAAAAACCATAAACAGAGGACAACCCGCACCTCACAGGGCTCCCAGAACCAGTAGAAGCAGAGCACCCTCTAACCGACCCCTCCACCCCGCCCCCATCTTTACGCGAAGGCCACGCTTTGCCGGAGCTCCGGCCTCCCGATGCCATAGGCAGCTATGCAGACGGCATAGACCACCATCAACACCAGGCCCACATGGATGCCCACGTTCTCCAGTCCCTGCCACGTCAGCCGCTGATACCCGAGCCTGCTCTTAGCCCGGCCGTTGAAGCCCTCCACCACAGCCCGGAGCCGCTTATAGATAGCCTTCTTCCACTCCGGGCCCTCCACGTCGATGCGGTCCTTCACCGTGAGCACATCAGGCGGGTTCTCCCGGCTCTTCAGCCGCCTCCAGGCGATGATGTGGCCTATCTTCAGCGAGTCGAGGAGCTGGAAGATGCCCTGGGACTCGAACTGGCTGTCCGCGGCGAGGAGCTCCACCTCGATGCACTCTCCCAGCACCCGGGTCAGCAGCGCCTCGACCAGCTGTTTCTCGTTGACGTTCAGCGATGCCTCGACGTGGCCCAATGGGAATCCTTCTATGTCTACGAGGAAGAGGCTCTGGTATCCGAGGAGGAAGCCCTTCTTGCCCCGGCCTAGCCGGGCGTCGGGGTCTCCGAGGCCCCGGCGGGTGTCGTGGGGGTCTCTGCTGCTCCAGGCGGGGAGATCCGTGCCGTCGAGGCCGGCTGCCTGTACGAGGCCTGCGGCGGAGAGGGGCTGGCTTCTCCTGAGCTTCAACGCTTCCTTCCTGAGCCATGCTTCGATGATGCGGAAGCCTTCTGCTCCGATGCGCTTCTTCATCTGGCTGAAGTGGGCTTCACAGGGTGCCCGTTTGCCGTATCCGCAGACCTGTCTGAGGCTGGGGTCTCGTCTAAGCCTCTTCGAGAGGTCCTTGACGTAGGGTATCTGTTCTAGTTGGCGGAGCATCAGGGCCCGGAGGTCCCACTCGGGGTGGTACTCTACTGGTCTTCCGGGGCCGTCTTTGTGGAGGCTTGTCCAGAGGGTGAGATGGATGGGGGTTAAATCCAGGTTCTCGAACAGTAGCATGGGAGAACCTACCTGTTTCATCCTCTTCAAGATGATTTGAGGTAGCTATCCCAATTAAACTTGAATTATTGAATTAGCCCGCGCGGCTGATGGCTCCTTGGAGGCGTTCTTTGAAGGAGAGCCGGATCTTTACTCTCTTAACGATGTCAAGGTTGAAGAGGCATATGGGATGAGGAAGCATCAGTGAGGCTGTTGACCGGGTGATCGTGTGTGACGACGGGTCTGTGGATCTGACGGGGGAGATAGCGGAGGCCATGGGGGCGGCGGTGGTCAGGCATCCGCGTAACATGGGGTACGGCGCCGCGTTGAGGTCGCTGTTCAGGGCGGCGGTGGAGATGGGCGCCGACGTGGCGGTGACGCTGGATGACTGAGGAAGGTAGCATATCTTGGCATCCGAAGCCCGGGGTCGTGGCGGTCGTGGATTCCGCAAATTGTGTCCCGATCCGGCTCAGTGAGGAGAGATGGAATCACATTCTGAAGGGTCATGGAGAGCTTGGGGGTTTTCAGGTCGAGCTTTTGTTGACGGTGTCGAGGCCTGAGGCTGTTTATCGTCCTCCATCCGGGAGGAGGCCCCAGTTTGCGGCTGTGAGGCGGTTTGATCGGTTGAGGGCCTCCGGGTTGGCGGGGAATCTTGTGGTTCATTACAGGGAGGTCTCGGTTGACGATGGGTTTATCTTGACGTCGTAGGTGGTGTCTAACGGTAGGTTGATGGGGAGGTTCAGGCGTTGGGCGAGGCTGACCTGAGGATGGCGGTGGACCCCTTCTCGGTTCTGGACGGGTTGGCGCTGAAGGCGAGGGATCGTATCAGGGGTAGGGTTGTAAGCGTGGATTACGACGAGGAGGCTGACGTGCTCTACGTTCAGTTCAGGCATGATGAGGGTGTGGACAGCGAGGCGCTGGACGATGAGGGATACGTCATCGGGAGGCTGAACGGGTCCGGGGAGGTGGTCGGCTTGACGATCATCGACGCCAGCAGGTACGGGAAGTAGGCTTCGTAGACCCGGGCTTCGGTGATCTCTCCACGTTTTTGCATGGGTGTCAGGTGGTTTCGAGGCGGCTCCGGCCCTGAGGCCTGTATGGGTGTTGAATGGGGCGGGGTGCTAGCGCTTCGTCGTCTTTATCCCTGTCCTCAACGAGGAGAGGCCGATGGGTGATCGACTCTGGGGGCGTTAGCGCGGGTTGAGGAGAGGAATTATTATTAACGGCCTAGGGAAAGCTCTATCAGGTGTGTCTGGTGGCTAAGGTGGAGATCGTGGGCTTCACTAAGCGGCCTAAAGGGGATATCAGGGAGGCCGTGGCGAAGGCGGTGAAGGGCAGGCTGAGAGAGGTTGAGATATCGATCAGCAGGGTGAGGAAGAGCCTGAGTGGTTTCGAGGCCGAGTATGGGATGTCCACGGAGCGCTTCTACGGTAGATATACGGCGGGGGAGCTTGAGGAGAAGATGGATTTCATGGAGTGGAGGGCCTGCAAGGAGATCCTCGATGATCTGCTCGGAGAGAAGGGCCTCCTTGAAGAGATCGCAAGTTGAGCGTCTCCGATTATCTGACCGGTGTTCTACGGAAGATACGCGAGAGCCCTGTGGTCAAGAGGCTTTCCGTCAGAAGGATGGAAGCAAGCTCTGAGCGGGGTTTTGTCAGGGTCGTTGCCCTGCTTATCGACGACTCGGAGCTACATGTCTTCGAGTATGTTGACTCTGGTTTGAACAGGATCGGCTACGCCTATCATCTTCAGGATCAGGCCGGGAATCTAGTTTTCAGATACGATGATGAACCCCATTATCCTGAGTTGCCCACATTCCCCCATCATAAACATGTCTCCAGCGGTGTCTCAGAGGCTTCAGAGGAGGTCGACATCGACGAGGTCTTGGTGGAGGCGGCTACACACGTCGCCGATGCGAGGAAGAAGGCGGGATGACCGGTGACCCTCATCCCCCAAACGCCATGCTTAAAGTAGTTGCATGCACCCCGGCCTTCAACGAGGATCGTTGCCTCGGTATTGGTTCGGTTGTTGGGGCTGGTGGACAGGGTGATCGTGTGCGGCGACGGGTCGGTGGATCTGACGGGGGACATGAGCGGTAGCCCATGCAGCTCCTCACTCTAGACGCGAACGTGTTCGTGGCGTCTCCTCCGCCAGCTTCAAGCCGGGCGTCGGGTACTTCGTCTTGGTGACCTCGTCGACGACTGTAAACCTACCCTAGACGCTGGCATTCGATGGAATTATTGGGGTAGCGCCCACATACTCGTTGGCTTGCTGCTCCTCGTGAAAACACTGCCCCTTTGAGGGTTTCAGTTCTCTCTCCTTGTGAGTTCGAGGGCTTTCAGCTGGGTTGAGAGGAGTACGTTGCCTTTGACGCCTTCCTCCCAGAGGATTTCAAGTGTCTCCCTCGTGGAGGCGCCTAGGAGCTCCGCGGCTTCTCGTAGGGAGAGCTCTCCGTTCTTATAGAGCTGTGAGACGTAATGTTTAGCTCCGAAGTGTAGGAGCTGCCTTATCACGGTGGATTCGTCTAGTCTCTCTTTTTCGGCTCGGAACTCTATTATTTTCAGAAGGGTTTCGGGGATACGCGTGGTTTTGGGGGTCATACTCAAAGCGGTTCACCTCCTTTTTCGATCATGAGTTTTGATAGGGCGTATTCTTCTTCGCTGACATAGGCACGTATGCGTTGTAGGAGCTTTGAAGCCCTTTCTCCGTCTATCGCGCCCCTCCTCCACGTGTAGATGATCAGGGCTGTGGGTGTTATGCATGGGACGTCGATCTCCTCCATCTTTCGCATGAATTTTTGGTCGTCGCTGGCGATGGCTAGAAACTCTCCCCCGTGAAACATGGTGTATACCTTGACTTCTCCTCCCCTGAGCCTGAGTGTCTCCGCGATGAGGCGAACCTCCTCCGTCTCACACGCCGCCTCGACCCTGATCTTCCCGGCTCTGATGTTTCTCTCGATCTCTAGGGAGTCGGGGTAGCTTCCTGTTTTACCTTGATCTACGGCTTCGACCTCGACGGCCTCTGGGATGGTGATCTCAACGCACGTCGAGACATCCTCTTTCGCACCTCCTTTTGTCAGCTTAATCAGGCAGTCGGCGTCCATCGCGACCCTCATATTACAAAGTAATTATTGTATACAAATTAAACCTTGCTCCCCGAACACCGGTAGACTACACATAAATAAGGTTCAAGGAGTTTTTGGTTCGTGCACGAGATATGAGACGTCGTTTTAGTTGCTGTTTTCGGTGTGTCTCGGCCTTCGTGCCGGCTTATAACGAGGATCGTTGCCTTGTTGCTGGTGCGGCTGAGGGAGTATGTTGACCGGGTGGTTGTGTGTGACGACGGGTCTGTGGATCTGACGGGGGGCATAGCGGAGGCCTTGGGGGCGGTGGTGGTCAGGCATGAGCGGAACAAAGGCTATGACTGAAAAGAATTTAAATGTTCGCGATATAAATTGAAATGGGTGAGGGTATGAGTTCGGATGCTTCGATGTTGATGGAGCGGTTGAACGAGATCGAGAGCCGTCTCCGTAGGCTGGAGGAGACTGCGAGGAGGAGGGAGGTCGTGGTCCTTGACGAGATGCATCTCCGTTCTGCTCGGGAGGCGTCTGACCAGGTTCTAGCTTTATCGGAGAAGGTCAAGGGTCGATGGAGGGGGACGTTGAGCGCCGTTGAAGAGGTCCGGAAGATGAGGAAGCATCAGCGAGGCTATTGATTGGATAAACTTCGTCCATTAACCCTGGATTCAAGTGTTTTCATCTCTTAGATTAAGGGGGATGAGACGTATAGCCGCAAATGTGGCTCGCTGATCTCCCGTGTCGGTTTGGATTTCTTCCTTGTTGAGCCTGCCATCGTGCTTGCCGAGGTCGGGAACGCCGTTGGTAGAAACGTGGACCTGAAGACGGCGGAGGATGAGGTTGACGGGCTTTTGAGGATGGTGAGCCTCATCATGCCCTGCGACAGGGAGCTGTGCGCAAAGGCAGGCCTGACCGGGGCTGAATATGATGTGTATTCGGCTGATTCCCTATATCTGCAGGCCGCGATGGATCTTGGATCCCTCTTGGTCTCCCTGGATGAGGCGTTCCTCCGTAAACTGAAGGTTAAGGAGCCGCCTATTGAGGTCTACCACATTAAGGATTTTCCATATTAGCTGCCGAGAGAACAATCGTGGATCTTGTTAGACCGCTTGTTGTAGCCTGCATCCCGGCCTTCAACGAGGAGCGTTACGTTGCGTCGGTGCTGGTGCGGCTGAGGGAGTGTGTTGACCGGGTGATCGTGTGCGGCGAAGGGTCGGTGAGTCTGGTGGGGCGTAGCGGAGGCCTTGGGGGCTGTGGTGGTCCGGGCTTTGAGGTGCATGGGCGGCTTTGAGTGTGCCGTGAGGCTGGGGCGGCTCAGCTTTATAGGTGATTGAACATGAGCAAGGTAGAAGATGATAAGTGTTTTTCGTTTCTGTTCCTTGGATGGGTGGTTGACATGAAAAGGTTTAACATTTTAGGTGTCTAAGCTTCATGTGGTCTATGATGGAGGTCAGGGAGGTGTCCCAGGTCCTTGGCGTGAGCGAGGATGAGCTCGTTGAGAGAGGCGTCAAGGCTTATCTGGAGAACGAGTTGAGGAGGATTAAGGCTGAGATACATGGTATCTTGGTTAAGTATGGCGTTGGCTCCTTCTCTGAGCTTGATCATGAGATAAGTAGCGGTGTCCTCGGGGAGACGGATACTTTTGAGGATTACACCAGGCTTGATTACTTGGTTTCTCAGAGGGGAAAGATCGAGAAGCTGCTTGGTGGGGTCAGCTGAACCCTGAAGAGCTTTACGCGTGTGTTCGGTCTATCGTTGACGCGGAGTTTGTGGATGTTGTGGTGCTTGTGGAGGGCTTGTACGGTAAGCTTAGGCTGCATATATGTGACGGGAGCTTCGTCGACGTGTGGTTCTCTAGGGAGATCGAGGGCCGTTACGCTTATCATTGGGAGCGCAGGCACGTCGATGGGAAGATCTATAGGCACGATAACAGGCCACACGCCGGTATGAGGGGTATGGCGTCTTTTCCGAGGCATTTTCACGATGGACGCGATGATGTTGTGGTTGAGAGCCGTCTCGGTGACGACCCTGAGGGTGACGTTAGATCCTTTCTACGGTTCGTCCGATGTAGAGTAAGTTGTTGATGTTCTTGGTTTGCTGGTTGTTGTCTTTACTGTTAGTGGTGGTTTGATCGATATGTCTCAAACATGTTGTAGTGTGGGGTGCGGTGTGTCTGGGTTGGCGGTGGCTCTTGTGTCTGCTTATAACGAGGAGAGCTACATAGCGTCGGTGCTGGTTCGTCTGTTGAGGCAGGTGGACAGGGTGATCGTGTGCGACGACGGGTCGGCGGATCTGACAAGATATGTGTCTATGGTACCGTTTGGGTGGTTGGCTGTTTATCGGAGTTTATTCGATCGGCCGTCTCAGAGGGGTAGCCCTTGTCCTGTCTTCTCTAACGGTGACTATCTTGTTCTCGAGTGGGGTCACCTGAGACAATGTATGCCGTATCCTTTCGGCTATGTGTTCAGGCGAGGCGGGGGCGATCCTCAGAAGTATCAGGCCCTTAACCTTTAGTCTTTCCTTGAAGATGAGTTCACCGAAGTCCTTGTCGAAGGTTATTATGATCCTGTTTTCCTTGTTAGCCTGCTCGATGACGGCTCTGTCGCTCAGGCCTGGTGAGGTCTCCGAGACCGAGGTGATGTCTAGGTCTTCTTTTTTTAGTATCTCTACCGTCTTTCTTGGTATGTTTTCGTCGGCTAGAAGCTTGGTCAAGGGTATGGGTACACCGTCTCGTCCTTTAGGATGTCTGTGACGTATCTTAGGGCGGATTGTATGTCTTCTTTTTCTAGGTGTGGGTAGTTTTCGAGTATCGCTTGTTCTGTCCAGCCGTTGGCGAGGAGTTCTAGGATGTGTTGGACGGAGATTCTGGTGCCTTTTATGACTGGTTTTCCCGCCAGTATGTCTGGGTCTAGCGTTACTCTGTTCCTCCAGTCGTTCATGGTGGTCTCCTTGGATGATGGGGGTAGAGGCGGCGTATAAATGTCTTGCCAGGTTCAGGATGTGTGGGGTGGTGGTGGCTCTTGTGCCCGCTTATAACGAGGAGCGTTACGTTACCTCGGTGCTTGTGTGAAGACTTAGTTATTTGTAGATTTTTCCTCTGTGGTCGATTTTCTCTATGTAGATCTCTTTTTCCTCTTCGAATACCCTGAAGATGACGCGCAGGGCTCATATCCTGATCCTGTAGTAGCCTTTCCTGCCTTTTAGCTTGGCTAGGTCGTGGGGCATGGCGAAGAAGGGATAGTTACGGAGGTCGCCTATCTCCTGTGTTACTCTCCTTGCCCGCCGCCTGTTTAGGCCGGTTATGAACCTGTGCGCTGAGAGCGGTGGAGGGTTAGCCGGGCATGGGTCTACCTCAACGCTTTCTCGAGTTCTTCCAGGGGTACCGTTTGGCCGCTCATCATCTCTGCTTCGATGCTCTCCAGTTCCTTCCACTCTTCTGGGCTGAGTTCCTCCTCGGGCATGAGCATGGTCATCATCGATGTGAGGGCTCTCTCTATGGATTCGAGCCGTCGGTTCATCTTCTTCACCTCGGCGATGATGTCGTCGGTTGTTGCCTGGGTCATGTCGTTCACATGTTGTTGAAGGTGGGTTAAAATGATGGAGGTCTGGGCTGGAGCTGGGTCAGTTGTCTCGTTCGCTGGGCAGCACTCCGTGCTCTGTGGTTTAGCTTGGGGTTCCGTCTGGTGGTTCCTCTGCTGGCGTTGATGGTGGCCGAGGATGGGTTCGTTGTAGGGTACAGGTAATCTTTAAAGGGCTGGCTTTATGGGTTTATGATGATGGAGAGAGAGGTTGAGATCAGGGAGATAAGGGACTTGCTCCTGCTTTTGAATAGGAAGATGGACGTTTTGATGGGTGAGAGGGAGACTTTTTCCATGATGAAGGTGTCGGAGGCGTCCTTGAGGGAGTTCTTCGAGGAGGAGCCGGAGTGTTACTCTCTAGATGATCTCAGGGTCAGATATCCTTGAAGGGTAAGATAGTTCTTGTTCCGTTTCCTTTTACGGATCTGACCGCCGCGAAGATGAGGCCTGCTTTGGTGCTCTTTGAAGGGGGTCGGGATGTTGTTGTGGCTTTCATCTCTTCGAGGGTTCCTGAGGTTTCGTCCGCTTGGAGCGTGGTGGTTGGTATGGATCACGGGGAGTTTGGGTTGACCGGGTTGAAGGTTGGGTCGGTTATTAGGCTGGATAAGGTGGCTACCGTGCTCAAGGATATGGTTGTCGGGGAGATAGGTGAGGTTGGCGAGGTTTTGAAGGCGGAGATCAACGAGAAGCTGATTGAGATCTATTTGTTGTAGGAGTTTTTAGGGGGCATTGATTGGGTCATTGTAGATACGCTGGCTGTTCCGTGTAGGGGCGCCCGTGTAAGCTTTCTCTACATCTTTTTCTTGGAACAAGCTCATAGGCATCTTGGGTGGCTGTTGTATTCTTTACTTTTAGTGGTGGTTTGATCGATATGTTTCAAATATGTTGTTAGGCGTGTTTCGGTGTGTCTGGGTTGGCTGTGGCTCTCATGCCTGCCCCAGGCGAGGATCGTTGCCTCGGCGCTGGTGCGGTTGCTGGGGGTGGATGGGGTTGTCGTGTGTGACGACGGGTCTGTGGATCTGACGGGGGAGACAGCGGAGGCCTTGGGGGCGGTGGTGGTCAGGCATATCCGGGGCATGGGCTACAGCGTGTACGATATAAGTGACTCCGTTCTAACTATTGGTGTTGGTATGGGTGATGTCTGAGGCCGTCTACCAGGCTCCTTCGATTAGCCCCGAGGAGTACGAGATGTATAGAGGCAGGCATGTGGCGCTTTATGAGGGGAAGATAATGGCTGAAGGCAGCCGCCACCGCTATAAATACCGCCCAAGCCATCCTAAGCCTGAAATGGAGCGCACCCGTCTAGCCACCCGGGCACCCTCATGAACCACAATATGAAAAGTCATGCGTTTACGGCCACATAGCGTATTATTTATATTACGCCCTCGTATTACGTACAACTATGGTCGAGGTTGTTTCCAGCCGCGTAGACGAAGAAACCCGCAGAAAAATGAAGAAACTACGTCACGTCAACTGGAGCGAGGTCATGAGACAAGCCATAAACAAAAAGATAGAAGAAGAAACCAAGCGAAAAGTAGACCCCACGGAAGTCGAGGAGGCGATAAACCTCATGGACCAGGTGAGACGCCCCCATGAAGGCATAGATGGAACAGCGGAGATCAGAAGATGGCGGAACCAGAGAAGATAATCGTTGATGCCTCGGTTGTCTACAAGTGGTACGCGGAAGAGGAATGGTCAAAGGAAGCCAGATCCATAATAGAGGATTACAGTCACGGACACATAGACATCGTCTCGGTCAGCCTCATGCCCTTCGAGGTCTTGAACGCATTAAGATACACCCCAGACATTGGCTTACTTGATCTCTACACGGTCACCGAGTCCCTGGGGAAGTTGAGTCTGGACATCCAGACGCTGGAGGGCGAGCTATCAAAAAGAACGATGGAAAACGCGTTACGGTACGGCATCACTGTATATGATTCATCCTATCTCTCACTCGGGGAGCTGGAAGACGCACAGGTATATACCGCTGACATGAAACTAATTGAAAAAGCCAGAAACACCTGCCTCAAGCATATATCCGGCTACCACTCACGTGGATAAAACCGGAAGCCACACTTCGGAAAAAATTCATCAGATGGTTGCATGAAGACTCCCTACTTGTAGGGAGGTAGTTCACTTCAAGGTCTTTAGTGGTTGCCTGTATACCGGCGTATAACGAGGAGAGCAGTATGGGTGCCGTCATAGTGAGGGCTAGAGGATACGTGGACAGGGTGATCGTGTGTGATGACGGGTCTGTGGGTCTCACGGGGGACAATGCGGAGGCCTTGGGGGCGGTGGTGGTCAGGCATTAGAGGGGCGTATGTGAGGGTGCTGCTTTGAGGCGGTTTTTCGTTATGCGAGGGATCTGAAACCTGACGTTGTACTGTGATGTCCGTGTGATAGTGGTGAGAAGGGTTTAAGTTACTTGGCTGAGGATGTGGTGATGGGTGCTGGTTCTTGGGTAGGGTGGTCATAGAGGGCGAGTACCTGAAGGAGGTTCTCGGTAAGCTCGAGGAGGCGAGGAGGAGTGTTGACGACCTCATCGATACCTTCGAGATGCTCCAGGACGAGGGTTTCCAGGCTGAGCTGAAGGAGAGCCTCGGAGAGGCTGAGGCGGGCGAGGTCGTGGAGTTCGGGTGCCTCGAGGAGCCGAGGAAGGAGTCGGCTCGTGGGTAGCTACCTGATCGTGACGACGGGCGGTTTACTTTTAGAAACAGTAGAAATATCCGTTTATTCTATCGTTTAAAAAAATTGTTCTATGTTCCGTGAGTTATCTCTCTTTTTCAAGATATTCTTTGAAGCCTTCGATGAGCGCTTCCTTTAGTTTCTCTGGTAGGTCCTCTATGGCTCCCTGTATTCCATCCTTTGTCTCTTTCAGGGATCCTTTAATTTCTTTGTTTATGGACTTGATATCTTCGGATATGGAGCCGTATTTTTTTGCCATTTGATCGAAGTTCTCGTTCGTATCTGTTCTGAGCACGTGAACTTCGTTCCTAAGGTACCAGAACTGTAGTTTTGCGTATTCTGAAGACTCTAAAGCCTCTTTTTCGAGGACGGTGAGTCTTTGATCGCCGTAATCGATTTCGAAACCGTCGTGTCCTTTCCAGGCAGGTGAATAGTTCTCCTCTCCCTCTCGGTGTCTCTCGATCCGTTCCACGTTTGGATTAGAGGGGTCGATTATCTTGGATT
>Ga0268285_1000908_pt1 | contig 15440 bp, 13 predicted proteins | sample saktaG_2_FD_190144 | JGI IMG/M metagenome (GOLD analysis project Ga0268285, IMG submission 190144) | Saline water microbial communities from Sakinaw Lake, British Columbia, Canada - sak_2013_06_06_120m | ecosystem: Environmental > Aquatic > Non-marine Saline and Alkaline > Saline ... | reverse complement strand
GGCAGGAGGTGTGGCAATTGGCAGTGCAGCCGGGAATGGGTTGGAATCTGCCATTGAGCTGTTTTCTGGCGAAGGGAAGGGGCAGAGCGGCGCAGTGTGGGATAGCCCTTTTAAGCACTTTACTTTATAATCTGGCAAGGAGAGGATAAGTGATGAATAAATTAGTTAGGATTTTGATGCCGATAATTTTAAGTCTGAGTGTAATATTAGTCAGTGCTTGTGCTGCAGCTCCGCCGTCGGAAATGGCGCCGCCAGCACCAATGCCGCCGGGGGCGGAAGAGTCCTTTGTTGGTAAAGGTCTATATCCAGGTGGCGAAGAAGCAGGTGTAGACCGTAAAATTGTAAGGAATGGCTATTTAACCCTGGAAGTAATGGATATCGCCGAGACCATGGATGGAGTTGCCGAAGTAGCTGATGAGTTAGGCGGCTATGTGGTTTCCTCCGATAAGCATGAGCGTGATAACAGAACTTTTGGCAGCGTTACCTTTAGAGTTCCTGCCGACAGATTTGATGATGCCTTTGATAGGCTTCGCCAGCTTGCCATAGATGTGCCCTACGAAATGACTGAGAGTCGGGATGTAACCGAAGAGTATACTGACCTGGAAGCTCAACTGCACAACCTGGAGGCGGCCGAAGCTCAATATTTGGCATTATTGGATAGGGCAGAGACGGTGGAAGACATATTGGCTGTGCAGCGGGAGCTCTCCAATCTTCGGGGGCAGATTGAACGGGTTAAAGGTCGCATGCAATACTTGGAGCGAACCTCAGACATGGCGCTCATTGAGGTGAGCTTGAGGGAAACCGAGGCCCTGGCCGGCCCCTGGAGTGTTATTAATACCCTTAAATCGGCGGTACGCGGGCTGATTACCGTTGGCAAAGTTTTGGCTAGTGTGTTTATATGGCTGGGTATTTTCTGCTGGGTTTGGGTTCCGCCTTTGGTAATCTGGCTCAGGCGAAGGCGCAAGGTTAAGTCTTAGATTCTTATTGAGGGGGGCTAATTTATAAATGAACTGGGTAGATATAGCTGTTATAGTCGTTGCCGTTATATCTGGTTTCATTGGTTTGAGGCATGGGCTTATAAGGGCTGCATTTACAATTGCCGGGCTGGCCGGGGGTGTGATATTGGCAAATCAATATCATCAGTCACTTGCCGATATGTTTTTCCCCAGCGAAGCCGCATGGAGTGGAGTTGCCGCCTTTGCCATTATTCTGGTAGTTACATTGTTAGTGGCCAGCGTGGCCGGTTTTATCGTGGCCGGGGTTGCTGGGAAGTTGGCACTTGGTTGGGTAGATAGGGTAGTTGGCTTTATTTTTGGCCTCGGAGTGGGGGGAATGCTGTGTGCCATTGTCATTGGCATCGTTGGCAATTACCTGCCGGGGGTAGCCGAGGCCATTAGCCAGTCTGCCTTTACTCAACTATTGTTGGAGCATATACCAGTTTTTGATGTTCCTCCGCCTCCGACTTTCTAATATAAAAATACCCGCTCTTAGGGCGCTGAGGCTAGCCTACGAAACCTGGTTTTCAATCTGTATTGGGGTTATGACCAGCCATTCTGTTATCCCTGAGCCAGTGCGTTCCACTACCTTGTGGGCAGCCCGGGTTATTGAACATTTCATCGTGTATTATCTTTAGGTAGACCCCATGACTGGGTTAGAATAAAGCCTGACGGGTTCTGGTGAGGTGCACAGTTCGTTGGGGAGCTTGATCTGCCCCGTCAATTTGATTGCCTGCCGGCCCTCAGGTGGCCCGATTTAGGAAATTGGGGTGTCTGTATGGCTAGCCCCGCATCAAGGGCATGAATGGGCAAAGGGTCCGGCCAAGGTCCTACCGAACCCGAATTTTTGAGGAGGGAACGAAGATGATTTACAGCGTAGGTATCGACTTACATCAGGGACAACACAGGGCGCGATGCCTGGATGATAGAGCACAATCCTGTGACGGCTTCAGCTTCCAGACTACGCCTGAAGGCCTTGCTGTCCTGGAAGAGCGTGTTTTCCGGGATGGCGCCAATCCCACCATGGTCTTGGAACCCGCGGGCTTGCCATGGAAGATGGTGGCTGTTTACCTGCGTTCTCGCCATCCGAACTGCCGGCTGGTGAAAGCCAAGACGCAGAAAGTGGCTGCCTTGCGGCGATATTTGCGGGGACCGGTTAAGAGCGACCGTCTCGATGCCCTTACCCTGGCCAAGATGCCTTTCATCGATCCGGAAAAACTGGTTGAGATTTACTTGCCTCCGGCCGAAATCCATGCCCTACAACGGCTTACACGTCAACGGAAGCGGATAGAGTCGGATATCAGCGGCCGCAAGATCAGGATTTCGGCGATCGTCGATGGTTACCTGCCCGGTGTGCGTCGGGCATTCAATGATGCCTGGGCCTCTCCGTTCAGGGCTTTCTTGAGATCTCGGCTCAGCCCCTATGCCGTAGTCCGAGAAGGAGAGGAGGCGCTTCCATACCTTCTTCAGTAAAGCCTGTCCACGAAGTAAATGGAGTAGAGCGGAGACCCATCTGGTTTTTCTGGCCTGTCACAGTGTAGCGGAAGTATGTGAATTATCACGGTCAGCTGGAACGGTCGATGAGGAATTCTTCACAGATCTCCAGGAGGAGATAGCTCGAGAGTTAAGACTAATGGAGTCTGAGGAAGCTGAGTCCGAATCCCTGGCGCGCCGTATCATGGAGCTTTACCGAAAACTGCACCCCTCGGATAACCTTACCTCCATACCCGGCGTGGGTGAACATACGGCACCGATCTTCTTATCGGCAGTAGGTGACCCAGCACGCTTTCGCAGCCAATCAGCCTTTGCCAACTGGGAAGGTGTAGTACCCGGAGCCAGGCAATCCTCAGATGTTGAGGTCAAAGGACTGAGAATGACCAAAGCCGGACCATCCATTATGAGAATGGGTCTTTATCAGGCAGGAGATATAGGCCGGCGGTGGGATCCTCAGCTTGCCGCCGTCTACTATCGCGAGATGGTCTATTATGGTAAGAATCACCGGCAGGCTATGGGAGTGGTGATGAGCCACCTTGGAGCCAGGGTCTTTACAGTGCTTAGGGAGGACAGACCATACGATCTCAGAGACACTGATGGCAACACTATCAGCAAAGGCGATGCCAGAAGACTCATCCTGAATAAATACCACGTGCCAGATGAAATACGGCGCGAGAGACGACGGCGTAACCCCAAAGCCATCAACGTGCTTGGGGCATCCAGAAAAGACAGGGAGATGGCGACTTACAGGACAAACGAGTCAGCCAAAGCTCCTCAACCTGTAGAAGTCAAAGCCGTCTCCCGGCAATAACTCTAATTCAGAAGAATCAGGAGGTCAAGTATTGACAGCTATTAGGAAATCTACTTGTTCAGTAGTTTTCAACAAACATTGCTAACAGCCAGGTAGACAACCGGTAAATGAAGAAACACCCCGAGCAGAATAAAAAGGTGGAAGATTTCATGGAAACCGAAAAAGCTCGGCATGGGGTTGGGTTTCTTCAGCATATAAATAACAGCTCCAGTTGAGTAGGCAAAGCCACCCAAGAAAAGCAGTATTATTGAGACTACCGGCATCACCGAGAGTAGCTGTTTGATGGGGATGATTGCCATCCAGCCCATGAGCAGATATACTACCGTGGCAAAAACCCGCGGTGCCCTGATGTAGAAGACATTGAGGAAGAAACCAGCGATCACCAAGGTCCACTGCGCTGTAATTATGCCCCATCTTAGGTAGCCTTCCAGATAAATGTAGCACAGCGGGGTGTAGGTGCCGGCAATCATGCAGAAGATGGCGAAGTGGTCCATCTTTCTGAGGAAACTAGCCTGGTTTTCCCCTCTCTTGAAGGCGTGGTACAGGGCACTGTTGAGTAGCATAAAAATAGCGGCGAGCCCGTATATGGTGGAGACTATAACCAGGGACAGACAGGATCTGGTCTGATAGACAAGTGCCAGTGCCCCCACCAGGGCGGCTATAGCGCCGCACAGGTGTGAGTAGAAGGAAAAAAGGTCCTGTCTCTGTATCTTCATCTGGTTCATAGGATAGATGCTTCTGCAAGATGACTTGCCTCTAAATGATTATACCAACTTCTAGGTTAGTCTCGCCCGCGTGGTTACTGGCAGTAATGTGTAACAAACAGCCATTACGTGTCCCGTCGCCGTAGGTCTTGTTAGCTAATAGCCCTGCAACTTGCCACTGAGCTAGACTTTCTCTTCGAAAAAGGTACTTTTGATGAGAGGCGGTTACTCTGTGAAACAGTACTTAAACGCCTCTATGTGAAAGAAGGCAGAATAACTAGTGCAGGACTCAACGCGTCCTTCGCTATTATCGCAGCTGGTGCCAAAGGTTCGGGAGCTGTTACAGGTGGTGGAGCTGGGGGGATTCGAACCCCCTACCTTTTGACTGCCAGTCAAACGCTCTCCCTATTGAGCTACAGCCCCACATTTTTCAGTTTAGCAAAAGACTTCAAAAAGCTCAAACTCGCTCAAATGCCTATGCCCAAAAGGCGCAGCACAGCCCATATTCCAAAATAGCCGGCGTAGGCGAGAGCTATATCTTTTACTGTTTTACCTGCCCAACAGTTAAGGAAAAATTTCCACAAGTGGAGCTTCATCATAGCCACGGCCACGGTAAGCGGATAGAAAAGGGGATTGACCACTGCCGACATAACAAACACGCCTAGTGAACCTTTCCGCTGCACCCAATCTACTATCCGCAAATAGGTGCTGTGATTAATATCCTTGAAGAAACTTCGGCCTCCGTAACCCAACATATAGATAGATATTGCTCCAACTGCCTCTCCCAACCCAGCTACTGCTCCTACCAGAACTGGATACTTCATTACCGCACCCAAAGTAAATACCACGAGTACACCGGGGACTGGAACTAAAGCTGTGCTTCCGGCAAGGACGCTGATGATAAAAAGTCCTAAATAGCCATACTGCTCAAAATTGCGCACATATTCCCAGTATTGAACAACGAGAATACACAAGCAGAGAGTGAACGCTAGAGTTAATCCAATTATCCAATAATCTTTCTTCATCCAACTTCTGTTCACCGCCTTTTCTGTCTTCCTAGTAACTGCCATTTCCTACGCTTTTACCTTGGCAGCTTTCTTTGCGGTGAAAGTTAAGCCTTCAGTGTCCGCGCTAACGGATATGATATCACCTTCTTTAAATTCGCCTCGCAATATTTTAGCTGACAGGGGATTCTCTATATGGCGCTGGATAGCCCGACGCAGCGGACGAGCTCCATATGTTGGGTCATAACCCTCCTTGATTAGCCAAGACTTCGCTTCATCGTCCAACTTCAATTTGATATTACGGTCGGCAAGCCGTCCCGCAGCTTCCCCTATCAATAAATCAACAATGTTCTTCAAATGTTCCCGAGTTAAGGGCTGAAAGATGATGATGTCGTCTACCCTGTTGAGGAACTCGGGGCGAAAGGTTCGCTTTAAGGCGCTCTCTATTGTGCTCTTAATCCGCTTCTGGTCAGTTTTTTCTTGCTGCTGGAAGCCAATAGCCTGACGCTGGAATTCTTCAGTGCCCAGATTACTGGTCATTATCACCACTGTATTCTTGAAATCTACAGTTCTGCCGTGTCCGTCGGTAAGCCTGCCATCTTCAAGCATCTGAAGCAAAATGTTAAACACATCGGGGTGTGCCTTCTCCACCTCATCAAAGAGAATTACCCGATAGGGGCGGCGGCGCACTGCTTCAGTTAGTTGTCCTCCCTCCTCATATCCTACATACCCCGGCGGGGCTCCGATGAGGCGCGATACGGTATGCTTCTCCATATATTCTGACATGTCCAACCTTATCATGGCGTTCTCATCATCAAACAGAAACTGGGCAAGGGCTCGAGCTAATTCCGTCTTGCCCACGCCAGTGGGCCCTAAGAAAATGAAGCTGCCAATGGGACGGTGCGGGTCTTTAAGCCCGACTCGAGCTCGCCTGATAGCTTCGGATATAGAGGTTACCGCCTCTTCCTGATTCACAATCCTCTTATGAAGGTTTTCCTCCATATGAACTAGTTTCTCAGTTTCGCCTTCAAGCATCCGCGAAACCGGGACCCCCGTCCATTTGGAGATTAATTCAGCTATATCCTCTTCATCCACCACGCTATCAATTTTCTTCTCTTGAAGCCATTGAGTTTTCGCCTTATTATAGCTCTCCTGCAAACCCAGCCTCTCGGCCTTCAGTTCAGCTGCCCGCTGGTAATCTCGCCGTTGCGAAGCCGCCTCCTCTTTGTTGAGCAGGTGCTGCATACGATGCTCCAAGTTCTTAACATTGGATGGAGCGCTCTCCATGTCAATGCGTAGCTTACTGGCCGCTTCATCAATGAGATCGATTGCCTTATCGGGCAGAAATCTATCTGAGATATAGCGCTGACTCATCCTGGCAGCAGCTACCAACGCTGAATCGTCAATTTTAATCTTGTGGTGAGCTTCATATCTGGGACGAAGCCCCCGCAGCATCTCTATGGTTGCTTCAACGCTGGGTTCACCTATAAATACTGGCTGAAGCCGTCGTTCCAGCGCCTTATCCTTTTCAATGTGTTTCTGATATTCATCAAGCGTAGTTGCCCCAATGCACCGCAGCTCACCTCGAGCCAGCGCTGGTTTCAGTATATTGCTGGCGTCAATAGCACCTTCAGCGGCTCCAGCACCAACCACGGTATGTATTTCATCGATAAACAGAATGACTTCGCCTTCAGCTTGGCGAATTTCATCGATCACCGCCTTTAACCTCTCCTCAAATTCACCTCGAAACTTGCTTCCAGCTACCAACGAACCCATGTCCAAGGCAACCACTCTTCGCCCTTTTAGAGAATCTGGCACATCGCCAACCACGACCTTCTGGGCTAAACCCTCGGCAATAGCTGTCTTGCCCACACCAGCATCACCAATGATTACCGGATTGTTCTTGGTCCGTCGAGTCAGTATCTGCATTACACGCTTAATTTCATCCTCACGACCTATTACCGGGTCCAATTTGCCTCGGCGAGCCAATTCGGTAAGGTCACGACCATACTTCTCCAAAGAGCGATATTTGGTTTCGGCTCCGGGAGTATCAACGCGATGACCACCGCGAATATTTTGAAGGGCTCGGTAAATCTTTTCCTGGTCAACGCCAAACTCGCTGAGGACGCTGGCGGCTTCACCTTTACCCTCACCAGCAATGGCAATTAGCAAATGCTCGGTGCCAATGAACTCGTCCTTGAGCCGATCGGCTTCATGCGCAGCACTTTCCAAAAGGCGAGCAACTCTGGGGGTGGCATAAATTTGCACTCCCTCATAGGCTACTTTAGGAGCGCTGTCGAGGGTTGACCTTAACTTCTCCTTCATCACCTCCACATCAACACCCAGCTCGTTTAGTATATCCGAGGTTAAGCCGCCTTCATGTTCCAATAAAGCTAGCAATACATGCTCTACATCCCACTGACTGTGACGATAACGCTTGACCAGCTCTTGCGACGTGGCCAGAGCCTCTTGCGCTTTTTCGGTAAATCTTTCTGGCCTCATAGGTTTTCCTCCGTCGGTCCCAAATCATCCTCTAAAGTTTTAAAGGGCCTCGCTGCTAGGTTCTAAGAATTCAAGAAGCTGCTTTATAATCCAAGCTGTAGCTCCCCAGATTACCTGCCTATCATATTCGTAAAAATAAGCGGGGCGAATTTTACCGTTAATAAGTTGATACTCCTGCCTGAACTTGCTCTTTTCCATAAGCGCCGGGATAGGTATCTGAATTATTTCCTCAACCTCGTCACGATTCCCGACAAAGTGGTAAGGGCAAGGTATAAAAGCTACAAAAGGAGAAATGACAAAGCCAGTGGTAGTAATAGCATCATCCAACTCACCTAAAAATTCTACATCTCTAATCTCGAGCCCTATCTCTTCGCAAGCTTCCCTAAGAGCAGTATCAAGAAGGCAACGGTCATCTTCCCCACGAACTCCGCCGGGAAAGGAAATCTGATTTTTATGACAGGCTACTTTATCACTCCTCTTGGTAAATAGGATATTGTATTCTTCCCGTTTACGAAAGACGGGGATAAGAACTGCCGCCTCAATTAAGTCTCTGCCAACGATCCTTTTCTTCCGATGGCTAGATAATTTTTGCCTGAGATGCTCTTTTATACAAATTACGGCCATCTCTATCTACTTAATAATGATATCACCACCCTTATCCCTAAAACAACTCTTTGCCATTTTTGATAATCGCTATTTGCGATTTGCAATAAAAGAGAACTATTAGTTATACTTAAAGATTGGTGCAACTATGGTAATGAGGAGAGATTACTACAAGGTACTGGGAGTACCCAGGAATGCCACCGATGAAGAGGTCAAGAAGGCATTCCGCAAATTAGCTTTTCAATATCATCCTGACCGCAACGGGCAAAAGGGGGCGGAAGAGAAATTCAAGGAAATCAACGAGGCTTACCAAGTTCTCTCCGACCCAGAGAAGCGAACTACTTATGACCGTTATGGTCAAGTGTCCGCCGAGAGCTGGCACGGCTTTGACCTTGGTGGCCTCGGTGATATCTTCGAATCCTTCTTCGGCGGAGCTGCTACTGCAAGTCAGCGAGTTCCACGGAAAGGCGCTGACCTGCAAACTAGCCTTGAAATATCTTTTGAAGAAGCTTTTTTTGGCTGCGATAAAGAAATTGGGATAAAGCGTATCGAAAACTGCCCCTCATGCCATGGAATTGGTAGTCAACCGGGAATAAATCCACAGAGGTGTCCTAACTGCAATGGTAGCGGGCAGGTGCAAAGAGTTCAGCGTAGCATCTTTGGACGTTTTATTCACGTGGCTACCTGTCCACGCTGCTCTGGCGAGGGGACAATCATTACCCATCCATGCTCTCAGTGTAAAGGGGCAGGGAGAGAAAGAATAAAGCGCAAGCTAACAGTTAATATCCCCGCTGGAGTAGATGAGGGTTATGAGTTATGCCTTAATGGCGAGGGGGAAGTCGGCACACACGGTGGTCTATCAGGCGACCTTTACATTACTCTCTCAGTAACACCCCACAAGTTCTTCAAAAGGGAAGGGGTCAATATCCTCTGTGAACTACCCATTAATTTTGCTCAAGCAGCTCTTGGAGACGAAGTAGAAGTGCCCACTTTAGATGGTAAAGTAACTGTAGGAATACCACCGGCCATTGAGAGTGGGACAGTGCTTCGGCTTAAGGGTAGAGGGGCGCCTCACCTTAATAGCAGAAAATGTGGAGACCAACTAATCGCAGTGCGGGTGGTAACGCCACGGTCTCTGAATGAAAAACAGCGGCGGCTCTTCACAGAATTAGCTGAAACTTTACCCAGAGCTAGACAAGCCAGTGAAGAAGTTGAGGAAGTAGTAACCTAAATTAAAGATATCTTTAGCAGAAATTGAAAGTCAGCTAACTCGCTTAAATTTTAAGCCTTTAATCTGCTCAAATGCCTCACTGGGAGCTAGGGCTTCAAAAAGCACTTGATAAATGAGATTCATAATTGGTGTTTTTACCCTCACCTTTTGGGCCAGTTGGTGGGCTGCGGCGGCAGCGGCAATTCCCTCAGTAGCTTGTGAGGCAGAGCTGGTTATCTCGTTTAAAGAACGCCCTTTGGCCAGTTCAAATCCGACGGAGTGATTGCGACTTAAAGGACTGGCACAGGTTGCCATCAAGTCACCCAGGCCAGCTATTCCATAGAAGGTGGCATTTTTAGCTCCGAGAGCTAGCCCCAAAGAAATAGCTTCAGCCCAACCTAATGCGATGAAAGCGGCCTTGGTATTATCACCCAAAGCCAAGCCATCGACCATCCCCGCTCCCAGGGCGATGATATTCTTTAGTGCCCCACACAACTCTACCCCAACAACGTCGTTACTAATAAATATGCAAAAATTTGGTGACTCTATTAGCTCCCGTGCCCTCTTTGCTACTCCTCGGTTCCTGGCAGCAATTACTGAGGCGGCGGGTAGACCTTGACCAACCTCCCGAGCTAGGTTGGGACCAGAAAGAATGCAGACTTGGCCTCGTAACTCGGGGCTAATTTCCTCCGCTACTATCTCAGACATTCGTTTACCAGTATCTGCCTCTAATCCCTTGGCGGCACTCATCAGTATCATTGAGGCGATAAGATAGTCCCTGGTTTGCCTTACATTCTCTCTCAGGCTGCGGGAGGGGACTGCCCAGATTACCAAGTCGGTCCCAGCCATGGCTTCATCCATATTGCTGGTAAAGGAACGATGGGAACCAGCTTGGAGAAACTTGGAATTATAGTCTTCCCGATTTAGCTCCCTGGCTTCGGCCTCAGTTCGTGCCCATAGCTCAACAGCTATTCCTTTGCTAGCTAGCAGTCCACCTAAAACATTACCCCAACTGGTGGTACCAATAATAGTAACTTTGGACATGGCTAAACCTTAGAGGAACCAGTTACAGACTTAATTTCTCACCCTTATCACCCAGCCGACGCTCCTTGCCAGATTGTAACCGGGCAATGTTATCGCGGTGTTGGTAAACAATTATGCTTGCTATCACTAAGCCGCAAACTAAATAAATAGGCGGGAATTGGTAAACAACTGTCAGAGGTACTAGCAGAAACCATGCCCCCAAAACCCCAAGTATAGAGCCCATGGACATATACTGACTTCGCAACGCTGTTAACGCCCAAATTTCGCCGCCAAATAGAGCCGCCGCTGGACACACAGCCAATAGTCCACCAAAAAAGGGAGCTACACCCCTACCACCGCGAAATTTCATGAATATTGACCAATTATGTCCAACTACTACCGCTACCAGAGCTGCAGCTTGAGCAACTTGCCATTGAATGGGAAAACCAGAAACAAGCGCAACATTATCACCGATAATTACTTTAGCTAGCATCACCGCCACCGCCGCCTTCATCAAGTCAAAAACTCCGACTAAAATTCCCGCCTTCTTCCCGGCACTACGTATTACATTAGTAGTGCCAGTTTTACCGCTGCCGTATTCCCTAACATCAATGCCACTCATAAACTTGCTGACTATCAGTCCAAAGGGAATCGCACCGAGGAGATAACTGATAATTATAATGGCAACAAATTTACCAATTATCATATCTTATCACCTCTCTCGCCGCTTGTTCTCGCAGGCGTCTTTGTGAAGATAAACCGCAACGCGGTACCATAAAAGCCGAAAATTTGGCGAAGTCTGTTCTCTAGATAACGCTCATAAGGAGTGGAGACCAAATGTGGGTCATTGACTGAGAAAACAAAGGTCGGAGGGTCAACCTCGGCCTGGTGAACATGAAAAATCTTCAGCCGCCTGGAGCCCACTTGTGGCGGCTTGTGGGCAGCTGCCGCCCCCTTAATAAACGTATCAACCACAGGGTCGGATAGCTGCTTTTGTCTTTCCTGAAATATACGCAGAGCCTGAGGGATGATCTCATTTATACCTTGCCCAAACTTCGCAGAGGCGTAAACGATGGGCACATAGGGCATAAAATTAAGTTGCTGCTTAATCTGCTGAGCATACATCTCCCTCCGCTCTCTGGGTATAAGATCCCACTTATTAACTACCAGCACCACCCCCTTAAAAACCTCTCTAATATAACTGGCAATGCGCATATCTTGAGCAGTAATGAGTTCGCTAGCATCGATAACTAAAAGAGCAATATCGGCTCGATTAACAGCTCTCAGTGCACGAATCGAGCTATAGTACTCCACATTGGTATCAACGCGTGTGCGCCGCCTGATGCCAGCAGTATCAATAAGCAAAATCTCGTGACCGCCGTAGTGCAGGATGGTGTCAAGGGCGTCCCTGGTTGTCCCCGGCACATCGTCAACAATAGCTCTATCCTCACCAAGAATGGCATTCAGCAACATTGACTTACCTACGTTGGGTCGCCCAACAATGGCCAACTTGGCTCCTCGTGTCTTGGTAGGGATAAGTGATGGTTGAGGAAGATGGCTAGTAACATCACGGACAAGGTTATTCATGCCTCGAGCGTGATAGGCACTAATGGCCAGAGGAGTGCCAAAGCCCAACTGGTAGAAATCGGCTACTTGGCTCTCCAGCTTGAGATTATCTACCTTATTCGCTGCCAGGATTACCGGTTTTTGTGAACTGCGCAGCAAACCTGCGATTTCCTGGTCGGCAGCAATTACCCCATCACGCACATCTACCAAAAAAATGATAACATCTGCCTCGGAAATAGCCAATCCCACTTGCTGCTTAATTTTCTGGGCTAAAGAGGAATCCGGCTTTATCTCTAAACCGCCAGTATCAATTAAGATTATTTCACGCCCTCCACATTGGACATCGGCAAAAACTCGATCGCGAGTTGTCCCTGAGATGCCCTCAACAATAGCCACTGGTTTAGCTGCTAAACGGTTAAACAAGGTTGATTTACCAACATTAGCTCTGCCCACGATAGCCACAACCGGTTTCATCTATTGCCACGGCAAATAGTACTTTCTAACTAGTAGTGCCGAAGGATACCACTTCTTCCCCCCCCTGTCCACTCCCCTGAAATATCTTAACCAATAGAGCTTTTTGTAAATGAAGCCTATTTTCAGCCTGATCAAATACTACTGAATAAGGGCTATCCAGAAATCCGAGACTAATCTCCTCACTGTGATGAGCTGGCATAGGGTGCATAAATATGGCATCTTTTTTGGCTAAAGACAACAACTCGGCGTTTACTTGATAATTAGCAAAAGCGCGCCGACGCTGCTCAGCCTCAGCCTCTTGCCCCATACTTGTCCAGACATCGGTATAAATTACATCAGCATCAGCTGCAGCCTGACTAGGGTCTTGGCTTGACCAAATCTGGCCTCCACTATGAGCGGCAAGCTCCTTGCCCCTCTGTAATATTTCTCTCTTTACTCCATAGCCTGCTGGAGAAGCAATATGGAAATTCATACCGATAAGTGCACAAGCCAGAAGCAAACTGTGAGCTACATTATTACCATCACCAATGAAGGCTAATTTCAAACTGCGAAGCTTCTTCTTTTTTTCATAGATGGTGACCAAGTCAGCTAGAGCTTGACACGGATGCTCCAAATCAGAAAGTGCATTAATTACGGGGACATCTGAATACTGAGCCAAAGTCTCCAAAGTTTTATGAGAATAGGTGCGTGCGGCAATGCCATCAACATAACGACTGAGCACCCGGGATACATCAGAAACCGGTTCCCGTCTCCCCAAACCTACCTCATCGGGCGATAAGTAAATAGTATATCCGCCCAGGTGATGCATAGCCACTTCAAAGCTAACCCGCGTTCTCAGAGAAGCTTTTTCAAAGAGGAGGGCCAGAACTTTCCCTGAAAGCAAAGGAGGCATTTCTTTTCGCTTCATATCTAATGTCTTGCTGATGAGCCGCTCAATTTCTGCAGCATCAAGATCGGCGATGGAGAGTAAATCCTTTGCCTTCAATCCAAACCTCTGGCGTCGCAAGCGTTTTTTAGTATATCACGCCAGTGTATCACGCCTGTCAAATTGCTGTATAATGAGCCTGAAACAAGAACCTATGGAGAAAAAAGGTCTTTTGACCCCCCAGAAACCATTGCTTTTACTTTTTGATGGTAACGCTTTGGTGCATCGTGCTTTTCACGCCTTGCCTCCGTTAACGGTGCCTAAGACGGGTGAGCTGGTTAACGCCGTCTACGGTTTTGCCAGCACACTGCTGAAGGTACTTGCCGAAATTAAGCCCAGTCATTGGGCGGTTGCCTTCGACTGTCCATCTCCCACCTTCAGACACCAAATGTTTGAAGAATACAAGGCACAGCGTCCCAAAACTCCAGAGGAGTTGAAAAGTCAGCTAGCCCGAGTTCACCAATTGGTGAGCGCCTTCCACCTACCTGCTTTTGAAATCGATGGCTACGAAGCTGATGATGTTCTGGGGACGCTCAGTCATCAGGCCAGCCAGCAAAACATAGATGCCATTATCGTCACTGGTGATGCTGATATTCTCCAGACTGTATCACCCAAAGTAAAAGTATTGGCGCCAAGACGAGCTTTCAGCGATACTGTGCTCTACGATGAAGCAGCGGTTCGCCAAAAATATGGGATTAATCCCGAGCAAATCCCTGACTTCAAGGCGCTGGCTGGAGACCCTTCAGATAATATTCCTGGAATCCCCGGCATTGGCAAAAAAACGGCGCTAAAGCTAATCAAGCAGTTTGGCAGCTTAGAAGAAACCTACAGCCACATTGATGAAGTGACCCCCGATAAATTGCGAACCTTATTGTGTGACTACCGAGCCCAAGCCTACCAAAGCAAAAAGCTGGCGACGATAGTCAGCGATGTTCCCATAACTCTCGACCTTGACACTTGCGCGGTTAGCACCTACGACAGAAATCAAATCATAGAATTCTTCCGAGAGTTAGAATTTGTCGGGTTGCTATCCAGGTTGCCAACGGAAACAGCAGGCATCCCAACCACAACGCGAGGTAAGACTATGCCCGGAAGAGCCTACCAAGTGGTGAATGTCAATCAGGCCCTTGATGAACTTATCAAACGACTGGCAGTGGCTAAAGACTTTGTTATAGACCTTGAGACTTCGGGCATAGATGCCATGACGATAGACCTCGTTGGTGTTGCGCTATCAATAATTCCGGGCGAGGCATTTTACATTCCACTAGGACATTATGGTTTAAATCAGCCAACTCAGCTTCCGCTAGCCCAGACCATCGCCAAACTCAAGCCAATTCTTGAAAGCGCTGAAGTTAGCAAAATTACTCATAATGGTAAATATGATATGACGGTATTAACTCAATACGGTGTGGACTTGCGGAATTTAGGTTTTGATACCATGATTGCCGCTCATCTCCTTGGTGAAAAATCTCTGGGGCTGAAAGTTCTTGCTTTTAATAGACTGGGGATAGAAATGACGCCCATCACGGAACTGATTGGTAAGGGAAGGAAACAAATTTCTATGGCGGCGGTAGGGGTAGATGAGGCTGCCAATTATGCCTGCGCCGATGCCGACATTACCCGAAGATTGAAAGACATGCTGGAGATAGAGCTACATCAACAGGGACTGTGGCGCCTATTTAATGAAGTAGAGATGCCTTTAGTCCCAGTGCTGGTAACTATGGAGAGAAATGGCGTTGCCCTGGATACCGAGTTACTAATAGAGATGTCTCGCCGCCTGGAAAAGGATATGCTGAGGCTAGAGGCCGAAGTTTACAATAGCATCGGGCATAGATTTAACATCAACTCTTCTCAACAGTTAGCCCGAGTACTATATGACGAACTTGGGTTGCCTCACTCACGTAAAACCAAAGGTGGTTATTCAACTGAAGCGACGGTACTCGAAGAGCTGCGGGGGATGCACCCCATAACTGAGCTCATTTTAGAGTATCGCCAGCTCACCAAACTCAAATCAACCTATGTTGATGCCCTTCCCGCTCTAATTAATCCGAAAACGGGCAGATTGCATACTAGTTTTAACCAGACAGCTACTGCTACGGGACGACTTTCCTCCAGTAAACCAAATTTGC
>Ga0268285_1000893_pt1 | contig 15577 bp, 16 predicted proteins | sample saktaG_2_FD_190144 | JGI IMG/M metagenome (GOLD analysis project Ga0268285, IMG submission 190144) | Saline water microbial communities from Sakinaw Lake, British Columbia, Canada - sak_2013_06_06_120m | ecosystem: Environmental > Aquatic > Non-marine Saline and Alkaline > Saline ... | reverse complement strand
CTGGCACCGAGCAATTAATTTTTGATACTATTTTCCCATGATCCATTTTTTCATCCATTAAGATAACAGTAACTCCGCTTTCTTTTTCATCATTTAGGATTGTATGTTGAATAGGGGAGGCTCCGCGATATTTTGGAAGAATAGACGGATGAATGTTAAGGCTTTTGTATTTTGGAATTTCAAGAATTTCTTTAGAGAGAATTCTACCGTAAGCAGCGACGATTACTAAATCCGGTTTTAAACTTTCAATTTTTGATTTCAGATCTTCGTTTTTTTCCGGCTGGAAAATAGGAATATTTAAATTTTGAGCAGTTGTTTTTACTGGCGAAGGAATAATAACCTGTTTTCTTCCTTCTGCCTTATCTGTTTCCGTAATAACTAAATCTGGTTTGTATCCTTCTTTTACTAATTTTTCTAAAATAATTGCTCCGAATTTCGGAGTTCCCATAAAAACAATTTTCATAATATTTGTTTATTTTAATATTATGTTATTATAGCAAGAAGATTGATTAAAGTAAAAGTTTAGTTGCGGGCTTTACAAAACAGATAATTGTGCTATCCTAGAAATCAGTATGGAAACCAAAATAATAAAACAAGAACCAACAGAAAAAAATACATTTTCTCTTGATCAAAAAGAAATGGCTCAAGCCGGTCTTTGTTTCGGGCACAAAACCTCAAAGATAAATCCGAAAATGAAGCCGTATATTAAAGAAATCAGAAACTTAGTCCATATTATTGATCTGGAAATAACAGCAGATAAATTAGAAGAGGCTTTAAAATATATAAAAGAACTTATTTCAAAAAAAGGAACAATAATGCTCATTGGAACTAAGATTCAAGTTAAAAAATTAATAGAAGATACTGCTGAAGAATGCAATCTTCCTTACGTGATTCAACGATGGGTTGGCGGGACGTTTACCAACTTTGATATTATAAAAAAGAGAGTTAATCGCTTTAAGGATTTGGAAGAGAATAAAAAGAAAGGCGAGTTTGATAAATATACAAAAAAAGAAAGAAGCAAGATTGATAAGGAACTCTCTAATTTAAAAGCAAAGTTTGGCGGTTTAAGAGATTTAAAAGAATTACCAAACGCTGTTTTTGTTTGCGATATTAAAAGTGATGAATTAGCGGTAAAAGAAGCCAGAAATAAGGGAATTAAAATAATAGCAATTGCCGATACTAATGTTAATCCTGATTTAGTTGATTATCCAATACCAGCAAACGATGATGCGATCTCTTCGGTTAAATATATTCTAGAAAAAGTTAAAGAAGTCATATTAAAAGAAAATGGCAAACATCAATCAGATTAAGCAACTTCGTGAAGAAACCTGCATTTCATTAGCAGAATGTAAAAAAGCATTGGAGGAAACAGGGGGAGATATAGAGAAAGCAAAGGATATTTTAAAGAAATGGGGGAAAAACTTAGCAGGGAAAAGATCTTCAAAAGAAACAGGCCAGGGAGTTATTGAATCCTATATTCATTCAAATAAAAAAGTTGGCGTACTTTTAGATCTTCGCTGTGAAACAGATTTCGTATCCAAGGGAGAAGATTTTCATAATCTTGCTCATGAACTTTGTTTACAGATTGCAGCGGCAAAACCATTATTCATTAAAGATGAGGATATTCCCGAGGATGTTTTAATAAGAGAAAAAAATATTTACCAAGATCAGGCCAAAGAATTAAAAAAACCGCAGGAGATTATAAAAGGAATCGTAGAAGGAAAAATGAAGAAATATATAGAAAGCATTTGTCTCTTAGATCAATCATGGATCAAGGACGAGGGTAAAACAGTAAGAGATTTAGTTGAAGAATATATTGCCAAGATAGGCGAGAATATTGTTGTAAAAAACTTTACAAGATACGAATTATGATAGGCCAAATAGTTTTAATTTGCAGTTTCTTTGGAATATTAATTATTATTTTTCAAAAGATTCCTCTATTGTTAAAGTTTTCTCCCGAAGCAAATCAATTGAGTTGGGCTTTATCAATAAGGAACAAAGCTAGCTTCTACTTAAAGGCAATTTCTACTTGTAACTTTTTGAAAAAATCTCTTTTAAAATTCAAACTTTTGACGTTAAAAACAGAGAACAAAACAAGTAATTTGATTGAAAAATTGCAAGGAAACAATAAAGATGATAATCAAGATTCTGATAAATATTGGAACAAATTGAAAGACGATAAGCCGGAGTAGCTCAGGGGTTAGAGCGCCAGTTTTGTAAACTGGATGTCGCGAGTTCGAATCTCGCCTCCGGCTATTGACAAGTTTTTTTAAATCAATATAATTAGAAAAGAGCAGTTGAAAATATGAAATTGCTTTTATGAAATAGAAAATATTTAAGAGGCATCAAAACAAAACCGTGAAGGTAGCTAAACGATTGGATGTCTTCACGGTTTTATTTTGTTTCAGATTGGAAAGCACTTTTAAAATTTAAAGAATTAGTTTATTAGAGTTGTTTCAAAATAACATCTTGCTGAGAGTTTGATCTTGGCTCAGGATGAACGCTGGCGGCGTGGATAAGGCATGCAAGTCATACGGTTCCGATTTATCGGAACAGTGGCAAATGGGTTAGTAACACGTGGGCATGAACTCTGAAGACGGGCATAATTCCGCGAAAGCGGAACTAATTCCCGATAGTATTACCTTCATGGTAATTAAAGGAGCTGCAAAGTTTCCGCTTCAGAATCAGCCTGCGGTCTATCAGCTTGTTGGTAGGGTAACGGCCTACCAAGGCTATGACGGATAGGCGAAGTGAGAGCTTGATCGCCAACATTGGCACTGCGACACGGGCCAAACTCCTACGGGAGGCAGCAGTCGAGAATATTGGACAATGGGGGAAACCCTGATCCAGCGACGCCGCGTGCTTGAAGAAGTCCTTCGGGATGTAAAGAGCTTTTCTGGAAGAAGAATCCTGATTTTTCAGGATGACGGTACTCCAGGAATAAAGGGGGGCAAATCACGTGCCAGCAGCTGCGGTAATACGTGACCCCTAAGCGTTATCCGGATTTATTGGGCGTAAAGCGCCTGTAGGTGGATTGAAAAGTCTTTGGTTAAATATCTAGGGCTCAACCTTAGAAAAATTAAAGATACTTTCAAACTAGAGGGTGTTAGAGGGGAACGGAACGGTCAGAGAAGGGGTGAAATCCGTTGATATTGACCGGAACACCAAAAGCGAAGGCAGTTCCCTGGGACAACCCTGACACTGAGAGACGAAAGCGTGGGGATAAAAAAGGATTAGATACCCTTGTATTCCACGCCGTAAACGATGGATACTAGCTATTTGTAGTGTCGACCCTACAAGTGGCGAAGCTAACGCGTTAAGTATCCCGCCTGGGAAGTACGGCCGCAAGGCTAAAACTCAAAAGAATAGACGGGGCTTCACACAAGCGGTGGATCATGTGGCTTAATTCGATAACAAACGAGGAACCTTACCAGGGCTTGACATTCCGACGAAATTCCGATGAAAGTTGGAACCTATCACAAGTACGTCGGAACAGGTGCTGCATGGTTGTCGTAAGCATGTGTTTTGAAATGCACGCTTAAATGCGGTAACATGCGCAACCCTTACTCTATGTTTTACATGTCATAGAGAACTGCCTGGGATGACCAGGAGGAAGGTGAGGATGACGCCAAATCAGCATGGCCCTTTGATGCCCTGGGCTGCACACATGATACAATGGAGCTGACAACGAGCTGCAAGCAGGTAACTGCAAGCAAATCTCTTAAACTGCTCCCTAGTTCGGATTGAGGTCTGCAATTCGACCTCATGAAGCCGGAATCGCTAGTAATCGCCAATCAGCTATGTGGCGATGAATACGTCCCTGAAGCTTGTACTCACCGCCCGTCACATTAAGGGAGCCGGCGGTAGCCGAAACCCCTATTTAATAGGGTCTAAGCTAAAGTCGGTAACAAGAATGAAGTCGTAAAAAAGTTGCGACCCTAAAAAGGTAACTTATTAGGAAAAACTTGGCTATATGCTGGAAACTCTGTGTATCTAGAGCTACTTATGTTAAGATAAATTAATATGAGTAAAAATGCTTCTAGTGCAGACAATCAGCAGGGAAGTCCTGCTATAAAGCAGGCCCCCTCAGAGACTACACGCCGAGCCCCTTTTTCTAAGAAAGCAATTAAAGCTTATCTTCTCGGAACATTACATGATGGTACATTCAGTAGCAACAAGAGATTTCGAATCTCACAGAAAGGCACTGGATGGCTTAAGATTTTACAAAAACTTTTTTGTAAATTAGGCTATAACTCATGGATTTATAAAGAGGGTTCTGATAGAAAAATATATGTTTTGGAGACTTTAGCAGATTTTTTGGATTTTAGATTTAATCCATTGCAATTAAAGAAAAATGCAGAAAAGATAGCTTATATTAAAGGATTTTTCGATGCAGAAGGTGGTATTCCTAGAAATAGTAAGGCAAGATTCTATATTCAGTTGACACAAAACGATAAAGAAAAATTAGAAAAATTGAAAAAACTTCTGAAAGATTTAAGCATAGAAACGGGAAAAATCCATAATCCAAGTCAGAAAGTAGAACCTAATTATTGGAGAATGTATATTCTAGCAAATTCACAAAAAAGATTTATAAGTAAAATAGGTTCATGGCATCCGAGAAAAATAAGAATCATTAGAAAAAGGGTGGAGATATAGTCCATGCTCTATAGCGATATAGGGAATAACATGAACAAGGCATCGGTAGCGGAAGCTGTCGATGGATCAATATAATTTAGATTTAGTGTCGGCTAAGGTTGAAATTTGGAATTCGAATTTTAACTTTAAAGGTGTTGGTCAGAGAACCTAAAAGATTGACCTTTTGAAACAACTCTAAGAAACTAATTTGATATTTTCAGCCTGGTTTTAAATCCAGGCTTTTTATTGCTAAAAAAATTTGTCTATGGTAAAAATCTGATCTTCCTGACAATATTAGAGAAAATTTTCAAATAAAGTTTTTAGCAAAGAAAGAATTGAAATTGCTATTGGACATGCAGATATTGAGAAAGATGAATTTTCACGTTTGATAAATGGAATTAAGAAAATAAACAGAGAACAGCTTTTCATTTTTCAGCTAACTCCTTTAATCGGAGTGCGCATAGGTTCTGGAAGCGTTTTAGTAAGCTATTATATTCTTAATAAAGGCTACAATTAAATTTGGGGCTTTTCTTTTCTATTCAATCATGATACTGTTAATCTATTCTTTAATAATTGAATAGGGAGGTGAAAAATGACAGCAGGTGCAATTTTTCTGATAATTTTTTCTTACATCTTGGGTTCTACTCCATACGGCTATCTGATTGCAAAATTCTGGCATGGGATTGATATTCAAGAAATTGGTTCAAAGTCAATTGGAGCGACTAATGTTGCCAGAGCTACTGGGATCATAAACGGCTTCATAACCTTGCTTCTTGATATGCTCAAGGGCGCTATTCCGGTAATAATGGCTCTCTATGTTTTTGAAAGTGATTTAGTTGTTGTTTTAGCTTTAAACGCCGCAATTATTGGGCATATTTTTCCTGTTTTTACAAAATTCAAGGTTGGAGGAAAAGGCGTTTCCACTTTACTGGGCGGGTTATTAGCCGGCTTAATGCCGATTAAGATCTTTCTAATAATTGGAATTATCTGGGTAATAGTGCTTATTGCAAGCAAAAGAAAAATGTCTTTATCTAATTTGGTATTCATAACGATTTTGCTTATTACTCTATTTTTCTTGCATAAGTCTTGGCAAGTTCTTGGATTTTCAATTGTTACAACAGGATTAATTTGGTGGTCTCATAGAGAAAACATTAAAAGATTGCGTGAAGGAGAAGAAAGTTCTCTTGAGGTTGACACAGAAAAGATTAAAGAGTTTTTTAGGAAAATTAAGATTTTTCTAAAGAAAAAATAATTATATAAGGCTGTCCTCGGACAGCCTTATTCTTGCAAAAAGTTTAAAACTTGATAATATAGAAATATGGGCGTATAGCTCAGTTGGCAAGAGCGCAGCTCTGATAAAGCTGAGGTCTGTGGTTCGAGTCCACATACGCCCACACAGTATCGGGCCCGTAGCTCAGTTGGAAGAGCATCGCATTTGCAATGCGGGGGTCAGGAGTTCGAGTCTCCTCGGGTCCACCATAGCGAATTAGATGAATGTTCTGCCTTTTCATACTTTTTATTTTTTTTTGGGGAAGGAGATTTTTTAAAAATCAAATGGCGAAACTATTTTATTATTACTTATATAGACGGGTTTGGGAACATTAAGACCACTACTCCTGTTGATGATAATATAAAAGATAAGAATCTTTTTAACATCATAATTAATAATACTGTCCATAAAATAAAATTTGCTAATATGTTTAGTAATGTAAAAAATGGAGAATTACTTTGATATAAAGGGAGCAACGATACCCTTGAAATTGCCGCCAACCTTGCATCGGCTGAAGATATTCTTAATGTAAATATTGGAGATTGTATTACTATCAAGTAATAGTATGGGAAAACACTTAATCATTGCATCATATGACGGTATCAGTACTTACTATTGTGGTATTGGTACGACTATGCAAGATACCATTTCTTCTTTAAGGGATTTGGTAAATTCTGAAAAAATCAAAATTAGTTTGGCTTATATTTCTGCAGATCCAGATGGAAAAGTGTTTGATCAGAAACGTTTTCAAGATAGTCTCGAGCTTGTAAAAAAGACTGGCGGTTACCTTATCCCTCTTTGCAATGGTACTGCCGGTTTTAATGAATTTGACATGTGGCAGAGCTTCCCTCAGTGGGAATATGCATGTGCGTCTTTAGCTACAGTTCTGAGCATGATTCTGAAAGATGAAGATGACAATATCTTGATGTTGCATGATACTCCTTTTTTGCTTTTTCATAAATTTAAACAACAAATCTTTGGTAAAAAGTTGAGATGTTTTTACATACCTCGTAGTACCGGTTTAAACCATAAATTTGGAGATGAAGTGTGGCGACAAAAAAGAATAGAACTTGAAAAAGAAGCCTTTCAAATAATTCAAAAGGATTCCACCTCCTTCGTGCTTACAATAGGCAGAAACTTTGCGCAACATTTAATGAATGATTACGGTCTCTCTTTTACCGAAAATGATTATCTGGTCAACGGTCTTTATTTCGGACGCTATAAAAGATTCCTTAACCAGAAATTTGACATATCTGAGCTTAATAAGTTTGGCATAAACATCAATTCAAAATCAAAAATTATTTTTAGCTGGGGCAGAGCTTCTGTTGCTAAAGGGTTAAAAGAGTTACTGAAAGCATGGCAAGAGATTGCTGAGTCATTGCCTGACCATTACATGATTATGCAAGCCCCAAATAACTCTGGAGAGAATGATTATTTCCAACTTTTAAAACAGTACGAGGAGAAGATTCCAAGGACGATTATTATAGACGACTTCAATCCAGAGATATGGCAAACCATACTTCGTACTCAAAATACTGATATTGTTTGCATCCCGTCTACCATGGATCCTATTCCACATACTGCGATTGAAGCTAAGTTATTTTCTGCCGGTATGGAATATGTGATTATTGGCAGCAATGTTGATGGTGTGAAGGACATCTATACTGACGATGAATGTGTATGGGTTAACCCATACGATAAAAATGATTTTTCAAACAGAATTCTTAAGGCAGTGAAGTTAAATAAAAAAGAAAGGCGAAGTATGAATGAATCTAACAATAGAAGCCTTTCTGCATATGATTATGCAAAAACCATTAGAAATTTCCTTAAAAAAATTAAATTCATATGATTTTTCGGTGGTCAATTTGGGGAGGACATTTATCAAAAAATATTGAGTTGCTTCGCTACAGTATCCTTTCTTTCAAAAAACAGTTTGGAAGCGATCATCAGTACATTATTTATACAGACAATTCTAACTTTGTTTTAAAGCAATTAGACGTGGGTGCGGACGTTAGAGCGTTTCCTTCAGGTAAAACTTCACCGTTTTGTATTATTTCCAAGGCAACGTGGTTAAAGTGGTGCCCCTTATCGAGACTGGACGTTAATCAGGTTGAATTTTGCGTAGATTCTGACGTATTTTTATTGAAATATCCTGAAGAGATTGATTCAATTTTATCTAACTCAAAAATAAAATTTGCCATTATGGATGAATTTTTTGGTCAACCTTATCAGCACGGTGCGATGCATAAAAAGGCTACTTCGGACACGCCTTTTATAAATGCCGGGCTCTTTATGCAAAAAGCGGGACATGATATTTCTAACGATTTGATTAAAGAATTCGAGTGGTGGCAGAAGAACATAAAATATAATGAACAAACTCATCATGACGAACAAGGAGCACTGGCAATCGCGCTTACAAAGTACCTGGTAAATGATGAATTGTTTATTTTACCAAAGAAGAAATACATGCTAATTAGTGAAACTGCGAATGCTGATATAGAAAACTTAGATAATGTAACGTTATTTCATGCTACTTATCCAACTCACCCCGCATTTTATAAGTTTAAGCACGTATTAGATCGGATTTTATATGAATAGCTAAAATAAGAATTTGGAAAATGCTAAATAAACATGTAGAAACAAATAACGTTGTGGCGATTCTTATGTCTATTAGAGATGAAGAATCGTACGTTGATTTGAATATTTCATACCATCTTGATCTCGGTTTTAATTATATATTCATTGCTAACCACTGTTCAACTGACAGTACAAACAAGATATTGGATTCATATAAGGACGATTCAAGAGTTATTGTGATTGAAGAAAAAGATCCAATTTTTGATCATGCAAAGATTGTAAACAAATTGCTTGGCTACGCTAATACAAACTATAAAATCGATTGGTTTATTTTTTTGGATGCTGACGAATTTCTTTCAATAAGTGATGAATCAATTCACGATTTTATATCTCGTCTGAAAAATAATGATATCCCTTACGCAACCATTGGTTGGGCAAACGCGTTATTTGATTACACGTTATCTGATTACACATGTTCTCCAGTAAATGCAATAGATACGACGAAATATTATTATCCATGGACAGAAAAAGAATGGCAAGAATATGGTCATTTTAGAAAAGCCATCGTGAAAAATCATAAAAACATGGAAATCGTTGTGGGGGGACATTATGTAAGAACAGAGAATAATCCTGAATTCTTTGGCGAGTATCATCGGAACCCTTTTATTATCCCGAAAAGTGAAGCTAAATTACTGCATTTTGAATTTAGAAATAAAGCAGATTTAATATATAAAAAATGGGAGAAATTAGCATTGTTTGAAGACGATTCAACTTCTGATGCCAGTTCTCCCTGGCTTGAACGAATTCGGACAATTAGGAAATACGTTAAAGATTACAAAGATAATATTGATGAAATTAACAAGAGGTGGTTTTCTGAACACAGAACATTTTGGGGGACAATTATACCTGAAGATAGAATAGTTTACGATACCGCACTGTCTATTTGGTATAGAAAATATTTTAGGAGAAAAATAGAAAGTGGGAAAATCAAATCAGTTTGCTTGGTTCGAAGCGGAAACTTAGGTGATGTAATAATGACTGAACCGGTTGCACAATTTTTATTAAAATATGTGGCTAAAGTTTGTTTAGCCACAGAGATAGAAAGTATTGGGTCAATATTCAGCACTTATGATAAAGTGTATAAATATAGCCAAATTAATTCTGGCGAAATTGATTGCGATATAATAATAAAGCTGGTTCATGAACTTAGCGATAATCAAAAAACATACATTCAAGGATACATGGAATCAATCGGCTTTGGCGAGATAAAGATTAAAGATATTCCAGTGCTAAAGAATGACTGGGATAACGTTGTTGATGATGAATATATTCTTATCGCCCCTTTTACGAGTCGGTGGGAGGAGAAAAAGAGAAATTGGGGATATAAAAAATTCACCAAACTATCAAAATTATTAGAGGCAAAATACAACACTAAATGCATAGTACTCGAAAAATATTATACATTTAATGAAATGATGTCGCTCATTAAACACTGTAAATTCTTTATCGGAAACGACTCTGGTCCCGCAATAATTGCACAAAGTTTTAAAAAGAAAGCGTTTATCATTTTCGGAGCAACTCGCCCTGACTACATGCACATGTCTGAGCATGCTGTGCCTATTTATGATAGAAACAGGCATAGGCTTTGCAGGCATACATTGAGAAAAGAGGAGTTAGACTGTTGCGAGGAATTTTGTATGGAAAAGATAAGCGTTGACAAAGTTTTTGGTCAAATCAAATTACATATATGAATGCATTAAAATTAAAAATCAAATTAGATTTTATCACTGGCCTAAAAAAAGTCGTTTTAAAAGAAATAAGCCAATTTACCGATGTCCGCATTGTTCAGGAAGAAGAAGATTCTGTTTACTTGGATTTTACACAAAACATTGCTAAAATTGCAGGATTAAGAAGTGTTTTACGAGCCTATATTATAGCGCAGAATCCGAGATATACACCACGTTATATTTCAAAGCACAAATCGATATTAGACAGTCTTGTTGCCATGGTTGTTGAAGGCAAGAAGGGCGAATTTAAGACTTTTAAAATAATGTGTGCCGGATCAGATTCTCCAGAGGTGCGCAGTATTGCTAAATATATACAAAGAACGTACCGATTGACCGAAAAAAAAGAAGCTGATGCAAAAATATATATTATCAAATCTAACAAGATTTGGGAAGTTGGTGTTCAAATTACGCCAAGACCTTTATCTCTTAGAGATTATAAGGTGAGAAATATGAGTGGCGCGATGGATCCAACAATTGCGTACGCGGTGAATTCCTTATGCAAGTTAGAGAATGCAGATTCTTATTTAAATGTTTTTTGCGGAAGCGCAACGTTACTCATTGAAGCTGGTCAATGTTATCAAAATTTAAAGCAACTGATCGGTTTTGACAATAATAAAAAACATATTTCTTTAGCTATACAAAATATAAAAAAAGCTGGATTAATAAAAAGAATAGAATTGAAAGAAAAAGATATCTTTGACAATCCTGACCTAGGCAAATTTGATATTATTACATCTGATTTGCCGTTTGGTATGTCTATTTCAAAAAATGAAGATTTGGAAATCCTTTACCAATGTTTTGTTGGATACTGTCAAGAAACATTAAACTATGGAGGCAGATTAGTTGTTTACACGAGCGAGCATGAAATATTCAAAAGAATTATTTCTGAATCAAGATTTAAGATTATAAAAACATTAGACTTAAAATTTATAACATCTGTAGGTGCGTATCTTCGTCCGAAAATCTTCGTATGTAGATTAAAACAGGGTTCTGCGTAAAAGTCATCTAATTATGAAGGAGTTTGATTTAGAAAAATACTTGAGTAAATATAAAAATACCAGTGTTGATTTCTTTCGGTTCCCCGGTAATTATGGCGATTCCCTCATTTGGTATGGGACAAAAATATTGTTGTCATCACTTAATATTTCAGAGCACTGTATAGACATTTCTTCTTCAAAACACAATGATGTTTTATTCATAGACGGCGGTGGAAATTTTGTTGACTACTATTCTGATGTTAGAGATTTTTTAATAAAGAAACCCGCCTTGTATAATGAAATCGTTATTCTTCCACATACAATATTTGGAGAAGCTCAAATTAAAATTTTGAATAATATTTCAAGCAATTTAACAGTCTTTTGCCGTGAAAAAGTTTCTGCAAAATTTTTAGAAGATAAGCTCACTCATGGCAAGATATACTTATGGCACGATTGCGCATTTTACAATAAATTCTCTCCAGTATCTTCGGGAAAGGGTGCTCTCAATGTCTTCCGATCAGATAAGGAATCGATATTGCACACATTGCCAGAATCGAATAATGATATATCTTATAATGGATATGCCACAAAATCCCTTAGCGGATTGATTGATATATTGCAAAAGTACGAGCAAATAAATACTGATAGGTTACATGTAGCCATAGGTGCTACATTACTTGGGAAACAAGTCAGGTTGTTTCCGAATTCATATTATAAGAATAAAGCAGTTTTTGATTATTCTCTTAAAAGATTTCCCAATGTAAGTTTATTGAAAAATTTGATAACTAATAAATATGCTGAATTTTAAAACAATATCCAAAATCTTTTTTGCGTTCCTCGATGATATGTCAATTACTCCCAAATCTAAGAAAGGAATAAACTACCTTATAAGGTTAAATATCGAAACAAATCGAAAATTGTGGAACCTTGAAGATTTAGTGAGGATGGCTGAACTTAGCCCAGAGCATATAGCTGTGACCAAACAGGAAATAGATAGAAATAATCAAATCAGAAATGATTCAATAAGGAAAATCGATATTGAAATTTCAGATCAAATAGGTGCCTCATCTGGCCATCAAGGAAGATTCTATAGTGAAAGCCCGGGGATGACTATAGACAGACTTGCAATTCTATTCATTAAACTATCGGTTATTCATGACTTATTGTTAGTGATTAAAGAAAAGGATCTGCAAAGAGAGTATAAAGAAAAAGAAAACATAATTTCAAAGCAGATAGATCATATTGGTATTTTTTTAGATTCCTATTTTACCAGACTTGTACGCAAAGAAGTCTTTTTTGAAATACAGCAGCCTGTTAAGATCTATAACGATAAGAGAATTAAGAAATATATCAAATTGTTACAAAAATTCTAAAATTTATGAAAATACTTTTGACAGGCAGTAGTGGCACAGTTGGTACTCACTTATGTGAACGATTATTGCAGGAAGGACACGAAGTAATTGGTGTCGACTGGAAGTTAAACAAGTGGAATAAAGAAGTTGATGCGATTACCATCAATATTGACTTACGTGACAAGTCTCGTGTTTTATCCATGCTCCCTAAAGATGTTGACATTATTATTCATTTTGCCGCGAACGCTCGGGTTCATGATTTGGTAATTAATCCTTTTCTTGCGCGAGACAATTTTGAAATCCTTTTTAATGTGCTTGAATATGCAAGAGAGAACGGTATTAGAAGATTCATGTTTGCTTCCTCACGGGAAGTGTATGGCAATACTGACCATATTATTCATTCTGAGGATGAGGCTCTAACAAAGAACTGTGAAAGTCCCTATACTGCGTCAAAAATCGGTGGAGAAGCCATCGTGCACTCATATCAGCAATGTTACGGTATCGACTTCTGTATCTTTAGATACTCAAATGTATATGGAATGTATGATGAGAGTAACCGTATTATTCCTTTATTCATCAGATATTGCAGAGCAAATAAAGATTTAACAGTTTTTGGAGAAGATAAGCTTCTTGATTTTACCTATATTACCGATGCTGTTGATGGCACTATATTACTTCTCAATAAATTTGATGCCGTTAAAAATGAAGTTTACAATTTGGCTACGGGAGAGGGTACCTCTTTACTTGGATTAGCAGAGTTCATCAAGACAGAAATAAATTCAGACAATCAGATTCATGTTAAGTCACCAAGAACCGGAGAAGTGATAAAATATATTGCTGATATTTCAAAAATAAAATTGGTAATTGAATACGCACCGAAAGTTCTTATCCGAGAGGGAGTGAAGCGATCATTAGAGTGGTATCAGAATAATGTTTTATAAATTTACTTGGGCATTTTCGTTTTCTTTAGAATTCTTATAGAGTTTGCGGATAATAATTCTCCGTAATTTATTTATTAGTGTTGTCTTTATTCTGAGAGTAAGTTAAAATAGAGCAATATGGAGACAAAGTATTATTCTGTTTCTGCAAAAAAGGTATTTAAAATACTAAACTCAGATTCTGAAAAAAGACTTAGCAGAGAGGAAGTGAGAAAGAGAAGGAAAGAACATGGCTCTAAGTAATAAGTTCTAACTTTTTCTAATAAGCGCCACACTTTTGGATATCTCAAAGTTTCTGCCTTGCCGCGTTCTTCAAAAATTACCAAAGAACCGGAAAAATATCGGCTCGGAAAACCACATTTTATAAAAGGATTTTTTTTATAATAATTAAAAGTATATAACTATACCATTTACAAAATGCCCAAAATGCAGAGAGGAATACGATCCCTTTTATATTTCCCATGAGTCTAAAAAAGGATTAGATAAAAATAAAGAAAAGGAAAAAGAAAGATGAAATTTAAAGAAAGAGGAAGATTTAAGAAAAAGATTTTTCTAAATGAGATTCGCTTATGAAAATAGGAATCATAGGCAGCATGCAATATGTTGAAAAGATGATTGAAGTTCGTGAGAAGCTTATTAAGCTTGGACATGATGCTTTTGTAACTGATCTTCATAAATCGTTAGTTGGCAAGACTGATGAAGAAAAAGAAAGGATTAAACTTTATCAGAAAAACAACATGGATGCTATAAGAGTGTTTTGGAATTCCATGCAGGGTTCTGATGCAGTACTTGTTTTGAATTATGACAAGAATGGAATTAAAAATTATATTGGCGGAAACACTTTAATGGAAATTGGTTTTGCTCACGTCTTAAATCAAAAAATCTTTTTGATGAATCCAATTCCAGAAATTTCTTATTACAAATCAGAGATAGAAGCAATGAAGCCAATTGTTATTAATGAAGATGTGTCATTGATTGAATAAAAGTTATCCACAGGATGGCTTCTTTAATTTTTGTTATTGTTGTATAATTCTTTAAAGGTCGACTAATTAATAGATAATATATATATGATTAGTACTTGGTCTGAAATTACTTTACAAGAGTTTCAAAATCTTTGGCAGGGATTCTTGGGATTTATCCCAAGCCTATTAGCTGCCATCATCGTATTTGTTATCGGTTGGTTTATTGCTTGTGGAATTGGTCGATTAATAGCAGAGATTTTAATTAGATTGAAATTTAACAGTCTTTTTAAAAGTACAGGCTGGAAAGAGTCGTTAGAAAAAGCAGAATTCAAAGTTGATCCAGCAGGATTTATCGGAGCAATTTGCAAATGGGTTGTAGCAGTTGTATTTTTGCTTGCTTCGGTAGAAATATTGGGATTATCTCAATTTGCCGGCTTTTTAGAAAATATAATCGCCTGGCTTCCAAATCTAATTGTAGCAGCTATTATTTTTATAGTATCTGTAATTATTGCTGACTTTCTGGAGAAGATCGTAAAAGCCTGGGTTAAGAAAATGGGGATAGAACAGGTTAAACTGATTGGCGCAATTGTTCGCTGGGCAGTATATGTTTTTGCTGCTTTGGCTATTCTACTCCAATTAGGAATTACCTCGACTATTATAACAAGTATTGTATATGGGATAATCGGAACATTAACACTTGCTCTTGGTCTGTCTTTCGGCTTAGGTGGAAGGGAGGCAGCAAAGAAAGCGATTGATGCAATAGAAGATAAGATTTCCGAGAGATCTAAATAATTACTAGATTCATCAAAAAGCCTCTTGACAGGGCTTTTTGATTTGATATAATAATTATCGTATGAGTAAAGTAAAATCAGATTTAGACAAAAGAGGCGGATAATTTCTGAGGCTTTATATTGTCTTGGAAATCGCTTCTGAAAGCGGTTTTTTATTTCCGAAGGGAAAGATCATTGAAAACTCAATAATGATTATTAATTGCTAGCTAAAGTATTGCATTAAGGCGGATGGAGAATGCCTTGGGAGATCACGGCGATGAAGGACGTGGCGTGCCTGCGATAAGCCTC
>Ga0268285_1000889_pt1 | contig 15627 bp, 18 predicted proteins | sample saktaG_2_FD_190144 | JGI IMG/M metagenome (GOLD analysis project Ga0268285, IMG submission 190144) | Saline water microbial communities from Sakinaw Lake, British Columbia, Canada - sak_2013_06_06_120m | ecosystem: Environmental > Aquatic > Non-marine Saline and Alkaline > Saline ... | reverse complement strand
AGGAAAATAAAGCACAGCACACCTGCCGAAAGGAACAATTCCACGACAAACAAGCTTTTCCGCTGCCCGTGTTTTGAAAGATAAGCCCCCCCTAGACCTCCGAAGGATACTACTACTCCCACATCCGCCATAAACTTCCAGAAGCCGGGTGAAATATTAGCGATCCATTCGATGATGAAGTTTCCCTTCGTAGTCTTAAACAAGAATACTATGAAATGCCTTTGAACCTTGAGTTTCGTGAGAATCCACGTACCTAAAATAAAGATTGCGAGATAAAATCTAAAATCCATGTCAGTCCTTCTTCCTCCTCACAACAACAATATCCCCTAAAGTCACGTTTCCGTCCGAACCCTCACCCTCAAACTTCACACCCCCTGCCGCCCCCTCCTCAAAGAGACTCACATTCAACTTCCGCTCAATCTTCCTTGCGACAACAGGCGAAGGAATCATCCTTCCCGACTCAATCCTATGCACAAGTGATACCGGCTCTGCAATCAGCTTTGCCAAATCCTCCTGCTTCAACTTCAAATTCTCCCTCGCCCTCCTAATCCTCTCAGAGCAATCATCTATTAACTCGCGTTTCCCTGAAGCCTCAAACACGTCATCAGGCTTCGGCTTCTGCCGGACCACAGGCTTTACAGGCCTCTTTTCCTTCTGAACCCTCTCAACAACCCTACCCAACTTCGCGCAATCAGGACAAGCACCAACATTCGAGCCCTCAACAATCACGCGAAAAGACTCCCTGCACAATCTCCCGCACAACTCACACTGCATGATACTCGAATAAGAAAAAGGAAAAAGAACTTAAATACGAAAGAAAAAGGTTTGGAGCTTACGGGATTTTTTTTTGGTTGTTAGTTGGGCGGGCGAGGGGTCTCTTAGCCTGGGCTCAATTCCCGGCTTAGATCAAATTCGTCTGAAAATACCATCATGTCTTTCGGCGGTAATCGTAGCGTGACGCCGTCACCCTTTTTGAGGTAGTCGTGTTTGGCGGTCCTCACCCTAAGCTTTAGCTCGTTTGCTTGTATGGCGTACTCCGTCGTGTAACCCAAAAAATTCACGTCCATTACAACGGCGTTGAAAGACGCCGGATTCTTGTCGTTTAAGACGGCTTTTTCGGGGCGGATGGCCAGGATCACGTTTCGGGAGGGGGGTTTTTCAGGTAACCTAAACCGTATCCCGGAGGCTTCCGCTTCGGCTTGGCCGGTGACGGTGGCTTCGATGAAGTTGCTGTCGCCGAGAAAATAGGCGACATACGGGCTTGAGGGATTCAAGTACACGTCTCGGGGAGGGCCCGACTGCACAACCTTTCCGGAGCGCATCACAATAATCTTGTCTGAACTGCTTAACGCCGTCTCCTGGTTGTGGGACACGTGGATGACCGTCAAGCCCAGTCTCTTGGAGCTCTTCTGTATTTCATAGCGAAGCATTACCGCAGCCTTCTCATCCAGCGCGCTTAACGGCTCGTCGAGTAGTAGAAGGCGGGAGCCTGTGGCGAGGGCGCGGGCTAGGGCGACACGCTGTTGCATCCCGCCAGAAAGGTGGATCGGGTAATAGCCGGAAAACTGCAGTAGTTTGACGAGCTTAAGCAGTTCTGACGACTTCGAACCGATGTCCGCTTTTTTAACAGCCCGCACAAACAACCCGTATTCTACGTTCTCCCCCACCGTAAGGTGCGGGAACAGCTCGTAGGATTGGAAGAGGAATCCGATGTTCCGATCTTCGGGCAAAAGGCCGGTTACTGGCTTTCCATCGAAAAGAATCTCTCCTTGCGTGGGTTTTTCAAGCCCAGCCAGCATCCTCAAGACCGTTGATTTACCGCACCCTGACGGCCCGACGATGCTCACGTATTCCCCGTCGCCGACGGTAAAGTTGACGCGGTTGACTGCCGTGACCTTCTCGAAACGCTTCACCAGGTTTATCGTCTGTATCTTCGGCATTACATTTCGACCTCGGGCTTATCCTTAAATGCTAAGATGTCTTTCGGGGGCAATTGCAAGCTCACCAAGTCCCCAATCTTTCTATGCGTATGCTTCGCAGTCTTAACTGTAACTATTTGTCCGCCAACATCCACTTCAAACCGGTCTAAGCTACCAAGAAAGTTTGCGTTCACAACCCTGCCTTGAAGGGTGTTTACCCCTCTCTTATCGAACTCTATCTTTTCCGACCTAATAGCCAAGACTGCGTGACTACCCTCTAAACGAACCTCAGTCTCAATTGTCTTCCCGTTGAAGCGGGCGGCGTGTTCCCCGCACACTTCAGCTTCCAAGAAGTTTGTCTCGCCGAGAAAGTACGCCACAAAAGGGTCGCACGGTTTCGTGTACACGTCAAACTCTTTTCCAGCTTGCACCACGCGCCCGTACTTCATGACGACGATGTTTTCGGCAACCTCCATCGCCTCCTCCTGATCCGGGGTAACGTGAACCACCGTCAAACCCAGTTTTTTCGCGATCCCAACAAGCTCTGAACGAAGCCTCGCATTCAAAAGGGCGTCGAGCGCGGTCAAGGGTTCGTCGAGCAGCAGAATCTTCGACTGTCTCGCCAAAGCTCTTGCGAGCGCAACCCTCTGTTTCATGCCGCCTGAAAGCTGGTTTGGGAATGCGTCAGCCCAATCGAGCAATCCCACCAAATCCAGCATTTCATCCACGGTCTGACGGACGAGATCTTCGTCAGTCTTTTGCAGCCTTATGCTGTAAGATACGTTGTCTCTCACCGTCATGTGGGGGAAGAGCGCGTAATTCTGGAAGAAAAAGCCGACACCCCTTTTTTCAGGGGGCATGTCTGTCACGTCAACTCCGTTGATAATGACCCTTCCCTTAACGGGCGAGATTATTCCCGCGATGACTTTGAGCAGCGTCGTCTTGCCGCTGCCTGACGGCCCCAACACGACCGTGTACAAACCGTCTTCTATCGTAAGGTTTAAGTCCTTTACTTCCACAACACCCTCAACGGCGGAAAGGTCAACTAAATTTATCTGGGGCATTACTCTTCACCATGACTTCTCTTTATCATTACGAGGAAGATAAACGACAGCGCAAACAACAGTATGCACGCCAGGATAGCTTCTTCCCCGACTTGACCCCCCTCAAACAGCTCAACGAGCACGACGGTAATGGTCTTAATGTTCCTTGAAACAGACATCGTCGCCCCGGTCTCGGAGAGACTCCTCATAAACGTCATGATCACTCCCGCAATGATCGCTGGTTTAATCAGCGGGAAAGTTATCGTCTTAAAACTCTTATACGGCGTAGCCCCGAGCGTTCTCGCCGCTTCGACCAGCTCTTCATTCACACCCGTTAGCGCAGCGCTCACGGGCCTTACCATGAACGGAAATGAAAAGCTTATGTGGGCGAGCACGAGGACTAGAAGCTCGTTCACCTCAAAGTTACCCCAAAAAAGGGCGAGTGAAAGCCCCAGTGCACTGGTGGGTACGAGAAGAATCACGTCGTTTAACGTATCGAACACGTGCCCTAACCTGAATTTGTTCTTGGAGATGATGACTCCCATCGGTATTGCGAACACCAAATTCACGATTGTCGCAATCGCCGCCACGAAAAAGGATATCACGACACCCTTAAGTATCAGTCCGTTGTGGATTAATGCAGTGAACGCCGACGCATTCACGACACCAATATTCGCCAAGACTATGAACGCCGTAGGCAGTAAAATGAAGCCGGCAACGAAGAAAAACACTCCAGCATCCCGCACCCCGATGAATCTCGCGCTCAAGAATTTCTCCGTTCCCGGATACACGTGAAACAACGGAACCCTCGTCTTAATCGAAGCGAACCGGGCAATCACAAGCAGCGCCGCCGCCGCCAAGATCAACACGATACTAACTGCTGCGGCATCTGAAACACTTCCCGCATTCTTGTATTCCACGACAATGACGGGAGCAGTCTTAACAACGCCCGCAACCATCATCGTCGCACCCGTCTCGCTCAAGCTTCTCGTAAACGCGAGAATGCAGCCGGATATGACGCTCTTTTTTACGAGCGGGAGTGAGATAGTCCGATACATGGTCAAAGCCGACGCCCCCAATGTCCTCGCAGCCTCCTCATGGATGCGGGAGACTTGTAGTAATCCGGCCTGTATGGAGCGTACGAGGTAGGGGAACGTGAAGACGACGTGCAGGAGGATTATCATCCAATAGCCTTTGGAAAACAGATGAACTGAGGGGCCGAACAAGCTGGCAGCCCACTCACCACCCCAAAACATGTAGACTGAAATGCCGAGAATCGACGTGGGAACGACAAGCGGCATGTCGACGAGCGTGTCGACGAGAAGCCTGTGCCTAAACTTTTTCCGGGCCAGAATCCACGAAAGCGGAAGCGCAAACAAAACGTCTAATGCAACCACAGTCAACGCAATCTTAAAAGAATTCACAACCGCCCCTAGAGAATCCGAAGATAAACTAAAATCCCCCCCAAAAATGTAGGAGAGAATATAAACTGGAGGGAAAAACACAATAAAAAGAAAAAACAAGATTACGAAACCATACAACAACTTCGACGAAAAACCAAACGCCATCAAACAATATATTACAATAACAAAAGAAAAAAAAGAAGGCATAAGAAACTAAAGGTAAGGAAACTCCCTTTTCCTTTACCAAAGACTTAGTCGATAGCCAGATTTTCTGAAAATTTTCGATAATATTTATGTGCTATCTTAAGTTATTATCAGGTGGTTGAATTGCCCGCTAAAGAACAGGCTAAAGAGAAGGGTTTTCCCTCTGAAGATTTTGTCAAAGAATCCATTAAAAAATATTTTAAAAAACAAGGATTCAACGAATTTCACACAATCAAATACCTAGATTTACAACTTAGAAAGGGGAACCAGGAGTGGAGAATTGAATGCAAAGGAGAGACTGCCAACGTTACTGTAGATTTCAACACTCTTCTAGGCCAGATTATTAAGAGACTGGATTATCCTAAGATATTCTATGGCATAGGATTACCTTATACTTCTAAATATGCCAATCAAATTGCTACCATTCCGCAGTATGCAAGGAAAATACTACCCTTAAAAATCTTTTTGGTTTCTGAAAAGGGGAAAGTCATGGAAGAAACTTTAATGGAGAGAAATTAAGATAATCTGTTGGTTATCTCCACTGTTTGACTCGAAATCAGACTTTAACTAAATACTTTAACTTTTATAATCTTTAGACACCTAATAATATCTCAGAGGTAAGAATTAGTTGTTGGAAGATGGCAAAACCTATTGAATCTACACCCTCTCTCAAGGGTAAAGATGCTGAACGATTCCTAAAGGAAAAAGAGCGAATGGAGAATCTTACTCCAGAATCCCGGGAATATAAGAAGTTGGTCAACTTTGGAAAGGAGTGTCTGAATAAATACAAAGAAAAACCTTTTTTTAGTCTTTAGATTTTTTTAATATTATTAAATCAAAATAAACTGGGGGATAATCTCTTTCTTTCTCTTCTTTTTCACTTAATAGGTGTTTGAATCCTATTTTATCATAAAAGCCTATACTCTCTCTTTTTGCATCTGCTGTTACGTATCTGCAACCAATCCTATCTGAGAGTTCTAGGGCTCCTCCAAACACCCACTCAATGATATGTGTACCAAAACCATATTTTCGTTGATGGCTCTTACAAACAGCTAAACGTGCAATTTTGAGTGCAGGTAATGTTGAGTATCCAATTCCTTCTTCGAGTAGTTGTTCCTTCTCTTGGTGTTCATCTTCGAATGTGATTGAATCCATTGCTAAGGTGCAATATGCTTCGAATTTTCCATCATAGAAGAAGAGATAAGTAATATTTGCTAAGGAATATTGTTGATTTAATGCGTCATCAATTATGAAAGAATTAAGGTCGGGAGTGCCACAATCAAAGTCACCAATAGATTTAATGTTTTCATCTGAAAGTATTTGTACCTCAATATCATTAAAATCAATGGATTTCATTATCAAATATTGCAGTATTTATTCTATACCTTAATATTAACAAATGTCTGTTTTCCGATTAATCCTTTCGTCTTCTTCCACATGCGGTAGACCAAAATGAACTATTTTTATTGAGAATACAATAGCTGATTGAATGGACAAAAAGAACAAATATTTCATAGAAGCACTTAATACACAAGGTTATATATTCCAAGAAAAGTGTTCTACGTTATTAAAAGAGGCTAGGAAGAAAGGAGATATTGACTGGAGTGTTTATGTTGAGGAGTATCCAACATCATTTTATGGCCAGGATACACGAGTAGACTTAATCCTTGAAAAGGGATACTATGACACACATAAAAAGAATGGTAGATTCCTGATTGTAGAATGCAAGAAACCAGATCCTCGTTATTCCTCTTGGGTATTCACTCAATGTCGAGAAATTAATGAAAACTTAAAGGCAATACAAGTTGAAATCAGATCAATAACCTCTGGAGAGGAGAACTTGCCAGTGGTTAAATCGTATGAATATGACTTGTATAATTTTCTCAAGGATTCTTACTTTGCTTCATATGGAATTGAAGTCTCATATGATTATAAAGCGGAGAAAAATAATGTTGATAAAAATCGAAAACAGACTAAAACAGAAACAATATATAATGCATGTTCTCAAGTTTTCAAAGGCCAAAATGGATTTGTTTTTGAGGAGATAACTAAGAAGATTACACACGCAGAACTTTGTGATTTTGTGTATCTACCAGCGATTTTTACTACTGCAAAATTATTTGCTGCTTTATATGATATCAAAGATGTTGACATAATATCAGGAAGAATAAATAAAGCAGAAGTAGTAGAAGTTCCTTGGATAATACTTGACTGGGGACTTACCCACCCCCTAGAGTTTGAAATGGAAGATTATAACAAAGAAACAAAATCAGTTTTTAGATATGATAGTCAGGAGTTACATGAAAAAATAAAAAGAAAACCAATATTCATTGTAAATTCTGAACACATAATACACTTCCTTCAAAAGTTAAAATTTCAATAACTCAAATCATTTTTTTCCCATATTCCTTCCAAGCCTCAAAGAATTGCATAAACTCTGTGAAGTCATCGTCCATTTCAGCCTCCTTATGATTCCATGTCCGACTCATCGCCTCCTCTTTGTCGTTATCGACGAGATTGATGTAGTTCAAAGTCGTATTGAAGCTCTTGTGCCTTGCTAACTCCTTCGTAACGACAGGGTTCTTTGTCTCTCGGTATACTTTTGTTATGTAGCTGTGTCGTAGGCTGTGGGTCGAGAATCGATACAATGGCTTCTTATCCCATTTCTGCCTTCCCGTTCCCTCACTCCAAGCGTAGATGTCCATAAAACCTGCCTTCTCCCTATACTTCTCGAACTTGTTCCTCATACAATACTTGCTCATGTGCCCGTTTTTCCCGTAGATTAGGTATCCCTGATTACGCTCAACTTCCTGTCTATATTCACGCAGATACTCCTTCAATATGGGCACTATGGGGTTGTCTTTGAGCGGTAGTGAGTCCACTCGGTCAGTCTTAGGGGCATACACTCGAAACCATTCTAGTTCAAGGTTAAAGTCCTGTATCCTGACCTTCACACCCTCGCTAATCCGAAGTCCCAGGTAGTACATAAGCTGAAAGCAGAGCTTATGCCGGGGGTTGGGTATCACGTCAAAGAACTGTTGGATTTCCTCGTCATTTAGGCTTCTGTCAAGTCCATGAGACCACTGGTTTTTCGGCTTCTTCTTGTACTTGGGACGGTTATTATAACTCTTTTTACTGGGTTCAATTACAGTTCTGTTTCCACTATAATTAGTACTGTGACTCGCAGAAAGAGTCACTCCGGGAGGCCTTTCAGTCTCCCGAAATTTGGGGTGAAGCCCTTTTTTAAAGGGCTCGTTGGGGTCGGAGGGATTTGAACCCCCATCAGCAGGTCACTCCGGTTTTTACGACATCTTTGATTCGTCGCTGACCTTTTTCTTGTCGTCACTGGGCTTTTAGGCCCTCTGCGCTCCAAGCAGTAGTGTGTTTCATTCTCCCTTTTCTTTTTGGGGATGAAACACCTTTTTCTTTTCGGGAAAAGAAAAAGGGGTTCCGCTGGAGCCCGCCAGGATGCCGAGTTACCCCACGACCCCGTCGTGGTTTTCTTTTTTTTTTTGTTGTTCTGGGTCATCGAGCAACCTTTTTTGTGGTTGTGATGATGGCCTTTTTGTCGTCGGCTAACTCCGACGCGGAGCTACATCACGACTCCGTCGTGGTTTGGGTTGAATTTATGGGGTTTTGTTTTTTAAATAGGGTTTTTTTCCGGTGTTTTAGTGTTGTCTTGGGTGTGGGCTGCTTGTTATGGGGTGTTGATTTTGCCCCATCTTAGGGTGACTTGTTTGGCGAGTTCTGTATTTCCCATTTTTTCTGTCGCGATTTTTATTGATGTTTGAAAGCTTTCTCGTGCGGAATCTGGGTCACCCGCTTTTGTGAAGCTTTCTCCGGCGCGGGCTGCCATTTCGACGGCTGGGGGATAGTCTTGTAGGTCTTGGTCGAGGGTTTGTGATGCTGACCTGTAGCTTTCTCCTGATTCATTGTGTATTCCACCTTTTTGATAGGCTTCTCCCGCCTTAATGTGGAATTTAGCTGCTTTTTCTGAATCCCCGAATCTTCGGGCATTTACTGTTGCACAAATACTGTATTCCTTACCCGCTTTCTCAAATTCGTTTGCCCTTAAGTAGCTTTGGGCTGCTTTTTCTGAGTATTTAATTTGGCCTGCAAAATCTTCCAACCTGTCGCAGTTTATTGAGGCGCGTTTATACTGTTCTCCTGCAAGCCAGGGGTTTCCAGACTTCTGGTATTCTTTCGCCGCCCTATCGTTTAGTCGAATTGCCCTTTTATAATCACCCTTGCGAGCAGCCTGATCCGCGCCATTACTATAACTATCAGCCTTATCTGACCTGGTGCTCCCATCCCTTAAAGTAGCATTTTTTCTACTATGACCATGTTTCCTGCGGGGCATTTTTTATTGATTCTCCAAATCTTTTTTTGGGGTTTGTTCGACGGTTAGTCTAAGTACTGCGGACGAGACTGGCACAACCTGCGTCCGGCAGAGCACGTAGTTTACTATAGGGCGGCCTAGTAATTAAGTTTGGATTGGGGAGCTTTCTTCATCGAGCATAATGTTTTCCCTCCGAGTTCTCTTTCTTTGGTGTTTTGTTTTTTTTTTATCCCTTTTTTTTCTTTTAATTTACCTATTTATATTTTATCATGGAGAAGTTTGGTGTTCGAGGCGGCGGGGGGAAGGGACCGTTCTTTAAGTATTTGGGTGGTCCTGTTTCAGCTTTTTTTGTTGATATGCAGTTAGGCGGTCTTGAACCAGTTAGTCAACACTTGGAGGATTCTGAGAAGTTTTCCACCTATGTAGTCCCTATCTTAGAAAATAATGGACTTCGCCTTGAAGATTTTAGGACCGTGGTTCTTGCGGGGACTGGCATGCACGCTCCCGAGGTTGAGGAAATCTTTGATTATTGCCCTAATCTTGAAGACTTATGGTTGGTCGAGCCTTCGAACCTGATGGTGGAAAATCATTTAAAGCCGGTTCTCGGGGGTCTTCCTCCCGAGCAGCAGGGTTTGTGTACGTTGTATGAGTCGAGAATTCAGGATGCTTCTGAAATCCCGGACGGTTCTGTCGACTTTTTTTATGCGGCTCACGTCTTCGGAAAAGAGATTATTCCTTCCGGGGAGAGGTTAGCCTCTGGTCGAAGCGTTGAACGAATGCTCGCACCCGACGGAGTGTTTGTTGAGGTTATGTCCCCGGATGACGACTTTAACCGAATCTTTTTCGGTGGCGGGATGAAGCAGTTGGGTCGGAATAGCTTGGGCGGAGGTTCCGGGGACTTGCGTTGCCCGTTAAGCCTTAAGATTTTTATGAAGAGGGGGTAGGCTTTTTCACATCCCTGTAAGCGCTTTAATCTTCCGTCTCCCTATCTCTCGGACGAGTTCTGGATCGCGTAGCATTTGGGTTGCGATTTTTTCCGCTGCCTGAAATGATTTTTCAGCGTCTTCGGGCATGTGGGCTTTTATGAAGCATTCTCCCGCGCTTGTTGCATTCTCGACAGCTTTCGGATATTCTTTGAGTTCCATTCCGTAGGCTATGGAGGCGACTCGGTAGCAGTTTCCAGCTTCTGCATAGTCTCCACACTCTGTGAAGCATTCCCCCGCCTTAACGTTGAATCGCGCGCCCGATGCGAGCGCCTTATTCGGGTCCTCTAGTTTCGTTTTTGAGAGTGTTGCGCAGACCTTGTATTCAACTGCCGCCTCCTTTGGCATTCTCGCTCTCATATAGTTATCCGCGGATTTCCCGGCATATGTTAACTGCCTTTCAACGTCGCCCAGCATTTTCCCGCACGTCACGGAAGCGTGATGGAATCTTTGGGCGGCGTGAAGGTGCTCGCCCCCCTTGACGTATATTATTGCGGCTTGATCGTTCAACCCTACAGACCCCTCAAAATCCCCGTCAACGTAAGCTTTACCCGCCTCCCTGCTCTTTTGATCGGCCTTCTGCGCTCGCGAACTCCGCTTTATCCCCTCCGGGCTTTTACGGTATCTCTTCTTGTGCATTCTCAACACGCTCCTATTCTCCTCTCCTTTATCCTGGCTGCAAGCTCTGCGTCTTGTAACTGTTCCGCCGCTATGGCCTGCGCTCGTCCGAAAGAGGATTCCGCGTCTTGTACCAAACCCGCCTTCATGAGGCATTCGCCTGCGCGGGTTGCGTATTCAACCGCCTGAGGCAGATCATCAAGCCTTCTCTCATAATGCATGGAGGCTGCTCGAAAGGCGTTGCCGGCACGGTCTGGGTCTTCCGCCTTCTCGAAGGCTTCACCCGCCTTAACCCAGTATTGCGCAGAATCAGTTATGGATCCTCTCGACTCCGGGAGATTGCTCGCGCAGACCCGCGACGCAACCTCGTATTCCTTGCCGGAAACATCGTACATGCCGGCTTTCGCGAAAGCTTGGGCTGCTTTCACGCAGAATTGAATCTTCCCTTCAAAGTCTTTAAGGTGTGCGCCGCACACTATTGCAGCACGCTGGTAGCATTGGCCTTCCCTCTCATTGGCCCCCTCTTTCCTGCACTTCCTCGCAGCCTGCTCGTTCAGTCGGACGGCCTCTTGAAAGTCACCCGTTTCATAAGCCTCATTTGCTTGTTGGGCTAAATCATCCCCCCGTCTAGACCGCCCACTCCCCTTATTGCGTCGTGGTCTTTCCGGGGATTTTTTATGTTTCTGTCTCCAGCTAGGCATTATCCTTCAAATATACTTTAGGGATTTTCTTGAATAAATCAACGGGTTTTTAGAACATGTGGTCGAAGGCGACTATTTCCCGGAATTCCTGGTAGCGTTCTTCTATGTCTTGTTGGGTGACTTTTTTGATTCCGTCTACCGTGAAGTCGCTTACCATGAAGCTTGCAATCAGCGAGCCCATGATCAGGCTTTTTTTGATTTGCTTGTCGTTGAAGTCGCGGTGTTTGGCGAGGTGGCCGACGGTTGCGCCTGCGAAGCTGTCTCCCGCGCCGGTCGGGTCTACCACGTTTTCCGTGGGGTAGGCGGGGCCCGTAAAATACGTGTTCTTGCTGAAGTAGATTACGCCGTGCTCGCCTTTTTTTATGACGACTCGGTCGGTGTGTGTGTTTAGGAGGTTGCGTCCCGCCTTCACGAGGTTGGGTGTTTCGCAGAACTGGCGGGCTTCACCCTCGTTTATGATTATCATGTCGCACGCCTCGAACACTTTCGCGACCTTGTCGCGCTTGGACTCGATCCAATAGTTCATAGTGTCGCATATCGCGTACTCTGGCTTGACTTTTTTTATGACTTCGAGCTGCAGGTCGGGGTCCGTGTTTGCGAGGAAAAGGTAAGTGCAATCCTCGTACTCTTTCGGGATTTTGGGTTTGAAGTCCGCGAGAACATTCAACTCGGTCTTTTTGGTGTGGGCGACGTTCATGTCGTACTCGTATTCACCAGACCACCTGAAGGTTTTCCCGTCTGCGACCTCCACACCGGCAGTATCGACTCCCTTCCCCTTTAGAAATTCCAAATGCGTTGGCGGGAAGTCTTTTCCCACCACCCCGATTATCCCGCACTCGCTGAAAAATCTGGCTGCGAGCGAAAAGTAGACTGTCGAGCCGCCGAGAATGTTTTCGCGTTTTCCGAACGGCGTTTCGACTGAGTCCAAGGCGATGGTGCCGAGAGCGACGAGATTCATTGTTTCATCATGGTAAGTGTTAATTAAATATCCTGTTTTTCCCTTGCGGGACTGAATAATTGTTCTACTTTTTGGGTGTATTTAGTTAAATTTTCTCCCTAAAAAAATCAAGTCTTGTTTTTCTCTAATAATTCCCTAATACTTGTTGTTTGAGGTTCTTGCTTCATGGTTATTAAACAGCATAATACGGATGAAGGCTCTTTTCCGCTTGAGGTTCCAGATGGTTTTTCAGGTCTCCGCCCCTTTATCGAGGAGAAGCATCCTTTCGCTGAAAGCGTTGGTCGGGTTTTGAGGGGGGAGACGGCGCTTGGCGAGCGCATCCAGCCTCTTTTACATGATCTTTCCCAGCGTGCACTTAATGGGGGGTTAAACGCACTTGAACCTTCCGCCGAGTCCTTCACGGCAATATACGGGTTTTTACGCGACCGGGATTTGTCAGACATCGATTTGGGCAAAGATGACTTGCTGTTCTTGACTACTACGAATCTTGGGGACTTGCTGCGACGCCCTATCATAAATACTTGGGTGGCTGGCAGGCTTGATCGCGACATCCAGGTGGAGGAGGATCCGGGAAATCAGATCAAGGAGCTTCTTCTAAGGATTATCAAGTCTTCGGCGTGGTCCAAGTTCATAGACAGTCAGGGCGTTCTCGACCACATCCTTGAGCATCATGCTGAAGATAATGTCTTCGTTGATATGGCAGGCCTCGTAACTCAGGTGAGGGCGGCCATCGAATCTGGGGGGAATCTATCTGATTTAGCTTCTTCAAGTAATGATGCCATCCGCCAATGGGAGGAGAGGTATCTTTCTGGTTTGAGTCAATATGTTGATGCAGCGCCCAGCTCGGCTTTCTTGGTCGTGGACCACCGTGCCTTGGACGAATCCTTTAAACTCTCTCCTGCATTAGCCTCTGAAGTATTGGATAGGATGATGAAACTTACAGTCGATTACCGTAATGCTTACGGTGCGTTAATCGACGAGGAATATGAGCATCAGGGGCATCCTTTATTTAAGACCGAGCCAGGCCACGCATTCGGTCAATCTGCAACGCTTAACGGAATATACCAGTCGACCATCGCCGTCATGAAACGCAAGCAATCAGGAAGGACATTAAGCCTCAATAGGGAATTAAGCGTTCTCATCTGTGAGGATAATCCAGCCCACATGGGCATCTTCGCGGGAAGGGAAGAGGTGGAAAACTGGGTCATGTATTCGCCGCACCCCGAATGCCCGGACCCCGTCTTATACGGTCCGCAACCGAAGAACGTAGGGATGACAGAAGCCAATATTGAACACCTTAAACGAGAAGAAGAGACGGGGATAATCCGGGCTGCGGAAAGAGCGCAACAAGTCATAAAATTTAACGTAGAGCATGAAGGCAAGCCCCCGGACATCCTGGTCACCGACATCGAGCTTGACGGGAGTATGGACGGCCTCGAGCTTATCAGACATTTAAAAGAGAAGTACCCGGAGATGATAGTCTACTACAGCATGACAAGCAATTACCGCAGATACATGGATGAACTAGCTCAACGACTCAACACCTTCCTCGCAGACAAGACTGTAAGGCACGGCTGGGATAAAGACCACCTCTCACTCGAAGGATTTGTCGATCAGGTTAATGAAGACGTCCTATGATCTTGGTTGCATCGTCAAGGTGTTCGCGGGTCGCCTCAGCATCTTTTCGTTCGGACTTAATTCAAGGTATCCTTCAAAGGTAAGTTTTATTTGGCGGAATTTTTTTCTCCATTCTATTTTCCCCTCATTGGAGTGAATAATTGTTTTACTTGTTTCGAATACTCGGTTAAATCTTTTCCCCCTTCAAGCACCATACTGTCTTTGAGGATATCATCCCAAATGTGGGTGAGGGTTTCGAGTTTCCTTTTCGGGTGGCGTCCGGCCACGGTGACTGTCACCCAGTCTTCGTTTTCGATGCCGAGTGCGAGTATCTCCCCGTCATTGGTCGCGTCAACAGTCTCCCCGTAATCTTCATCAGTGATTGTGGTCTTTATCCCGTATTCATCTTGAAGTTCGTGTGCAAACAACGCAATCCTTCGCGACGAAATCCCATGAATGTTAGCTTCATTCTCGACTTGAATCTCCCTGGAAACCATCTGAACCCGCGCCAAACGCTTCTTCTTAGTAGTCATTTTCTGAACGGATTATTTTTCTCAAGTTCTACAAGGTCTGGGGGGTGCTCATCCAAACCCTGCTCGACTTGCTTTATAATTGTTGAGTATTCACTCCGACGCTCGGCTAGATGGTCGTTTTCCTCAGACAATTCCCTCGCCCCATAATACTGTATGTTTTCAGGTAGTTTAGTTTTGAATACATTAACTTCATTGCCCATCAATTTCGTGTAGGTTCCCCCCTCCGGGTAGGCGTCAGCGCTTATCTCATCATCGGCAGCATCACCCTGGATTACAACAAAGAAATGCCTAAGGGAATACGGGTCGTCCATAACAACTACTCTACAATCAACCCCAAGTTTTTGAAGCATTGCCTCTAAGGTGAAGTTGTGAGCTTGACAGGTTCCCATTCCAATTTCGTGTTCTTTATTGAATTCTCTAGCTAACCTTCCTACATTGACTAGCCACTCATATTTTTCCCGGGGGACACCGTTTACAGGTTCTTCTTCCGGGTGCGGGAGATTACCTTTCGTCGTCATTTCATGTTTTATATGGGTTTGTCTGCCTTAGCTCTTCGAGGTCGGGCGGGTCTTGCCTCACCACTCTTTCGATTTCATCGATTAACTGTTGGTATGTGCTCGGCCGGCCTCTCTCGTCTGGAAAGTCTTCTGAAAGCTTTTTTAGATGGTATTTGCCTTTTCCTATTTCAGAATCTGGGGTGCATACGATGATATCTCCCATAGGCCAAGTGTCCATCCTACCTGCGGTATACGCATCTAAAATGGCCTGGCCTTCGTCCACTACGGGAACAAAGTGGTCTGGAACTCCGTCGCTTCTTATATTCATCCAAACAGACGAGCCAACCCCCAATTCCCTTAAAAACGCTTGACCACAGAAGGCATGACCCTGGCACATGCCAGCCATCGGACTATCAATCTCAACCTTGTGGGAGCTAACATACTGTTGGACGACCTCCCCGACCCCCGTCAGCCACTCGTATTTTTCCCTGGGGACGCCATTCACAAGTTCTTCTTCAGGTGGCTGATGGCTTACTTTCGTCGCCATTTTTTTCTAGAGTTTGACGCGGTCGACGATGTAGTATGTTACGTCGCTTTCTTCGTCGACTATGGCGTAGATCATGTCTTTATTGACGTTTTTCGCAAGGCGTAGTGCCCGCGCCATTTCCGGGAAGCTGCAGTTGTATTCTTCAGCTACGACGTGGACTAGCTTGGTCGAGTGGCCGCGGCCGATGGATTGACCGCGCTCGTAGATTCGAAAGTCTGTTCCGAATTTCAGGCCCGTGCGGACTAGTAATCCGCGCCCTCGCATG
>Ga0268285_1000888_pt1 | contig 15639 bp, 10 predicted proteins | sample saktaG_2_FD_190144 | JGI IMG/M metagenome (GOLD analysis project Ga0268285, IMG submission 190144) | Saline water microbial communities from Sakinaw Lake, British Columbia, Canada - sak_2013_06_06_120m | ecosystem: Environmental > Aquatic > Non-marine Saline and Alkaline > Saline ... | reverse complement strand
TATGAAGTATGCTGTTTTAACTGCAAAGCACACCTCGGGACATTGCTTGTGGCCATCTAAATATACTGAATACACCATAAAAACGAGTTCTAATGATACAGATGTAGTTTATGAATATATGGCTGCTTGTTCTAAATACGGAATAGAACCGGGGATATATTATTGCTCGTGGGATAATCACCATTTGTTTGGTTCATTAACACCAAATTGTGAAAACGGAACATGGGAGACAGCATATGTAACTGAAGAATATTTGCAGTTTCAAGAAGCACAAATGAAGGAATTACTTAAAGAATATAAAGGAATAAAGGAATTTTGGTTAGACATTCCAATTTTCATTCCTCGTTCTGTTAGACAACGGTGGTATAATGAATTAACCTTAATTAATCCAGATATGATATATGTATCAAATAATGGTTTGAGCGATGGTTCTATTCTGTCTTTAAATAACACATGGACTACTGATGTAATAACTATCGAAAAGCATATGCCTTCAAGTACATATGACTATCAAAAAATAAGAGAAATTGAAGGGGGAAATTATTATTTGCCGGGCGAAGTATGCGAAACTATTTCCAAGGAATGGTTTTATGTGGATAATGATGAAGTTCGTAGTGATGGTGAATTGCTTGGGATATATTTATTATCTATTAAAAGAGGGGTAAATCTCTTGCTTGATGTGCCACCGGATTCAAGAGGAATAATAACCAACGAGCAAATAGGTGCACTAATGAGACTGCGTAAAAATTATGAACATATTTTAAACATTTAGGTATAAGATGTTACTAAATTTTACCTAAAGTTTTTCAAAAAAGCATTTATATTTAGATGAATTTCATATTTTTGCAGTATACATATATAGATTTACGAGGTATAATTAAATTAATCTTGATACAAACAAGGCGAAAAAACCAACTATTGTATCAGTAAAAAAAAATAAGGAGTGTGTAATATGAAAAAAATCCTAAGCACTTTAGTTGTAATTGTATTTGTTGTTGCAACTTTTGGAGCATTTTCAGCAAGCGCGGAAAACACATCAATCACTTTAGATTCTGGATTGGTATGGCAAACCGATGCTACAAGCACAATAACTCAAGATGGACCAAATGGTCTAATAATTCCGGCGGGTGAAACTATAGGTTGTGACTATTATACTCAAGAAGGTTTTGGTACTAACTACGATAGTGGATCTTTGGAATTTGAATTTCAACTTCCTGAGACAGCAGGAACTGCACAATTTAAAATCGGTGCTGGTGCAGTAGGAACTGATAATACGAGCTTTTATGCTGGCTTGGTCGTAAGTATTATTACTAATTTAGATCCAACTGATAATGTATTAATTAGAGGCACCCCTTGCTTTGCAGCTAATTCTCCAACAGACCCAATGGCAACATTAACTTTGTCAACCGGTACTTATCATAAAATGAGTATAGTGTTTGATGATTTTACAACCCTTAATTTCAGTCTATATATTGATGATGTAAGATTAATCAATAACCAAAGTGTTCCAGCACCTGTTTGGGGAAGCTTTTTCACAAGATGTGTTATAGTAGGTGGAGATTTGGGTATTGACTTCAAAAATATGTTTATTGCAGGAGATAAGGAAACATACAGACCACCATTTAACGGAATTACTGTAAGTCCTGAATCAGCAACTATTTATCAAGATGCAGTAACACAAGATGAAACTTTTACTTTATCACGTTCACCTGTAAGCGGAACAGTAGGTGTAACTTATGCTGGAACAGCATTAGTATTAGATACAGATTTTACTTATAATGATTCAACTCAAGAAGTAGTATTAAAAAATGAATTTTTAAGCACTTTAGACGGCGGAAAAGTGAAAATAATAACAATTGATGTAGGAGATGGTGCAGATAATCCTCTCTTGACAATAACCGTAAACTCAAATGGCAATATAAATTTAACTGATAAGTTTAGTTTAAGTGGCGGGGCATCATTAGCCGATAACACTATTACAATGGCTGACAGTTATAGTTTAGGTAGTTATGATTTCTTGCCTTGGGACCAAAAAAACGAGGGTGCTATAGAATATGATTTAACTTTTAATGCCTATACAGAATATAATACTGTATACATTGGATGGGCGTATGAAAATATTAAAGTAGCATTTGTAGATTTAGAAGATGGCACAATGAAAGTTCAACTCTCAAGGGGAAGTGATGCAACTATATGGAGTTTATCTGATGCAATGTCACTTGTATATGATCAACAATACAATGTAAAAATTAGTTACAGATTTGATTGGGATACTAAATTATTGACTATTTCGGTTTATTTAGATGATGTAGCTGTTTATGAAAACTTTTCATGTGATTATGTTACAACGATGTGGTATGGATTTGTATTTTCAAAATATTATGTAGAATCCTCGAATATTACTCTAAGTGATTTCCAATGGTATGCAGATAAAAATATGGTTCTTTCTCCGATTGTTGGCGATATTAATTATGACCGCACTATTGACATTCAAGATTTGGTTGGAATTAAGCAAGGTTTATTAGGAATTAATACAATAAGCGGTATTTATTTGACTGTAGGAGATATTGATAATTCAGGATATATTTCTATAAGTGATTTATTGGCAATTAAAAAACATATTTTAGGAATACAATTAATAGGTTAAGGATATTTTAATACAATACAAATGTGTGCCTTAAAAATTATTGTATATGATTCGCTCTAGATTGCACAAATAAATAAACACTCCTTATACTTTGATTTTTTGTATTAGGAGTGTTTGTTTTATTTAATACTGAATTATTATATTTTAAAAACAGTTAAATACTTTGTAAGAGAAGAGGGGAAATATTGAAAAAGATTATTAATTTTATTCTCGCTATTGCCTTAATTATTTCAATTCCTATTTTTAGAGTTAGTGCGACAGATTTAGATTTAACTCCTGACAAATGGTCTTTATCATCCGGAGCATACGAAAATTCCGGCGAAATAGTTTTTCCTGCCTATGGTATTGCAGAGTATAACTTTGCAACATTAGACCAAAATACAGAGGGGTCATGTGAATATGACTTAACTTTAAATGCTCCATCGGCGTGGAATAGTTTATACCTCGGTTGGCAGTATGAATATATTAAAATAAATATTGTAGATAATGGAAGTAATGCCACAACCATTTCACTCGTAAAGGCAAGCAATGCAACTACAATGTATACTTCTACTCCAATAACAGTAAGCTATTATACTTCACATCAAGTTCAAGTTAATTACTCTTTTAACGGAACATCAAAAGAAATCAATATTTCAGTTTATTTTGACTCAGTGGCAGTTTTTGATAATATAACATGTAATTATAGCACAACTCTTTGGAATGGATTTGTATTTTCAAAAATGTTACTTGAATCCGCAAACTCAAGTGTTGAGAATTTTATTTGGCATTCAAGTATTAGCAATTTTGTTGAACCAACTTCAACTCCAACTCCAACTTCAACTCCAACTTCAACTTCAACTTCAACTTCAACTTCAACTCCAACTTCAACTCCAACTTCAACTCCAACTCCAACTCCTACTGCAACTGCAACCTTTTTTAACTATAATGTTTCTGATAATTCTGTTTTAACGGGAATTTCAGAGGCTATGAATTCATCAACATTTTCAACAGGAGTTTATCTTGCAAGTGATACAACAATGAGATTGTTAGATAAAGAACAAATAGCACTTGAACAAGAAGATTATGTTGGAACAGGTGATACAGTTGAATTGAGTTCCGGAAGCGATGAACATACTTATTCCGTACTTCTTAAAGGCGATGTAACGGGTGACGGAGAAATATTAATAGATGATTTGGTTACCACAAAATCTCATTTATTAAATATTAACCAATTATCAGATTTATATATGAACGCCGCAGATATTTATTCTAAGGGTATTATTTCTATCAGTGATGTTATTTCTATTAAAAAGCACATTCTTGGAATTAACAAAATATCGCAAAATAATTATTCAAAAGAAATATTTGTGGCTACGAACGGAAACAATACTACCGGTGATGGAACCATTTCAAATCCATACTTAACAGTGGAAAAAGCTCGTGATGTTATTTCTAATATTAAGAGCACATTAGGACTTCCAACAGGGGGAATAGTAGTTTATCTAAGAGGTGGAACATATACAAGAACTGGAGCCTTTGCACTTGGAACAGCTAATTCCGGTGAGCAAAGCAAACCCATAGTCTATATGAACTACAATAATGAAACTGTTATTTTTGAGGGTGGAACCAGTTTAAATAAAGACAATTTCATTACCTGCACAGATACTGCTATTACAAATAGAATTATAGATACAACCGCAAGAACGGCTTTAAAAGAGTTTAATTTAACTGCAAATGGAATTACTGACCTTGGAACAATTACAAGAAGAGGTTATTACTTAAATCAAGGTGCGGGTACTGTTCAACCTGAATTGTTCATTGGTGAAAGTAAAATGCAATTAGCTCGTTGGCCAAATGCAGGGAAAATAGTATATGATAGTGTGGTTTCGGGGGGGACACCTCCAACTTCAAGTACAAATGGTGGCACCGGAGCGGTTCTTGGTTTCACAAACGCATTAAGCCGTTTTGGAAGTTGGACTTGGGGTTCAAGTTCAACTAATGACATTTGGATAGATGGCATCTTATCTTCAGATTGGTCATGGACATATAACAGAGTAGCATCTAAAAATACTGCTAATACGCAAATGACTTTAGCCTATGGGGATTCAGGGGGTGCTACTAATACCTGGTGCTTGACAAGAGGTTTCTATTTTGAAAATGTTTTAGAAGAAATTGATATGCCTGGCGAATATTATATTAATCGTGCTAATGGCAAGTTATACCTATATCCACCTTCAAATTTTAATAATTCAGATATTAATGTAAAACTTTCAAGAGCAACATTCAATTTAGTTGAATTGAATAATGTTTCAAATGTAACTTTTAGAGGAATAATTTTTGAACTTGGAAGGGCCGGTGCAATTTATGGCATACACTTTTGGGACTCTGTAAGTCCAAATACCGAAAATAACATTTTGCTTGATAAGTTAGAAATACGAAATATGCCGGGTTATGGTGTTTATCTAAGTGGAAAAAATAATGTAATATCAAACTGCCGTATAGGAAATATTGGTAATACGGCAATAGGTATTAATGGAGGAGAAGTAACAACATTAGAACCCTCAAACAATATTATTCAAAACAATTACATTCATGATATTGGAGAAGTTGTAAAAGTATATCAGCCGGCAATTGCTATATACGGGGTTGGCTCAATATTAAGTCATAATATTATAAAAGAAACTCCTCACGAAGCTATAGGAATTAGCGGGAATGACCATCTCCTTGTTGGAAATGAGTTTTATAACTGCTCTAATAGCTTCCGTGATATGGGTATAATATATACAAATCTTGGAGCATCGCCGATGCAAAGAGGAAACAAAATTTATTCTAACTATTTTCATGATTACGATGCAGGCTCTTTGGGAACACCAAATGTTTCAGATGTTTGGGGAGTATATCTTGATAATGGAACGCAGGGTTTTGAGGTAAAGAACAATGTGTTTGCGAGTTGTTCAAAGTCGGGTGCGATTTTCACTAATGGCGGAGGCTATAACAAGATTGAGCATAATATTTTTGTAAATATGCCAACGCCTATGCAACACTTATTTATGTATCTTGCTGACTGGGCATACTCAGCAGGTCTCGTTAAGCAATCTGCGGATTATTGGTCGGCTGAACAGACTGCCAAATTTGATAATAATGGAACATCCTATACATTAAAGTCTTCCTATTCGGCATATAGTAAATATTCAGGACTTTTAGAATTTATGCAACTTGGAAGCACCGTTACTAAGATGAAAAGCCTTACATTGCCTGCTTTTACCACTTTGGAGAAAAGCTCCATTTGGATTTCTCAGCCTCAAATTACCTTTAAGAACAGTTTGATATATAATAATGAGGTTCCATTAAGTAATACAGTTGCAACATTCGGAACATTTGCCGGTATTAATATTTATGGAAATGTTAATGGGGGTGATATGTCAGCAATTAATACTTCTTCAAATGTGTTGCAGTCTACCGACCCGGGTTTTGAAAGCCTTGCAAATAAGAATTATCAAATTTCTTCGGGTTTGTTTTCTGATGTAGATTTTTCTTCTATGAGTGCAATTAACACAACAAATATATATTCATCTATAAGTCCAACAACTTTGGTTTCTTTTAACACTCTTTGGCCTAAAAACGGAGATACTAATATTTCCAAAACAGGTTCACCAACGAGAGTGATTAACTATTCTAATTCTATTAGTGCATCTGGAGTATATCTTAATTGGGAGAAAACTCCCGGTTGCGACCAATATGTTGTGGAAATTGCAACTAATTCAACCTTTACTACCGGTTTAATTACTAAAACTGCTACTAAAAATAGTGTTACAGTTGGAAATTTAACTGGCTCAACGAAATATTACTGGCGAGTAACAGCTAAAAGCCTTGCTAAGGGAAATACATCTACACTTGCAAATGCAAATGGAACTATGAACTTTACAACAGCGGCATAGTTATTACAAAAAGATTATAAAGACTTATTATTGAAACAAATTTAATAAGGTGTTTAGTATATCAAAGTATATTTATAGGAGGTGAATTAGGAATTTATTTAAGAAAGGGGGATTGGTTGTTGACAAATTTGTACTGTTAAAATAGCAAATATTTTTCTTATACTAATTATTTATAGAAAACATAGAAAATGTTTTCTATGTGCCACTAAAAGTGGCACAGTGCCAAAGGCACAATAATATAGTTCAATGCTATGAGCCAGTGTGTTTAGCACTGCACAGCATTTACTGTGATTAGAAAAAGCTTTTTCTGCTTTTTCTAATGCGAAATAGTATTATTTAGTCAAAAAATAACAAAAAATTAATGGAGGTAATAAAATCATGAAAAAATTATTAAAATCAACATGGTGTTTTATAATTTCTATCATCTTAGTTGTTTCTTTATTTTCCACTACTTATACTTTTGTTGCTTTTGCTGAGGATACTATATATTATGTAGACTCAGTATCCGGTGATGATGATAATAACGGAACAAGTACAGAAACACCATGGCAATCGTTAACAAAAGTCAACGCCCAGACATTTGAACCAGGTGATCAAATACTATTTAAATGTGGATGTTCATGGACGGGTACTCTAGAACCTTCCGGTAGCGGTGATTATGGACAATATATAACATTCGGCAAATATTCAACTGGTAATTTGCCAGTTATTAATGGAAATGGAGCACAAGCCGCAATAAAACTTGTAAATGCTTGCTTTTATATTATTGAGAACCTAAAAGTTACTAATTCTGCAGTTTCACAAGCAAAAAGAAACGGGATTTTACTTTATTCACCAAGTGGAACATATTATGTTACAATAAGAAATTGTGAAGTAACAGATGTAGATGGAGTATCAGAGTGGGGAACTGATAAGTGGTATAGTGCTGCAATTCAGATGGATGGTTATGACGATGGTGAAATATCAGGTGTTTTTGCAGCTATTATTATTGAGGACAACAATATACATGATGTTTATGGAGGCGGGATATTCTTATCACCCGGAGCAGGGGCAAATATTATTTCTGTTCTTAATAATTCTATAACTGACACTGGTTGTGATGCTATTTGGTTGAATGCAGTAGTCGCAGATACTCTTGTAGAAAGCAATATTTGTGATGGAGCAGGGGTAAATGGTGACAGGGCTGATCTTAATGCAATAGGTGCAATTTTTAACACAGGTAGCGGTAGTTCAATATTTCAATATAATGAAGCAATGAGAACCGTAAGACCTAATACAGGATACGATGGTCAAGCATTTGATGCAGATTTGGACTTATATGGAACACAAATTTGGCAATACAACTATAGCCATGATAATGAAGGCGGATTTTTTCTTGCGTGTGAGCAAACAAATGCAAATTTAGTTACCATAAAGGTTAGATATAATATCAGTTTGTTTGACCATCAAGGGAGCATTAGAATAAACGATCCATTAGTTCATGTATACAATAATACGGTATATAATCCTGATGGAACAATAGAAATATATTATAACCAAGATAATTCGGGTGCAGTATTGAATAATAATATATTTTATGCTAATTCCAGTAGCACATTTGAAGATAATTTTACTTATGATTATAACAGTTATTATGGTGGGATGACTCCACCAACCGATACTCATAGGGTAATATCTGACCCAGATTTTGTAGATCCGGCAGCCTCACCGGGTCCCGATGGAAGATTAAACGAAGATGTTGAAGGATTTATGTTAAATTCAAATTCTCCATGTATTGATGCAGGCACAGATATTACTAGTGATGGTGGATATGATTATTGGGGGAATACTACAAAGACAGGCACAACTGATATAGGAGCTACGGAATCTCTTAGTGGCGGAACAAAGATGTGGGATCCTTTAAACAATTGGGATAATATTTATTCAAAATCTACAAGTTGGACACTTGATACAGCAAATGTATCACGTTATGATGGAGATGCTTCAAGAGCACGTAGAACTACTCTTGCAACAAAGTATATAAAGTATTATGATGCAAATGAAATAGTGAATTATTATATTATTATTTATACTGCCGATGCTTCTGCGGACACAAGCAAGATAAAGATATATACTTCGCCTAATAATTCAACTTACACTCTTAATACTGCAACTGTTACAACTTGGGTATCCGGGACCGGTTGGCATGGTAGAAATTATCAACCAACAGCAGCTTTACCTGCTGGCACTAAATACATTAAAATTGAACTATCAAGCACAACAGGCTACTATTGGGATACTCAAATAGGTTTGGTAGGAATTACAGCTGGTTCTTAGTAATTCATAAAGATAGTTTAATAAAAATTGGATTTAATTGCTACATAAAATTTTTATAATTACTATAGTTGAGGGGTTGGTAAATCCCAACCCCTTATTCTATAAAAAAAGGATGGAGTTTATTGAAGATTACAAAGCATATAAATAAAAAGTTTATTTACTTATTTTTTTTCATTTCTGTCCTAATATTTAGCTTAATTATTATTTTGCAGATTTTTGCAAAAGAAAATATAAGCGATAAAATAATATTAAAAGTTAATAATGAATCGGTTATTATTGATGAGTATAAACTTATTATGGAATCAAAGGTATCCGAGGTAACGAGTTATTTTAAACAGAAATATGATGTTGATGATAATAAAGATTTTTGGAGTAGTAGTGTTAATGGAGAAATTCCATTAGATATGCTAAAAAAATTGACTACTGAAGAATTAGTAAAGATAAAGGTTCAGCAAATAAAGGCAAAAGCCGAAGGAGTTTTTGTTGCTAATAGTTATTCTGATTTCTTAAGTGAACTAAAAAATGAGAATAATCGTAGAGAAAGTGCAGTAAAAGAAAAAAAGGTTATATATGGGAAAAAGCAATACAGTATTTCCGAATACTATAGATTATTGTATAACAACATGGTGAGCGATTTAAAGAAAAAGCTCGAGGAAACCTATTTAATTAAAGAAGAAGATATAAAAGAATTCTATGATAAAAACAAAGAATCATATAAACTTCCTGACGATTATGAATTTGATTATATTTCAATAGAATACAAATCTTCAGAAAAAGACAAAGAATTGATAAATAATACTATGTCTGAAATCTGTTCTAAGCTTAAACAGGGTGCGGATATAAATACAGTTGTATCATATTATAATCAAATTCTTGAAGGAAAACTAAAATATGAAATAAATAAGTTTGATAAAGATACAATGAGAACTGAAAGTATTAAAACTCCAAAATTATCTGTAGCAATCAGAAAGTTAAAGGTTGGTCAAACCACTGAAGTTTTAAATGATTTTGACATATTAAGTATAGGTAAAGTTCGCAAAATATCTGCCAATAATTATAGGACATTTGAGGATGCGAAGGAAAGTATTAAAAATCAAATGGCTGATGATAAGTATAATCTGCTTATTGAGGACTTGATCGCACAAGCTACGATAGAATTTGATAACAAACTATACATAAAAATTGACCCAAGAAATTTATCATAGCCTTTGCTTGAAATCGGGGTCAGTTAGCAAATATTGAGTTATTTATTAGTTTTCAAAGAAAGGATAATGAAACTTATATATATAAGGGGGTAATAAAAATGTCTATTGTATATATTTCGCCAAATGGCAACGACAATAATGAAGGAAACAAATCGAGCCCTTTAGCTTCATTAAGTAAGGCTCAACAGCTTATCAATGAGGGTGGAGAAATTGTGTTTTTGCCTGGGAATTATCTAATAAAAGAAACACAAACATTTTCAATAAAGGCTTCTAAAGAAAAGCCTATAATTATTAGATCCGAATCTTATGAGGAAACGGTATTTACAGGCTGTATTGAATTAAATATTAATGACATAGAAAAAATATCAAATAATATAGCGGAAAGACTAATTGATAAATCAATGTCTGATAGGGTACTATCTATTGATTTGAAAAAGTATGATATTAAAAATTTAGGTAATCTTACTCGTTACGGTTTTAACTTAGAAGATACAATTGCTCAAGCAGAATTATACATAAACGGTAAGCGTCAAACACTTTCTAAATGGCCGAAAGAAAGCACGGTTCAATTTTGTGATGTTATAGATGAAGGACCAACTTTAAATAGTGATGAGTTTCTAAATAGAGGAGGTATAGTTAAATACGATTTTGACAGACCAAAATTATGGGGAAACGAATCCGATATATGGATTGACGGAATCTTGGGTTTTGATTGGGAGCATACACATAACAAGGTAGCTCATTTTGATATAAAAAGCAATAATATGATGATAGCTTACGGTGAAATAAGTGGTATTCAAAAAATAACTGAACATAAACATGGCGTTCCACTACTACAAAACCGTTTTTATTTTGAAAACTTATTCTGTGAATTAAGTTTGCCCGGAGAATACTTCATTGATAGAGATAACCAAATATTATACTTTATTCCACCAACACATTGGGATAATATAGAAAATATTGAGCTAACATCTCTTGAAACCCCACTCTTTGACATTAGTGGTGCTGAAAACATAATAATAGATGGTTTAAATATTAATATTTCAAGAGATAGTGCAATTATTGCTTCGGGTTGTAGCGGAGTTGTTATTAAAAATTGCAATATATCAAATATTGCAGGTAATGGAATAGTTATGGGTGGAAATTATTGTGCTATAGAAAACTGCACAATAAGTAATGTCGGCGGAAGTGGTATTATACTTTCGGGGGGCGATAGGAAAGATCTTATTGGTGGGAGTAATATTGTAAAGAATTGCACAATACATAATAACGGTAATAGGTATTGCAGTTATCATCCGGCTGTTGTAGTACGGGGGGTAAATCATATTATCACGAGAAATGTAATTTTTAACAATCCTCATATGGCTATTACTTTCAGTGGCAATGATCATTTATTTGAGTATAATGAATTTTTTAATTCTATTAGTTACTTTAGAGATATGGGAGCAATTTATAATGCGGACCATAGTGGATGTAGAAGAGGGACCATCATTCGACGCAACTATTTCCACCACATCGGTAATGACGGCGAATATAAAAAAATGGGGGCTATTTATCCGGATTGGTGCACGATGGGGATTACAATAGAGGAAAATATTTTCTACAAAATCGGTTCATCTAACACTGAGTACAGTACAACCATTTTTAACAATGGCGGCTCTTATATTATTACAAGGAATAATCTTTTTATTGACTGTCCCAAACCGTATTTTATGAGCTTTTGGTTAAATGGATGGGGTGCGAATAGAGTACAAGGATTAATGGAAAATTGGAAAAAAGAATTTGAGAATAATGATTTTGATGCACAACCGCATTTCAAACATTATCCGGAATTAAAAAATTTTTGGAAAGAAAACAGAGTTTTGCCTAACACAAATATTTTTTCAAACAATACATTTTATTTTTATGAATTAGGATTAGAGTTTAATGAGCCTAAATTTTATTGTGTGCAATATGGCGAAAACGATTTGCTGAAAGCCACAAATAATATTGAACTGTTATTTGGGGATATCGGGTTGAATACAAATGACAATTTATTTTTAAAAGCAATCATTAATGCATTTAAGGATAAGGTTAATTTTGATATAAGCTTGTTAGAGTGTATAGGTGTAGAAGAGGTAGCACTAACAGATTAAAATAAAAAGATTATGAAATGTTTTTAAAATTCTACTTGAAAACGAACTACAAATAAGAAAAGAAAACTTGAAAGGAGCGTATGATATAGACACTAACTATATTATCAAGAGAGAATATGCACACAAGTAAAAATGATATTAACATTCTAAGGCAATTGGCTAAGCAAAAAGTCGAATTTGCAAAAGGCTCAGCTAATGCAGAAAGAATTACAAAATGGAAAAGCATTAATGATTTGAATATGGATATACAAATGCTCTTGAAAAAGAGGATAATTTGCATTATAATGCTCCTACTAATCAACTTTGGGGATGCGGAAATGCTCAGATATTTTCAGAAGTTTCTCCGCAAATGCACTGGGATTTTTCGCTCAAACAAGAGATTAAATATTTTATTTCGTTGCATTTGAAATTTCAATTCAAGTTCACCGACACCAACTGCAACACCAACGGCTACACCAACTCCAACGCCGACACCAATTCCGGTTATTACCAAAACTGATAGTGTGACTAATGTGAAAGCAGAATATAATACCGGAGTATTTGATAGTAATGTAGTTCTTAATGTAGTTAAAGAGAATACAACTATTATAACAGGAACACAAAAGACTGCAATTGAAGTAAACGGAAAGATTATAGCAGTATATGATATTTCGTTTTTAGTTGATAATCAAAAGGTTCAGCCAAACGGAACGGTTAATATTTCATTGCCGATACCTGCCGAATATGTGGGAAAACCAATTAAACTTATTCATATTAAAGCTGATGGAAGCATTGAAAATGTAACGGTAACTGTTAACAATGGTTTTGCAGAATTTGTAGCCAATAGTTTTAGCAATTATGTTATTACTGAAAATAGTCCAAACAGTCCTAACACTTCAGATGCAGGAATTTTATTTGTAGGACCTGCTTTGTTTGCTTTATAGATTGCTTTATCACGCTATCTGACGTCCAATGTCATAAAGCTAAGCTTCCATAAATTTACATTGACCGTTTTTTATTAGTAGGGAATTTGTTTTTTCTTGAAGGCTCTCTTCTTGGAAAGCTCCTATTTGGTTGTATTGGGACAAAGTTTTTTAGTATCATTGACATTGTTTTCTCATACATTTCCCCACGCTTTTCTGCACTATCTTCACAAAAACATTCTATTAACATTTTAGTTGCTTTTGATATTAAAATATTCATATTAACTTTATATTCATATTTTAAGCCGTTTTTTATTGCTTCTGGCTTTTCATCTGCCACAGTTTTTGCCATAGCCATTATATTTGACAGATAAATTGTTGCATAAAAATCTTGCATTATAGCGATAGGACTTGTTCCTGAAAAGTTTTCAAGCTCATATCTACTCTTTAATTGGCAATACTTAACCTCTATGCCCCATCGTTTAAAGTATAATTCTTTAAATTCTTGATTAGTTATATCCTCATTTATTAAATTGGTAACTAATTTTTCTGTTTCTCCAATCCGCAAGTTTCTTTTGCATCTTGAGTGTCAATTCAGGAAATTGTTGTGCCAAGTTATTTTTCTCGCCTTCATCCTCTATCAAATTATATAATTCAAGCCGCCCATCTTCGAAAAATTCAATCAGCTTATATTCATTCATCCGGATAGAAGAACCCGGTGTTCCTCCCTGATTTCCGTAGTGCGGATAATGCCAGTAAATAGCTTCCCGATCAAACTTTCCATTTCCGCTGATGAGAGGAATTAAACTGACACCATCAATATGTTGCTGTGGCATCAATGGTAATCCCGCCATTTCAAGGAATGTTGGATAAAAATCAGTAGTCACTACCGGTACATTACAGATTGAGCCGGGTTTAACAACTTCTGGCCACTTGATTATAAGCGGTTCACGGACACCACCTTCATACATCCAGCCCTTACCTTCATTTAACGGTGCATTACAAGTTGGAGAGCCCTCTGCCGTTGAAAGACCACCATTATCGGATGTAAATATGATGATGGTGTTATTTGTCTGACCTTTTTTATCAACAGCTTCAAGTAGCCTTCCAATATTCTGGTCAAGATTATATAACATTGCTGCATATATAGGATCTGACTGTACTATTCTTCTGACAACATTTTCATTCTTTTTATGCTCACAAGGAAAATGTTCACCTACCAAAAATTCCTGAACATACTCCAATCCCATCACTTTCCGTTTTAATTCAAATCTCATGATATCTTCCTGTTTAGCTTGAATAGGAGTATGTACTGCATAATGCCATAAATTTAAAAAATAGGGTTGCCCATCATTTTGATTTATAAGATTAATGGCTTCATCAGTAATCCTGTCGGTAAGTATTCATCTTCCTGACCGTCATCCAATTCATCGATATACCATGGGCTAAAATAACCTTTAATCGGGTGACTCAAATAACAACCGCCTACATTCACATCAAAACCATGTTCTTTTGGGTAATATTGACTTGTCCCAAGATGCCATTTTCCTACATGCCATGTACAATAACCGCCTTCCTTTAATGCTGTGGCTATACTCTTTTCTTCAAGTGGTAAATGGTCAATATAAGGGGAACTGATCAGTTCCCCTTTTTCATGACCTCCAATCCAATTTGTCACCCCCACTGTGGCAGGATATTTTCCGCTTAACACACTTGCCCGAGTAGGAGAACAAACTGGACATGAAGCGTATGCATTAGTAAACATCATACCTTCTGATGCCAGTCTATCCAGATTGGGTGTCTCATAAAAATCACTCCCATAACAGCATAAGTCTTTCCATCCCATATCATCAATCAGAATGAAAATAATATTGGGTTGATTTGATTTCATCAAAATAAACCTCCTCATATAAATTAGTTTTCACACTAACCATCCCCTGCACTATGATTATTTATATATACCATATGTTTGTGCTGTTTCTATCATAGCAAAATAATTTTCCGGTGATATTGTATCACAGATGGAATGGCTTGATGCACAAATATATCCGCCATCAAACGACAAACCATCTATATGTGCTTTTGTATCTTCAATTACTTCTTGTGGAGTTCCAAAAGCTAACACACCCTCAATAGCCATATTACCCGAAATACACAACCTGTTCCCCACTTGTTTTTTAATAGCATAAATATCATTGCAATTTGCTTGAATAGGTGTAATTGCATCTACACCCAGTTTTACCATATAAGGCAAAACATCATCTAATTTTCCACAGCAATGAAATTGAATGGGCACTTTTAAATGGTTTTTCACTGCCTTAACTAAGATTTCAATTCTTGGATACCAAATTTCCTCATAGAAGTCCTTCATAACCATAAGTCCCCTGTTATCGGCAATGTCATCTGCGATCTCCACAAATGCAAAAGGCATACCACTTAATGTTTCAATCACTTGCAATTGCCCCTTTAGTTGAATATCCATAAGTTCTTTTACAAAATCAATATCGTCAAACA